>Ga0334722_10000466_pt1 | contig 60189 bp, 51 predicted proteins | sample C3_bottom_MG_FD_207210 | JGI IMG/M metagenome (GOLD analysis project Ga0334722, IMG submission 207210) | Sediment microbial communities from Yellowstone Lake, YNP, Wyoming, USA - C3_bottom | ecosystem: Environmental > Aquatic > Freshwater > Lake > Sediment | place: USA: Wyoming | collected... | reverse complement strand
GCTTCATCGCTGGGAGTATCACCTTGAAAACTATACCGGCTTCGTGCAGCTGGGTTGCATGATCATTCTGTTACGAAATTATTTTTGAGATGGCTTCTAATCAATCTTCAAACAGATAACTCAAAAAATTCCAAAATCGGAAGGTGATCGACCGTCGTCTCTCGACGAAACCGCATCCTCGACCTGCGGATCGTTGCCAATATTCGGTCTTCGAAATAATTCATCATCAGAACGTCCTAATCACGGAGAGCACTGCCGTGCCATTGGCAGCGTTCTTGGTCTCCACGCCGACGGCGAGCGAGTGCGATCAAGGATGTGCGCATTTGGGTGGTTCAAAGGTCGATATCTGGTGTGCTAGCGCGCCTTCTCTAGCCTTTAGTGCAAAGCCTGGTCGGTGAGCGCCATGTCGCTAGAGGTCATCAGTTTCTCGATGTCCATCAGGATCAGCATGCGCTCGTCCACCGTCCCCAGGCCGATGATGTATTTGGTGTCCAGACTGGCGCCGAACTCGGGCGCCGGACGGATTTGCTCGGCGGTGAGCGTGAGCACATCCGATACCCCGTCCACTACCATCCCCACCACCCGGTGTGCGACATTCAGGATGATCACCACCGTGAACTGGTTGTACTCGGCCTTGCCCAGGCCGAATTTGATGCGCATGTCGACGATCGGCACGATCACGCCGCGCAGGTTGACCACGCCCTTCAGAAACTCCGGCGCGTTGGCGATGGTGGTCGGCGCCTCGTAACTTCGGATCTCCTGCACCTTGAGGATCTCCACCCCGTACTCTTCTTCCCCCAAGGTGAAGGTGAGGAATTCATTCGCCTGCTTGGCAGCGACGGCCGCCTGTTGTTGCGCGGCGGCTGCATCCCCTGCCGGGGCCGAAACTGGCTGTGTCATGGTCTGTATCCTTTCTCTTAAGCACTACCTGATTGCGTGGTGGTTTCGCGCCAGATCACCCCTCACTTGCAGTGCGCGCGTCCTGATGCATCGGGGCGCTGCCGTCAACACGCCTCTATCTCCAGCAGCCCCACGCCTTGGTCGAGCAGCAGCTTCTCGATGTCCAGCAGAATCAAATTGCGGTCGTCGTCGACGCCGACGCCGACAACATATTGCACGTCCGGGCCGGTCCAGGTAGCGGGCGCCGGGCGGATTTGCCGGCGTGCTAGCCGAACCACGTCGGACACGCTATCGACCTTGACGCCGAGCACTTGTGTATCCAGATCGAGCATGAAGGCGACGGTAAATATGCTGCCGGCAACGCGATCGAGCCCGAAGCAGTGGCGCAAATCCACCACCGGCACCATGGCGCCGCCGAAATCGATTGCGCCTGCGACGCATTCGGGCGCGTCGCCAATGCCTTCGAGCGCCGCGCAACCGCGGATCTGCCGTACCGTCCGCGCATCGATGCCGTATTCCTGCGCGCCCAGCCGAAACGTCAGGAACTCCTTCTGCGCCATCGCCGCCGATCGGCCGGCGACGGCAGGCCGGCCCGTGGCCAGCGCCGCGCTGTTTGCCGCAGATTCAACGGACTGTGGCATGCTCTAATTCCTTTCCGGCGTAGTTCACCAATTCGCTACGCCGCCTGCAGCACGTCGTGCTTCGACGGCCGCACCAATGCCGCCACGTCGAGGATCAGCGCCACCTTGCCGTCGCCCATGATGGTGGCCCCCGATATCCCCTGCGCCTTGCGATAATTGGTTTCCAGGCTCTTGATAACCACTTGGTGCTGGCCCACCAGTTCGTCCACGAACAAGGCGGTCTTGATGCCTTCGGCTTCCAGGATCACCAGGATGCCGCGCTCCATTTCGTCATCGCCGACATTGGGTTTGATGCCGAAGCGCTCGTGCAGCGCCACCACCGGCAGGTACTCGCCGCGCACATGCACCACTTTTCCCTGGCCGCTGATGGCTTTGATGTCGGCCTTGGCCGGCTGCATCGATTCGATGATGTAGGTCAGCGGCACGATGAAAATTTCCTTGCCCACCGCGACCGACATGCCGTCCAGGATGGCCAGCGTCAGCGGCAGGCGTATCGAAATGCAGGTGCCTTTTCCCAGTTGCGACTGAATTTCGACGCGGCCGCCCATGTTGCGTACATTGCGCCGCACCACGTCCATGCCGACGCCGCGCCCGGATACGTCGGTGACCACCGCCGCAGTGGAGAAACCCGGTTCGAAAATCAGCGCCCAAACTTCCTGGTCGGACATGGCGTCGTTCACGTTCATGCCGCGCTCGCGCGCTTTGGCCAGAATCTTGTCCCGGTTCAGGCCGGCGCCGTCGTCGGCGACCTCGACCATGATGTTGCCGCCCTGGTGGAACGCGCGCAGGGTGATCGTCCCGGTGGGATCCTTGCCGGCAGCGACCCGGATTTCCGGCGCTTCGATGGCGTGATCGAGGCTGTTGCGCACCAGGTGGTTGAGCGGATCGGCGATCTTTTCGATCAGCCCCTTGTCGAGCTCGGTGCCTTCACCGACGGTCTTCAACTCGACCTGCTTGTTGAGCTTGCCCGCAAGATCGCGCACCACACGCGGGAAACGGCTGAACACGAACGATATCGGCATCATGCGGATCGACATCACCGATTCCTGCAGGTCGCGGGTATTGCGCTCCAACTGCCCGACCCCGGCGAGCAGGGATTCGAACAGCACATGGTCCACGCGCGACGCGGCCTGGGCCAGCATCGCCTGCGTAATCACCAGTTCACCCACCAGATTGATGAGCTGGTCGACCTTTTCGACGCCGACCCGGATCGAAGTCGTTTCGCTTTCGCGGTCGCTGGCACGGCGTTTCGGCAGCGCCTCCGGGGGCAGCTCGGCCAGAGTCTTGATTGTGCCTGCAGCCGGTACCGGCGCCACGGCGGCTTCTGCCGCGCCCTGGCCTTCCGCCGGCGTGTCGGTGAAAAAACCGTAGCCTTCGTTGCTTGCCGCCACGCTCGACGCGGTGCTCGCCGTGCCGATCAGGATGGCATACAGGTTTTCCGGGTTCGGGTCCACCAGTGCAGCGCCGTTCGCGGCGGCGCCCGCAGTCATGGGTGTCGCCGCGGCCACGGGTGCTGCCGCGATCGGCGCCTGCGTTGGCGGCGCGGCTTGGACTGGTGCGGGTTTGACCGGAGCGCTCGCCGCATCCGGCTTGGCTTCCGCCAGATCGTTCAGGCGTTTGCAAATGTCGGTTACCGCCCGCGCGTCGACTTCGCTCTGGTACTGGCGACCGGCAAGCTGCATCTTCAGCACGTCGACGGCTTTGAGGAACACATCCACCATTTCGCTGCGCAGCTTCAACTTGTCGGTGCGCAGCTTGTCCAGCAGAGATTCAAGGATATGGGTGGTTTCGGTAATCTCGGTGAAGCCGAAGGTGCCGGCGCCGCCTTTGATCGAATGTGCAGTGCGGAAAATCGCGTTCAGGTCGTCCTTGCTCGGCGCACCGACGTCGAGCTCGAGCAGCAAGCGTTCCATTTCTCCCAAAAGCTCGGCCGACTCCTCGAAGAACACCTCGTAGAATTGGCTCATGTCGATGGTCATGGTATGTCCTCAGCTTTTCGTCTCAATGGATGTTGCGGTTCACCGCAGCGTGTTCAGCCGATCACTTTCTTCACCACTTCCAGCAGGCGTTGCGGATCAAAGGGCTTGACCAGCCAGCCGGTGGCGCCGGCGCTGCGGCCCTGGCTTTTCATCGCGTCTCCGGATTCGGTGGTCAGAATAAGAATCGGCGCGGTGCGGTAACCCGGCAGGCGTCGCAACGATCGCACCAGCGTCAGGCCGTCCATTTTCGGCATGTTCTGGTCGGTCAAGACCAGATCCATCGTCTTCGCCTTGGCCTTGGCCAGCGCATCTTCGCCGTCCACGGCCTCGGTCACGTCATAGCCTGCGCTTTTCAGCGTGTAGGACACCATCTGCCGGATAGAGGCAGAATCATCAACTGCGAGTATGCTTTTCGCCACGGATCGTTCTCCTTGTCACACCTGTCTCAGCCTGCGTTAGCGGCCGTTTCAGATTTTCCGAAACGCCCCCTGATTCCAGGCAGCGTGAGGGGATGGATTCCCTCACCTCGTAACGCCTCTCAAAACAACTCGACTTCCCCCGCATGCATCGCCTGCTGCCGCACCGGCGTCGTCGCCTCGGCAGCTTGCAGTTTTTGCAGACGCTCGCGCACCTGAGCTGCCAGTTCCACCGGCCCTGGCGCATCCGCCAACCCCGCGGCTGCCGCCTCCGCAGACTGCGCGGACGCGAGCCGGATCTCGTACATGGCCTCCTCCGCCGCGATCAGCTTCTCGCGTACGTGCCCAAGCTTCTGTCCGACCATGTCACGGAACTGAAGCGCCATCACGGCGCTGTTCACGTCGCTTGCGACGCGCTCGGCCGCGGCACACAGACCCGCCGCCGCCGGGGTTGCGCGGGCCAGGTCACTTTGGGCACGCGCGACTTCGGTAAGCTTCTCGAATACCTCGACCAAGCGGTCGATCGCGTCGCCCAGCAACTGATCGGCGCGCAGCATTTCAGCGCGCGCCCCGGACATTTGCGCACCCGTGACTTCGGCCATGGCGTCGATCACGTCACGCGTTGCGCCGGCGGCGACTTTCAGGCGATCTGACGCAATGCGCCGCGCCGTTCGCAGTGCGTTTACCAGAGCCAACGCCCAACCCAGTCCAGTTACCACTAACGACAGGACGCTCAACGACACTACAGGTATCGGCTCCACCTCGAGAAACTTTAAGATAGCGAGCACGGCGGCGACGGCCGCAGTCCATGCCGCGCCTTGCACGAGCGCCTTGCCGTGGACGCCGTTGGATTTCACTATTGCTTTTATCCCCAGTAGCTTGCGTGTTCGGGAATAACTCCCTGGAATTCCCTGGGCCGCCTGTTGCCACGGTCTAAAGGTATCAGGTCCCCATCTGCACTATGTCTCCAAACAACGACAGGAAACGGCCCCAATTTGGCGATTTGAGTTCGCCGTGTGCGGCGCAACCTGCGACAATGGGCGTTGTTGCGCTGACGCAAGACGTGTGGGGAGGCTACGATCGGATTGCCGAGGCAATCGATGCATCCTCTGACTTGGGGGGGGACTTACGAGGGGTGCACGGCCCCTTATTCAGACCGTCCTTGGGGAAAGAACATGAGCGAAAATCTTGTTTTGCTGGTCGAGGACAACGACGACGACCGCGAGTTGGCCCTGCTCGCTTTCAAGCAGGCACCGGTGAGCAACGATCTGGTGGCACTCACGGACGGCCTGCAGGCGCTGGACTACCTGTTCGCCGACGAACGGTTCGCTGCCGGCGATGGCAGTGGCCTGCCCAAGTTGGTCCTGATCGATCTTAAAATGCCGAAAATTGACGGGCTGGAAGTATTGCGCCGCCTGCGCTCTGACCGCCGCACGCGGCTGCTGCCGGTCGTGATTCTTACATCGTCGATGGAACAATCGGATATCATTGAAGCTTATCGCTTGGGCGCCAACAGCTATCTGCGCAAACCGGTAGATTTTCTGGACTTCGTCCGGGTCGCCGGCCAGATCAGCGAATACTGGCTCACCCTGAATCAATCGCCGCCTGCGCACGCCGGGTAACGTGGTGGAGCAACAGATTAATCTGCACGTGCTGTTGGTTGAAGACTCCGCGGACGACGCCGCCCTGATCACGCAGGAACTGCGCCGCGCCGGGCTGGTGCTCGCGATGCGACAGGTCGACTCCGCCGAGGACCTGACCGCCGCCCTGATCGAGCGACACTGGGATCTGGTGATCTCGGACTATAACCTGCCCGGATTCAGCGGCACCGAAGCCTTGCAATTGGTGCAGGCGCATTCGCCCGACGTGCCGCTGATCGTGGTGTCAGGGTGCATCGGCGAAGAGGCGGCGGTGGCGCTGATGAAGGCAGGTGCGGAAGACTGCATCATGAAAGCGAGCCTGTCGCGGCTGGTACCTGCGGTAGAGCGCTGCATCAAGGAAGAACAGAACCGGGTGCAACGGCAGATCGCGCAGCATGCATTGCGCGAGAGCGAAGCGCGGCTGAAGGCGCTGGTTTCGAACATTCCGGGCATGGTGTTCCAGCTGTTGCTCAAGAGCGGCGAGCAGCGCTCTTTCGGCTACGTGGGCGAAGGGTGTCAAACGCTGTTCGGCGTCGGCTCGCGCCTGCTGCAGCGCTATCCGGAGTATTTTTTCGAAATGATCCTGCCCGAGGACGTGGATGCGTTCATGCGCACTATGCGCACATCGGCCGAGGAACTGGCCGCCTGGGATCTGGAATTTCGCATCCGGGTCGCGGGCTCAAGCGACATCAAGTGGGTCAGCCTGCGCGCCAGCCCACGCTGGCCCGACGACGGCGGCGTGCTCTGGGAGGGAATTATTTCCGACCTGACGCAAACCAAGCTCGCTGAACTCGAAATCCGGCGTTCGCACGATCTGGTGCGCCAGCATTCGGCGCACCTGCAAATGGTAAAGGAGCAGGAGCGCACCGCCATCGCGCGCGAGATCCACGACGACCTGGGCGGCACCCTGACCGCGATCAAGATCGAACTGATGCGATTGGGTTCGGGCTTGGCGCCGGGTTACGAGCAGGCGCGCGAGCGCCTGAAATCGGCCGAAGAACTGGTCGACAGCGCCCTCGATACCACACGCCGTATTTCCACCGATCTGCGTCCGGGCATTCTCGATCTTGGCCTGGTCGCAGCCATGGAGTGGCAGGGTGCCGAATTCACCAAGCGCATGGGTATCCCGTGCATGGTCGCGTGCACGCAGGAGCACATCGGCCTGGCCGACGAGGTGTCGATCGCCCTATTTCGCATCTTCCAGGAAACGCTGACCAACGTCGCCAAACACGCCGAGGCCTCGCGCGTCGAGGTGGTGCTCGAAGCGAGCGACGACATGGTCACACTGGTGGTGCATGACAACGGCCGCGGTTTTTCCGAATCTGACCTGGCCAAGCCGCGCGCGTTCGGCATTCGCGGCATCCAGGAGCGGGCGTACAATCTGGGCGGTGAAGCCAGCGTTCGCCGCCTGGAACGAGGCGCGGAAATCACCGTGCGCGTGCCCCGCGGGCAGCATGACGATGCCGCCGCTGCCGACGACGCGCAGCTGGATCTGAGCCTGCCGGAGGCCAAGTCACCCGCCAGGATAAAGCGCGGCGGCAACGCCGGCAGACGCGGCAAGAGAATGGAACAGACATGATTCGAGTGCTTATCGTCGATGACCACACCATATTGCGGCGCGGCCTGTCGCAAATCATTTCGGAAACCGACGACCTGGAAGTGTGCGGCGAAGCCGACAGCGGGGTGCAGGCGATCAAGCTCGCCCGCGAGCAGGATTTCGACGTGGTTCTGCTCGATATCAGCATGCCGGATCGAAACGGCCTCGACACGCTGAAGCAATTGAAGAAGGAAAAGCCGAAGCTCGCAGTGCTGATGCTCTCCATGCATCCGGAAGAGCATTATGCAATGCGCGCACTCAAGGCGGGCGCCTCCGGCTATCTCACCAAGCAGAGCGCTCCGGCGCTGCTGGTGACCGCCATTCGCCAGGTCGCAAGCGGTCGTAAGTACGTCAGTTCCGAACTGGCGGAAGAACTGGCCCGGACCGTGGGCCCCGACAGCGGACGTCCGCGGCACGAAACCCTGTCCGATCGCGAATACGAAACCTTGCGACTGATGGCCTCGGGCATGACCCTTACCGAGATCGCCGCTGAAATGTCCTTGAGCGTGAAGACGGTGAGTGTGTATCGGGCACGCCTGCTGGAAAAGATGCAGCTCAAGAACAATGCGGAACTGACCTATTACGCACTGAAGCACAAACTGGTGGAATGATACGCCCCTGAAGATTGACCAGACGGCGCCGATAAGTCAGCTCGAGCGGGCGTCACTGACAGACCGAAACTGCTGCAAGCGATGAGTGAATTCACCAATCCAACCGATATAGCGCGCGAAACCCTGCGCCTGCTGGCGACTCGACGCATCGCCCCGACGCCGAATAATTACCTGAAGCTGTATCAGGAGATCGCCGGCTCGCCGGCAGGCGCCACGGAATCCGGGGCCGAGCGCGTGCTCGAACAGATCGCCGCCGACCTGCGCCACCGGCCGAACGGCGCCTTTACGGCGGCGCCCTTGGAGAAGGCCGTCGCAGAAAAGGACTGGCACCGATACCAGAGCCTGCTAAAGGACTTGCTGCTGCAACAGGGCGACAAGAGTGCGCCGGCGGCGCCGGTCTGGGCGAAGCTGGTTCTCGACCTGATTAGAGAATGGGAGGCAAGGCATAGCGGCCTTACCCTCGCGCGCAAGCGCGAAAGCCTGGAAAAAGTGCTCTCCCTCCCTGGAACCGATCCGGCCAAGCTGGCGAAAAAGCTGCAGAATCTGGTGAAGTCGTGGTCGCATACCGCGCCGGCGGCTGCGGGCGCGGGAAATAGTGAAAACGCCGCCCCGCCCGATACCGCCGACGCCGCGCCCAAGCCGTCGCGCGCCGCCGATTCCGGCACAGCCGCGAGCGGATTTGCCGCCAGCGCGCCCGCTACACCCGCGACAGTCGCGTCCGACGGCGCCCCGACGCGCACGGCGGCATCCGGTGCCGAGGCGCCGTTTCTGCAGCTGCGCGAATTGCTGGCACAAACCCTTGAATTCGCAGTCGTTTCACAACTCAGGCACGCCCTGGATCTGGCCGAGGAAGCGGCCAATCTGGCGAACACGGCGCGCGCCGCCGGCGACGCCAACGCCGTGACCAGCCTCACCGCGACGCTCAGGCAATTCTGGTTCAAACTGGAACTGAGGGGCGGCGAAAATACCGAGCTGCATCAGGGCTTGCTGCGTTTGCTGCGCCTGCTGATCGACAATACTCAGGATCTGGTCAGCGAGGATCAGTGGCTGTGCGGCCAGGTGGCGATCGTGAAGGAAATCGTCACGCGCCCGCTGGACCTGGGCGCGGTGTTGGAGGCGGAACAGCGCCTCAAGGACGTAATTATCAAACAGGGCGTGCTCAAGAACAGCCTGCAGCACGCCAAGCAAGCGCTCAAGCAGCTGATTACGAGCTTCATCGACCGGCTCGGCGCCTTGTCCGAAAGCACCGGTGAATACCACACGCGCCTGGAGACCTACGCGCAAACGATCCGCAAGACCGACGATATCAAGATGCTCAATGTAGTTCTGGAAGATCTGCTCCAGGACACCCGCGCCGCCCAGATCAAGACTGCCGCCACGCGTGACGAACTTGTCGCAACGCGCAGACAGGTGGAGGCGGCCGAAGCCAAAGTGCGCGAACTTGAATCCAGCCTGGAAAAGGTCAGCGGCCTGGTGCAGGAGGATCAGTTGACCCGCGTCCTCAACCGCCGCGGTCTGACCGATGCCTACGAGCGCGAGGTGGCGCGCGCGGAACGAAGTGGCGAACCCTTGTGCGTGGCGCTTCTCGATATCGATGATTTCAAGGTACTCAACGATACTCACGGCCATGCGGTCGGCGACGACGCCCTGCTCCACCTGGTGCGCGTGGTCAAACGCACCATGCGCCCGAGCGACGTACTCGCCCGCTATGGCGGCGAGGAATTTCTCCTGGTACTGCCGGGAACCCAATTGGAGGAAGGCGTCGCGGTGATGGTCAGGCTGCAGCGCGATCTGACCAAGGCGTTCTTTCTACACAACAACGAGCGCCTGTTGATCACCTTCAGTGCCGGCGTTGCCTTGCGCCAGCCGGGCGAGTCGCAGTCGGAAATCATCGACCGCGCCGACCAGGCGCTGTATCGGGCAAAGCGGGCAGGAAAGAATCGAGTTTCCGCGGCATAGGCAGGTTAATACCCTGCAGTCGCGGCAAACGGCGCGATGTATCCTTCGAATTGCAGCCGCTTTGCCCCTTTGTTCGGTCCAATCGCGCGAGCGGTTCTAGTGGTAGGGTTACGCTACTGCTTCGTCCCGACGAATCCGGGCGAGCCAAAGTGGAGGAGCACACGATGCCAACCTACAAACCGACAAGAGGCAGCCTGCGCCTGGCAAGCTCATCGACGCAGCCGGCCTACCGGCCGGCCCAGTACGCCAACGCGACCCGAAGCGCGGAAGCGCCTACCAGCCGGGCGGACTATTCCAGTCGCATCGAAGGCTACGCGCAAAAAATCCGTCAGACCAACGACGTCAGCGACATCATCTCGCTCCTGGAGGATGCGCTGCGCGAGACGCACGCCCTGCACACCGCCAACGAAGTGGAGCTGGTGCGCCAGCAGGTTCTTCACGCAGAGCAGCGCATCGAGCACCTCAAGGCCGAACTTGAACTGGTCAACAAACTGGTGCGGGAAGACCAATTGACGGGCGCACTGAACCGGCGCGGCCTGGACGACGCCCTGATGCGCGAATCGGCGCGCGCCGACCGCGGCAGTGCGCCGCTATGCATCGCGCTGATCGATCTCGATAACTTCAAGAAGGTCAACGACACCTTCGGTCACCAGGCGGGCGATGCGGTGCTCGCGCATCTGGTGGGCATCGTCATCGAAACCATACGCAGCAACGATCTGATCGGCCGCTATGGCGGCGAGGAGTTCATGCTCATCCTGCCCGATGCGCGCATCGACGAGGCCGCTGCCGTGATGAGCCGCCTGCAGCGCGGGCTGGCGTCGAGGCCGCTCGCCTGGGGAAGCAGCCAGCTGGAAGTCACGTTCAGCGCCGGCCTCACCCTGCGCCGTCCGGGCGACACCGAGGTTGCCCTGATCAACCGCGCCGACCAGGCATTGTACGAAGCCAAGCGCGTAGGCAAGAACCGCATCATCGTCGCCTCCTGACGAGCGAGTACCGGCATAGCGAGCAGGCTGAGCTTCGACTAACCGCAAGGGCGATTGGACTGTTTCCCATGGTCTGCCGCCGCCAGTGCGGCAGACCACGGCCTTCTTGACGGCTATGGCCGAACCAGAATGTTTTGCCCGGGCGCTGATTCAACTTTCTGATTGTCCGGCCTAGGTCCGCTTTTGGCCAGGCGTACGTACTGGGCTTTGCTTTTTCTATGCGGGCCACACAAACGCGAAGCCCCGCAACAATCGCAGGGCTTGGCAGATTCGCCACATCGCTGTGGGCTCATTTCGTCGCGTTACCGCAACGGGTGCCGGCCTTTGGTTGCCGGCTTAAAGGTCACGCTGTCGGATTTTTCATCGATAGTTTCGCTCTCCATTCACGAGGATTGCTGCTCACACCAAATTGGACGTCAAAGCCGGCCTTTAGTTCCGTTTGCTTCGTCACTCTGGTCAAGGCACCTTTCGAACCTCGAGGTCAATGTGGTCACCGCCCGTCCGCATCAGGTACACCCGGCATAAGGGGCGCGCACAACAGTGGATGTTTTAGGCAATGACCTGTCGGTTTCTTTGTGGCTGAAAGGTACCTTGACCAGAATGACGAAGTTACTAGAGTTAACGGCAATGCTGCGCAAAAGTGGATGGTCGCGTGTGTTCTTGCATCTAGTGGTACCAAGTATCGCGTTCGTTTTCGAATGTGTGAATACAGCGTTTTGCCCATTAGATGATTATTCACACTGCAAATCTTGCCTGCGGTGAACCGGGAGCTCAATGCTGAACGAACGAATCAGCGGCTTAACCGAGAACAAAGCGCGTCCACCGAGAGCACCATTTTGCGAAAGTCAAGTTCGGTGTTTACTCGATCTCGGCTTTGGCACGCAGCCCTGCGATGATTTCGTCGACGGCTTGGCGCTGCAGGGTTTCGTAGATCTTCAGCTTGACGTCTTCGAACGCCGGAAACGTCAGCTGACGCTCGTCGTCGACACGAATAACGTGCCAGCCGAACTGCGTTCGCACGGGCGCCTCCGTCATTTGTCCTTTCTCCAGCGTCTTCAGGACGTCTCGGAACTGAGGCACGTAGCGCACAGCCGGTGCCCAGCCGAGGTCGCCACCACGATATTTCGACCCCTCGTCCGCCGAGTTCTGGGCTGCGAACTCTTCGAAGCTCGCCCCTTCTTTGAGTTCTGCGATGGTCCGTATCGCCTCGTCTTCGGTATCGACCAGGATATGGTGCACTTTATATTCCTTGTCGCCGGAAAGCGCCTTTTGGTACTCGTATTCCTGGTTAAGCATAGTTTCACTGATCGGATGGCTTTGGGCGTAGTCTCGGAGATAGGCGTCGATGACTACCTCCTCTTTGTTGATCTCGATCTGTGTCGCCACGTCCGCGTTCGTTTCGTATCCCAGGTTTGCGGCTTCCTGGTAAAGCAGTTCCTGGCTGATGAGCATGTCGACAGCCCGGTGCACGCTTTCGGCAGCGTCCGAGTGCCCCTGAATGCTGCTTGATTTAATGACGTACTCAAGTCGGCTCCGGAGAATCGGTTTACCGTTGACTTTCGCGATGGCGTTCGCCCCCTGCGCGTCGCGCGCCACCAGCGCTTCAGCAGCGGCGGGCGTCAGTATCAATCGCTTTTGAGCGTTAGCGGTATTCATGGAACTTCCTCCCTGGAATAGTAAAAAGAGCGCTTTCTCCCGCGCCTATCGTTTGCACGAGGTGAATGAGTTGCGCTATATCGCCAGCGTCGTTGGTACTTCGATAGATGTGCCGTTCGAAACGGCAGACGTCGATTCAGCCACCTCCGATTCGAAATTTCTTGGTGCGCTATTCGTCAGCGCTCGTCATTGCGCATACTCAAGTATCGGAGCCCTGTTCGTCCATTTCGTTGGCGTCTGCAATTCAATTCGCTTCGATCGGGTGCCGCCCTACCCCTTTCGTTCACTGGCGGTCTCCGGTCGAAGTTTGGACTTCCGCCAACCAATATGCTGTCAGAAAAAGCCCGCAATCCTCCGACGGAAAAGACCGGTAGACCAGGTGGGGAAAGACCCTATGAGCGTACCGTCCACCAGAAACCCTGCCGGGTGACCTTTCCCCCGTTTTGCCCCAAATCCAGGTGTATATCGCCCAGCACAGGTCTTCGCCCACCATATTCAGACGCTTCCCTCGAAATTTTTCGCCCGGGAGTTAGGACCTTACGGATTTGGTCATTTCTGGCACGACATGTGCTGTCAGAGTCACACGCGGAAGTGGCCGCGTACAACAAAAATGGATGTGACCAATGGGCCCGATGTTTTATCGAACCGCGGACGCAATCTTTCCCAAGAAATTAGAACGCGTCCCGCAAGACACAGGCGACAAATTGGCCAGGCTGAATACCGCCCCCAGCCTTACCGCTGCATCAACCAAACGCGTGAATTCCCCATGCCAAAAGCCCTAATTGTCGAGGACAACCAGCGCTTCAGCGAGACTCTGCGCGGCGCCTTGCAAGCGCAGTTCCCGTTCCTAAGGCTTGAGCAGGCGGCCAACGTTCGGGAGGCGCTTTGTAGTATCGAGTCCATGCAACCTGATCTAATCATCTCCGATTTGGGTCTTCCTGACGGCAACGGGCTGGGACTAACGCGCTCCATCCGCGCAGCCGGAATCCAATCTGCAATCATTATCCTTACCAGCCACGACCTCCCAGAATATCGTGACGCGGCGCTCAGCAGCGGTGCAGACCATTTCATGACAAAGGGCTCTGTCAGTATCGCTGATATTTTCAGTGTCATTCGGTCCATTCTGTCCCGCAAGTTCAGCGTCTGCCCGAGTGTTGGATATTAGCTTACGTGATCCCGGACATCGACACTTAGGCCGCGTAAACTTGCATCGCGAGTAGATCGACCCTTTGTCGACTTTCGGGCGTGCCATAAAAGACAAACCCCGCCGAAGCGGGGTCTGCCGATGGGATGACGTATCAAAGCCGTTGGTTCGACTAGCTTACTTCGCCGGCTGCACATGTGGTGACGAATGATGATGAGCAATACGCCATTCACCATCGCCCTTAGTGACGAGCATGGTGAAGCGCGATGGTCTGGCGAGCACTTTGCCGTCCTTCATCGAGGAAAATTCGTAGAATCCAGTGATTAATACGGCAGTGTCGTCGAGTAAGATTGTCCGTCTTTCGCCGATGACATTCTTGTTGCCAGTTCCCGGCAGCCGCGAGAAATACGAGCGAATAGCCTCAGTTCCCACGGACATCACCGGGCTTACCGTGCCCAGCAGAATCGCATCCGAGGCATAGTTCTTGACCACCGCTTCCGTATCGTTCGAAGTATATGCAGCGGACCATCGATCAAGGACCGCGCTTGCATCTTCTACTGGTGTCCCAAATGCCACGGCTGGTGCAAACGACACAATTAAGAGACTTAGAAATCGGACTAGCCTATTCATGCTTGTTCCCCCTTTGTCGTTAGTCGGATGTTTCAATCGCAATGGCCAAGAGATACTGTAGAGATACGCCATAGCAGAAAGTGTCTTTGTCACTAGGTCGTGTCGTCTGCACGCTACGCTCTATTCGCCTTGCAAGCAATGCGGATGCGCGGCTCATTTTTGCAGGATGAAGCCGAACAACCACGACGGCTACTCCGGCGGAATGGACCAGTATCGCAGGCCGCCCAGCTCTCGGGCCTGAAGAAAGCGTTTCTGTGGCTCAAGGCCTTGTCTCAACAGCAGGAAAAGATCACGGAGTGCGATGTTGGAATCTCCAAAGTAGGAGTGACCTAGCACATCTTGGCGAATCTCCGATGCATCGACAGTGTCGATAGCTGGGCTGAGATAGTTCGGCGGGGCTTCGCCGAGCCTCGGGAACTTGTGGAAAGCCTTGGAAACGAGAAGGGCGACGTCGTGTGAAGACGAATAGATGGTAGTCCGCTTCGCTGAAGCGCCAAGGATCTTGGATACCGCATCGAAATCGGCGACATTGATATCGGGAGCCGCTAGGACGATATTGCTAAACTCGCTATTAGCCTTTTGCAGAGCCATTCGTTCGAGGGCGGTCAAGAGGATGCGATTTCCCATGCTGTGGGCAATCACATTGATCGCGGAGAGGCGCTCATCCGCCAATGTGTTCCGCAAAAAATGCTCGAGCTGGCGAGCAGAGGCGTTGACTACATCTTCCGCTGCTGGATATCGCCACCAAGCTTCTTGGGCAGGCCAGCTAAACAGAATTGGAACACCATCGAACTCAAGGTCTCTAAATAACTGCGCCGTTCGGCGCACAGCGTCGTCAAAGCCGACGTTGTAGCCATGTATGAATAAAAACGCCTCTGAACCGCTTTCCGCAAAAGCCCTCCTGAGCCTGGATCGAAAAGCCTGTTCGCCCGGAACGAGCTCGCGCTGCGTAATTACGATATGCTGCTTGACATCTTCAACGCGCTCAATTCTCCAGATCGATGGGCGCTCCACATGACCCGGTTTGTGCGTCGGTGGGATGCTTACGCTGCATACCCCGTAACTGACGCCCGTCTCAACTGGACGATCGAGGTAGTGTGCCGCTTGTCCCGCGATCGGCGCACGATTCGTCACGAAGAAGACACTAACTAGCTCCTGAGCACCCGGCTTGGGCGGGGCGGGAGGGGCGGGTTTGGGATTCGGCGGCGGAGCGAACCGCGGCTCAAGACTGCCGTCCGGCAGCTGCGAAACCGCCTGCGGACTAGTAGGCGGAGCCTGATCGGATCGCGCGCGATATTCCGTCACCCGCAGATCGACGCGCAGGGCAACGTCCCGCGGTGCGACTGCAAACCGCCCTCCTAACGTAAGTTCGAACTCCCCAAGCGCCGCGATTAAGCGATACTCACCGCTCTGTAGCAACACCGATGTCGAGTATTCGCCCGATCGGGAAGACACCGCCAGCGGCACCCAGCCGCGCGAATCCCATGTTACGAGCCCGATGGTTGCTCCTTCGATGGGCGCGTCCCGAAAGTCTGTCAGCGTGCCTGCGATTTGTACTTTGAACAAAGGTCTAGAAGCCTGCTGCACAGCGATGGGGTTTTGTACACAAGACGGAGGCGCCAACGTCAGGAGGCATAGAAGAAGCAAAAGGCGGGAGATTGTCATGGTGATAATGTCGATTGCCGTTAGCCTCTTGAGAAAGCGCATCGCACAATGCCGCCGATGCGGTTGGACGTCAGCATCTAATCTCGAGCGCGACAATTATGCACCCTTACGCCGAGACCAGCGGACTGGGGCTTCTTGGCGGCAGGCAGGTGCCGAGTGACGAACAGTCGTCAAATTGGAGAGCGGCGCCGGATGTCCGTAGTTGGCCTATGGTGTTGAAAAACTCGATGTTTAAAACAAGTTGTTCAGCACAATCGGCCCTGACGCGCTTGCCCGCTCCGTGGCGGGATGGGCAGAATACGCCTGCGGAGCGGTCATTCGCGTAACGCCCGTGGATCGGCACAACTCGCTTCGAAGTGAATCGCGGGGTCGCCCAATGCAGCCGCTTATCAGTTGCGTGAGGATTCGGCGATGGCTCCGGACGGGTGCTGTTCGGAAGTGACAAAATGTACCCACTAATAGGATGCGTTCCGGGTGATCACAAATGAAAATCTCTATACTCGACGACTATTTCGATACGCTTCGTACGCTCGACTGTTTCAAGAAACTTGCAGGCAACGATGTCAAAATCTGGACTGATCATGCCCAAGATGTCGACACTCTTGCGGAGCGCCTGAAAGACACTGAAGTATTGGTCCTGATTCGCGAGCGCACACAGATCCGGGCGGCGCTCCTCGAGCGTCTGCCTGCCCTCAAACTTATCAGCCAACGCAGCGTTTACCCGCACATAGACATCGACGCGTGTACGCGCCGCGGCGTGGTTGTATCTTCCGACCAGCATCCAGGCACACCGTCCTATGCAGCCGCAGAACTGACGTGGGGACTGATCATCGCGGCCTTGCGCAATATTCCCCAGCAGATGTATGCCTTGAAAAGCGGAAAATGGCAGACCGGCGTCGGTGATAGCTTGCGCGGCAAGACGCTGGGCATATTCGGCTACGGCAGGATCGGCAGCACCGTTGCAGGCTACGGCAGAGCTTTCGGCATGAAGGTGCTGGTATGGTCGCGTGCGCAATCGCTCGATCGTGCGCGGTCGGATGGCCACGCAACAGCACCCGGCAAGCGCGCGTTCTTTGAGCAATGCGATGTAATCTCGCTCCACATGCGGCTGGTCGAGGCGACACGCGGCATTGTCACGGCGGCCGATCTCGCATGCATGAAGCCGAGTGCTTTGCTGGTCAACACCAGCAGGGCACCGTTGATCGAGCCTGATTCGCTGGTGAATGCGCTGCGCATGGGGCGTCCTGGCAGGGCCGCGGTAGACGTCTATGAAGAGGAACCGCTGCGAAACCGACACCACGCCTTGCTCGCCATGGACAACGTCGTGTGCACTCCGCACATTGGATATGTAACACGGGATGAATACGAAACTCAGTTCTCTGACGTGTTCGATCAAATCACCGCGTATGCCGCAGGCCACCCGATCAACGTCGTAAACCCGGCGGTGCTGCAATCATTGCGGTAATGACGCTCATCAGGCATATCGGCGCAGGGAATTCTCGAAATCCGACCGCCCAACACCTGCGCGGCTTCGCCGTGCAATTCAAAGCGTGAAATAGAACGTAGCGCCCGCGCCAACCTTGCCCTCCGCCGCGACTTCGCCGCCGTGACGACGGACAATTCGCTTGACCGTCGCCAGACCGATGCCCGAACCCGGAAACTGTTCCGACGAATGCAGCCGCTGAAATGCTCCGAACAGCTTGCCGGCGTAGGCCATGTCGAAGCCGTCGCCGTTATCGCGCACGAAATAGGCCGGGCGACCGTTCCATTCGCCCTTCCCGAACTCGATGCGCGCAATTTGCCGCTTCGAACTGTATTTCCAGGCGTTGCCGATCAGGTTCTGCAGCACCACGCGCAGCAGTCCCCGGTCGCCTTCCGCTGCAATCTGGGGCGCAATCACCCACTGGACCCTGCGCTCAGGTTCTGCGCCTTTCAATTCTTCCGCCACCTCCTGCGCAAGCGCCGATAGGTCAACCGGTCCGAGCTTCATTTCCAGACGCGAAATCCTTGATAGATTCAGCAGGTCGTCAATCAGGATTCCCATCCGCGTAGCGCCACCGCGCACGCGCCGGAAATAGTCTTTGGCGCGCTCATCAAGCTGCGCGGCATATTCGCTTTCGAGGAGGCTACTGAAACCTTCGATCGCTCTCAGGGGCGCGCGCAAATCGTGCGAAACCGAGTACGCGAACGACTCGAGTTCGTGGTTGGCCAGCTGCAATGCATGGGTACGTTCCTCGACACGCTGTTCCAATTCGATGTTTATTCGGCGTATCTCGGCTTCGGCCCGCTTCTGGTCGGTAATGTCGGCACCTACACCCCGGTAGCCCATGAACTTGCCGGACGCATCAAAAACCGGGGCGCCGCTGACCGACACATGGTGCACAGCGCCATTGGCTCTCGGTCGCGCGATCTCAAAATCACGGAATGGCAAATGCGCATCCAGCGTCGCACGATGCTTCTGCCAGCCTGATTCGTCAGGAGAAAGATATGGCAATTCCCAGCGGCGTTTTCCGATCGCGGGTATTTGCGCGAACACTGATTCCGCGGCCTCCCTTTTGCTCTCAGTGCGCGTCGTAAATCGGTGCTCGGCGTCGCTCTCCCAGTAGAAATCGGAAGACATCTTGGTCAGATCGCGAAAGCGCTCCTCGCTATCCTTCAACGCCACTTGCCGTTGCCTCAGCGTCACCAGCAGTCGGTTGAAGCCTTCGATAAGTTCTCCCACTTCGTCCTGACTGCTGACCGGCAATGGTTGCGGCGCCTCGCTGGAGGCGGACTGGACGTCAAGCGCGTTGGTGGCAGCAATCATGGGTGAAAGTTCACGTTTCAACACGCGCCACGTAAGCCACCAAACCAGAGCACCTGCCAGCAGCGTGAATAAAGCTGTAGCCATCAGCATCTGCTGCTGCATGGCGCGAATCGGGGCTAAGGCTTCTTCGGCGGGAATCCTGCCGACCAGCAACCAACCTGCGACAGGAACTTGTTTCGCCGCCGACAAGATCCTTAAACCGCGGGAATCCACGGTACTGCCATAACCCTCGAAACCCTGCACATATCGGTCGAACAAAAGATTGATGCCGGGGGCGGGATTCGGCCGCATGATTAGCGTCTTGTCTGTCGCAGTAATAGTCACGCCGTGCTGCGGAGCGATAAGAACATATCCACCGGTCTTGCCGTATTTGCTTTCGGTAATCGTGTCCAGAAAATTGGGCTTACTTAGGTCGATCGTCCCCACCAAGGAACCGATCACCTTGCCATGCACCCCGTAGATGGGCACCGCCATGCTAACGAGCGGGCCCAACAGTTTCTTCCCGCGGACAGGCCGTCCGATCCCCGATTTTCCTTCCTTGATCGCGGCGGCTATGTAATCTCTGTCCATATAATTGACACCGATCCGACCGGCCGAGAGCGGAACATCGGCAATCGCAGTGCCATCGGCACGAACTGCGATGAGGCCTCCATTAAAAAGATCCTGAAGCAGCACTTCGCGTTCCAGTTGCGCCTGCAAGGCCGTCGAATTGCCCTGCATCGCCGGTGCAAGATTCGCTGCAACTTTTTCGAGTGCTCGCAACCGGCTAGCCAACTCCTCATTGACATGCGCAGCCAGCAATGAAACCGTCGAGAACTGCTGGTCGCCCAAGCGCCGTTGCATTTCGTCGCGCAGGATTCGGCTGGCGTAGAACGCCAGCGACCAAATTCCGATCAGGAATATGGCCAGCGTGAACAACGTCGCTCTGGTCTTGAGCGATCGCCACATAGGAAAATTCAGAGCCATCCAGATTTCACCAAGCGACGGCAAAAAAGGATCTAAGGTTGCACCCAATCTGCCGCAACTAGGTTGATCTTCGTCAATTGCCGAAAACTTACTTCCGAGAATAGTTCGCGGGAATGTCTCGGCAGCTCTGGTTTGGGCGAACGCCCCCTTCACGCTGCAAACGCACCATCAGCAGTCTGATTTCGGCACACGCCCAGTGCCCGGAGCCGGCCGACGGCCGCCTGTCGCGAACGGCGATCCAACGTGAAATTCTTCCCTCAGGCGAATTCTCGAGGGTCGACTGGCCGGTGTCAGCCCTATTCAAAAACTTGTTCATCGACCTGCAGGTCAGGCACTTGCCGCATTCAGTCGGTCAATCGATGCTTGATCCAGTTGCAGCCGCGTTGCCTCGATTAATTCCGTCAATTGGCCTGGACTGGTAGCACTCGCAATCGGAGCGGTAATACTGGGTCGGGCAATCAGCCAGGCAAGCGCCACCCTGGCAGGCGTCGATCGATGCTGTTTCGCTGCATCGTCGAGTGCGGCAAGAATGCGAAATCCCCGCTCATTCATATAGTTCTTGATTTTCCCGCCACGCACGCTCTTCGCGAGGTCCGGTTCGGACCGGTATTTCCCGGTCAGGAATCCGCTGGCGAGCGCGTAGTAGCAGATCACGCCCAGACCATGCTTGACGCATAAGGGTTCAAGCGCGGTCTCGAAATCGGATCGTTGGTACAGGTTGTATTCGGGCTGCAAGCTTTCGTACCTCGGATAAACTTGCTGTCGGCTGACGTTCAACGCCTGTTCCAGGCGCGGCGCGCTGTAATTTGATGCACCGATGACGCGCACCTTGCCTTGTCGCACCAATTGCGAATAGGCCTCCAGCGTTTCTTCCATCGCGCTGTCGGCATCATCGATATGCGATTGGTAAAGATCAATGTAGTCGGTCTGCAGCCGCCGCAGCGAATCTTCCGCCGCCTGCAGGATGTAGGCCTTGCGGAGGCCTTTCTTGCCTGGACCCATTTCCATCCCGACTTTGGTGGCGATGACGACCTGCTCGCGCTTGCCGCTTTGCTTCAGCCATCTTCCGATAATCGTTTCGGATTCGCCGCCGCAGTGCCCCGGCACCCAACGCGAATATATATCCGCCGTGTCGATCAGACTGAAGCCGGACGATACGAACTGGTCGAGCAATGCAAAGGACGTAGCTTCATCAACGGTCCATCCGAACACGTTGCCGCCAAATGCCAGGGGGGCGACCCGGATTTCCGATTGGCCCAACTTGCGCTTGTTCATCTTGTCTGTGCTCCCGATGCGATAGCGAAGATTGTTTCAAATCCATACCGCTTATGCGATGCGTGCCAGGTCAAACCCGGTATCCGAGTTTCAGCGTGCGCGTTCGGCCGCATCACCCGGCAGGTCGGCCCGCGCGCCGACCCAGGCGATCCTACCTTTCTCCACCGCGAGCGCGGCGCGCCTGAGGATGCCGTACTTCCCCGCGCACAGCGTGGCCAGATGCGCGTTGATCCAGATCGAATCCCACATGGCGAGCCTGTATTGATAGAGTAGAGGATGTCGAAAAAGGGAGCACGCCCCCTTTTATATCCCCCATTCTGGAGGCTGCCGAAATTCGCTTCCCTCTGCGCTAAGCTTGCCTTCACTCACAATAGTTCTCCCGGGAAGCGAATTTCAACGGCCTATTAGAGGCTATCATAGCATCCGACCAATAAGCACCCAGCGGATGAACCAGATCGAAACCGAAGCCACGGCCGGCGCCGGCGCCCTGCTCGCCGTGGTCGAACAATTGGTGCACGACAGCGGCCGCAGCCGGGCGCTGCGCGCCACGCTCGACAGTTCGCTCGAGCGCGAACTCGGACTGGACAGCCTGGCGCGCGTTGAACTGGTACTCAGGATCGAGCGCGCCTTCGACGTCAGCCTGCCCGAGCGCGCGCTGTATGCAGCCGAAACACCGCGTGACCTGCTGCGCCTCGTGCGCGGCAGCGAGGGGGCGCGCCGCGTCGAGCCCGAAAAAGGCATACGCAGTCTGGTGCAGGCCGAAGCGGAGAGCAAGGCGTGCGCGGCGCAAACGCTGCTCGCCGCACTCGATTGGCATGTCTGCGCGCATCCGGAGCGGCTGCAAGTCTATCTCTACACCGAAACCGGCGAAGAAGCGCTTTCGTACGCGGCCGTAAGGCGCGGCGCCGCGAGCTATGCCAGCCGCCTCGCCGGACACGGATTACAGCCGGGGCAGACCGTAGCCATCATGCTACCTACTGGACGCGATTACCTGTTCAGTTTCTTCGGCATCCTGATGGCGGGCGGTATTCCGGTGCCATTGTATCCACCGGCGCGTCCGGCGCAGATCGAGGAACACCTGCGGCGCCATGTCGGCATCCTCGGCAATTGCCGCGCAACCATGCTGATCACGATCCGCGAAGCAAGAACCGTGGCGCTGTTGCTGCGCTCTCAGGTGGAATCGCTGCAACAGGTGCTGATGCCCGACGACTTGGCCGAGGGCGACAGCGGCTTTTCGCCCCTGCCTGCGAACCCCGGCGACATCGCCTTCCTGCAATACACCTCGGGCAGCACCGGCAATCCCAAAGGCGTCGTGCTCACGCACGCGAACCTGGTCGCCAATATTCGCGCCATGGGCGCAGCGGTGCAGGCGAGTTCCGACGATGTGTTCGTGAGCTGGCTCCCCCTGTACCACGACATGGGCCTGATCGGCGCCTGGTTCGCGGCGCTGTATCTGGGCTTTCCCACCGTGCTCATGTCTCCGCTCGCTTTCCTGTCCCATCCCAGCCGCTGGCTGTGGGCGATCCACCGTCACCGCGGAACCCTTTCGGGCGGACCCAATTTTTCCTATGAACTTTGCCTGAAACGCATCGGCGACGAGCAGTTGGAGGGACTGGACCTGTCCTGCTGGCGCTACGCCTTCAACGGCGCCGAACCGGTCAACCCGGAAACGCTCGCCCAATTCCAACAGCGTTTTGCCTCCTATGGACTGCCAGCGACGGCGCCGATGCCGGTCTACGGGCTGGCGGAGGCCTCCGTCGGGCTTGCCTTTCCCACCCCCGGCACACGCTATCGCATCGACCGCATCGCGCGTGCAGCGTTTCAGAGACGGGGCGAAGCGCGGCCGGCGCCGAACGAAGACGCCGGCGCGCTCGAAGTACCCTGCTGCGGCCAGGTGATCGCCGGGCATTCCCTGCGCGTAGTCGATGCCGCCGGCGTGGAGCTCGCCGATCGCAACGAAGGCCGGCTTCAATTCTGTGGACCGTCTGCCACCAGCGGCTATTACCGCAATCCCGAGCAGACGCAAAAGCTGTTTGCGGGCGCATGGCTCGACACCGGGGATCTCGCCTATCTCGCCGAGGGCGAACTCTATATCAGCGGCCGTGCCAAAGACATCATCATCCGCGGCGGCCGCAATCTCTATCCGTATGAGCTGGAGCAGGCGATCGGCACGCTATCCGGCATACGCAAAGGCTGCGTTGCGGTATTCGGCAGCCCGGACCCCGGCACCGGCACCGAGCGCGTGATTGTGCTCGCGGAAACGCGCGAATCCGCGGCCGATGCCATCGAGGCGCTGCGCCGGCGCATCAACGAGCTCGCGGTCGATCTGATCGGCCTGCCTGCAGACGATATCGTGCTCGCCCCGCCGCACACGGTGCTGAAAACCTCGAGCGGCAAAATCCGTCGCGCGGCCAGCCGCGAATATTACGAGCACGGCGGCGGCAGCACGCGGCCGGCGGCGGTGTGGCTGCAGCTCGCGCGCCTCGCCTGGACGAGCGTACTGCCCGAGCTGCGGCGGCGATTGCGTGCACTCGCGGGCCTGGCGTATTCGGCCTGGGTTTTGGTTAGTTTCCTCCTGCTCGCGATGCCGACGCTGGCGGCCGTTGCGCTGCTCGGCAATCCCGCCCGCGGCTGGCGCCTCAGCCGCGTCGTCGCCAACACTTTCTTGCGCCTGTGCCGCCTGCCGCTGGTGGTACGGGGACTCGAGCACATTCCAGCTTCCGGACCATTCGTGATGGCAGCGAATCATGCGAGCTATCTGGATGGTCTGATCGTGCTCGCCGCTTTGCGCGAGCGCGGCTACCGCTTTGCCGCCAAACGCGAATTGAGCAATTCGCTGCTGCCGCGCTTGTTCCTGCAGTCGATAGGCACCGACTTCGTCGAGCGTGCCAATATTAAACAGGGCGTGGAGGACACCGGGCGCCTGGCCGAGTCGGTGCGCGCCGGGCATGCGCCTATCTTCTTCGCCGAAGGCACCTTCACCCGCGCGACGGGTCTGCTGCCGTTTCGCATGGGCGCCTTCGTCATCGCGGCGCAAACCGGCGTGCCGCTGGTACCGGTGGCCATTCGCGGCGCGCGCTCGGTGCTGCGCGACGGCAGTTGGTTCGCCCGCCGCGGCGCCATCGTCGTCACCATCGCCCCGCCGCTCCAGCCCCAAGGTAGCGACTGGAACGCCGCCGTGGCGCTGCGCGATGCGACGCGCAAGGAAATTCTGCGCCATTGCGGCGAGCCCGACCTCGCCCCGCGGCACCCCTAGAGGCTGCTTGAGGCGGCGGCGTTGGCGTGACCGAAACCTGTGCGCTGCGCGCGCCAGGCATAAAAATCTGTCCTGCTATTTACTCCGGCTTGATGCCGGCCGCCTTGATGATCGGCCACCACTTCTCGATCTCGGCCCGGTGATAGGCGCCCAGCACTTCCGGCGTCTGCTGCTCGCGCCGCGGGATTTCCTGTCCCAGGTCGCCGAGCCGCTGGCGCACCACGGGATCAGCGAGCGCGGTGACGACGGCAGAATTGAGCTTGTTGACGGTCTCGCGCGGCGTGTTCTTGGGTACCCAGATTCCATACCAAACTGCCATGTAAAACCCTGGCAGTCCGGCTTCGTCCACCGTCGGCACATCAGGCAGCGCAGCCAAGCGGGTTTTCGCGGTAACGGCATACGCCTTGACTCTGCCACCGCGTACATGCGGTATCGAATTGGAGGCCTGGTCGAATATGAGATCGAGCCGGCCTGCGATCAGGTCCTGCAACGCCGGACCGGTACCTTTGTAAGGGATGTATTGAAACTTGGTGCCGGTCATACTCTGGAAATAAACACCGCCCATGTGGGACGCGGAGCCGACGCCCGCCGTTCCCGCCGACGCCTTGTCCGGATTGGCATTGAGCCAGACGATCAGATCTTTCAAATCCTTCGGCGCTAGCGAGGGAGGCGCAACAACAAGCAGCGGATTGCTGGCTATCATCGCCAGCGGTTCCAGATCCCTGAGCACATCGTAGTCGAGCGGATACACTGCGCCGTTGACCACATGCGTGCTCCAGTGACCGATGCTGAGCGTGTAGCCGTCGCCGGCGGCGCGCGCGACACGGCCCACGCCTATGGTCCCCGCTGCACCGACCACATTTTCGACCACTACCGTCTGGCCCAGGGATCTGCCCATCGGCACCGCCAGCAACCGGGCTATGGTATCGACCGGTCCGCCCGCGGCAAACGGTACCACCATGGTGATCGGACGCGACGGATAGCCTTGTGCCGCAGCCGGCGCGCCGCCGCCTGCGGCAAGGGCAAACACAAGACCGGCGATCAGTGCCTTCACACGCTTTCTCCTGTTCACCGAAAGGTCCATTCAGCTCTGCAACTCCGCCCGCTGCGCGTAGAGTTGCAGCGCTTCCGGGTTGGCCAGCGCCTCGGCGTTCTTCACCGGCCGACCGTGCACCACGTTGCGCACCGCCAGTTCCACGATCTTGCCGCTCTTGGTGCGCGGGATGTCCGCCACCTGCAATACCTTGTCCGGCACGTGGCGCGGCGTGGTGTTGGCGCGAATCTGGCTCTTGATCTTGTCGATGAGCGCATCATTGAGTTGCAGTCCCTCGCGCAGCTTCACGAACAAAACGACCCGCACGTCCCGGTTCCAGTCCTGGCCGATCACCAGCGACTCCAGCACTTCGTCCAACTGCTCCACCTGGCGATAAATTTCGGCGGTGCCGATGCGAACTCCCCCCGGATTGAGGACCGCATCCGAACGCCCATAGATGATCATGCCGCCGCGCTCGGTCAATTCGACGTAATCGCCATGGCACCAGACGTTCGGGTACTTGGCGAAATAGGCTTCCTGATACCGCCTTCCTTCGGGATCGTTCCAGAATCCGACCGGCATCGACGGGAACGGCCGGGCGCAGACCAATTCACCCTTCTTCCCGCACACGGGCTTGCCTTCCTCGTCATACACTTCGACCTTCATTCCCAGGCCGCGGCACTGAATTTCACCCCGATATACCGGCAGCACCGGATTGCCCAGCACGAAACACGAAATGATGTCGGTGCCGCCGGAAATCGACGACAGGCAGACGTCGGCCTTGATATCGCGATAGACGTAATCGAAGCTCTCCGGCGCCAGCGGCGAGCCGGTGGACAGGATCGCGCGCAGCTTGGCCAGATTGTGCGTCTGGCGCGGTTTGAGATTGATCTTGCAGATGGCATCGATGAATTTCGCCGAGGTGCCGAAGTGGGTCATGCCTTCGGCCTCGGCAAAATCGAACAGGATCGTTCCGCGCCGTATGAACGGCGAGCCGTCATACAACAGCAGCGTCGCGCCCGAGGCCAGGCCCGAGGCGAGCCAGTTCCACATCATCCAGCCGCAGGTGGTGAAGTAGAACAGCCGGTCGCCCGGCTTGACGTCGGAATGCAGTTGGTGTTCCTTCAGGTGCTGCAACAGAGTGCCGCCGGCACCGTGCACGATGCACTTGGGAACCCCGGTGGTGCCGGAAGAATACATGATGTAGAGCGGGTGTTCGAACGGCAGCTGCGCGAACTCGATGTCGCGCCCGCTGTAGGGCGCCAGAAACTCGCTCATACGCTCGGCATTCGGCGCGCCCGATACGTCCGCCTTGTCGGCAAGGTAGGAAACCACCACCACCCGGACGAGCGAGGGCAGGCTGCGCGCGATATCGGCCACCTTGGCCAGGCAGTCGATGGCTTTGCCGTTGTACCAATAGCCGTCGGCGACGATCAGGACCTTGGGTTCGATCTGTCCGAAACGATCGAGCACTCCCTGCACGCCAAAATCGGGCGAACACGAGGACCAGACGGCGCCGATGCTGGATGCGGCCAGCATCGCGATCATCGTTTCCGGCAGGTTCGGCAGGTAGCCGGCGACACGATCTCCGGATCGCACGCCGGCGGCGCGCAGGGCCTGCGCCAGGCGCGAGACAGCGAGGTAGACCTGGGCGTGCGACATGCGCCGTTGCACTTTGTCTTCGCCCCAGAACACCATTGCATCCGCCCGGTCGCGCCGCCGCAGCAGATTCTCGGCAAAATTCAGGCTCGCATCGGGAAACCAATGTGCACCCGGCATCTGCTCGCCGTGAACGAGTACGCGCTCGCCGCGGGTACTCGCCTTGACCGCGGCGTATCGCCACAGCGACTGCCAGAACTGCTCCGGACTGTCGACTGACCACCGATAGAACTCAGGGTAGGTATTGAACGCGAGACCCCATTCGCGGATGGCGGCGCGCGCGAATGCGGTGACCTGAGCGCCGGCGATGCGCGGCTGGCTGGGCTCCCAAAGCGGTTTTTCCGAAGGGGACTTTCCCGTCAAGCGGGATCTGGACCTACGGTCGTCGACTGGCATGATTCAAGATCCGATAAGTTTGCGAATACTGTCGGGAAGCAACACCGATTTTTCCTTCTGGTAGTCGACCCAAACGACTTTTGCCGCGCCCTCGGCGTAAATCCTGTCCGGATCATAGCTGGGGCGAAGCTCCAGGTAAGTCTGCACACTGCTGCGCCCGGGCTCTGCGGCGTAGGTCTTGATTTCGACCTTGCCCGGATAGACCAATTGCTTGATGAAGGTGCAACTGGCGTTGACGATCACCGGCCCCTGCCCTTTGACGGCGGCGCGGGCGCCTATGGCCTCGAACCAGGAGATGCGCGCCTGCTCCATGTAGCGAAAGTACACGGTGTTGTTGACATGTCCCATCGCATCCATGTCACCCCAGCGGATGGGCATGACTTCAATGTGTACCAGCTTGCGCTTCGTCGCGGTCATCGTTTTCGTATTGGTGTCGCGGAATGGGGACTCGCATTATAATTCTCCTCGGCTCGAATGGGCGCTTCCGTATGCGCCTTTCGTGGAAGACGCAACCATAAACAGGGGTCAACATGCAACGCGAAGCGATGGAATACGATGTGGTGATCGTCGGTGGCGGGCCTTCTGGGCTGGCCTGCGCCATACGCCTGAAGCAGCTTGCCACGGAAAAAGGCCGCGAGATCAACGTCTGCCTCATCGAGAAAGGCTCCGAGATCGGCGCCCACATACTTTCCGGCGCAGTGCTCGAACCGCGCGCCCTGGACGAACTCCTGCCGGACTGGAAAGCCCTGGGCGCACCGCTCAACACCCCGGCCGGGGAAGATCGCTTCCTGTTCCTCACCGAGAAAAGGTCGATCAAACTGCCGACGCCGCCGCAGATGCACAATCATGGCAATTTCATCATCAGCCTCGGCAATCTGTGCCGCTGGCTGGGACAGCAGGCCGAGGGCCTCGGCGTGGAAATCTATCCCGGTTTCGCCGCGGCGGAAGTGCTCTATCGCGAAGACGGCTCAGTCAAGGGCGTCGCGACCGGCGACCTGGGCATAGGCAAAGACGGTGCGCACACCGAAAACTACCAGCCGGGGATGGAGTTGCACGCCAAGCAGACAATTTTTGCGGAAGGCTGCCGCGGCTCGCTCACCAAGGAACTGATGCAGAAATTCAAATTGCGCGAAGGCGTGGACCCGCAGGCCTACGGCATCGGCATCAAGGAACTGTGGGAGGTCAAGCCGGAGCACCATCAGGCCGGCCTCATCGTCCACACCACCGGCTGGCCGGTGGACCGGAAGACCTATGGCGGATCGTTTCTCTATCACCTGGAAAACAACCAGGTGGCGGTCGGATTCGTGGTCGGCCTGGATTACCAGAATCCCTGGATGAGCCCGTTCGACGAATTCCAGCGCTTCAAGACACACCCGGCGATCCGCGGGTTCTTCGAGGACGGACGGCGCATCGCCTACGGCGCGCGCGCGATCAGCGAGGGCGGATTCCAGTCGCTGCCCCGGCTCAGTTTCCCGGGCGGCGTGCTCGTCGGCGATACGGCCGGTTTCCTCAACAATGCCAAGATCAAAGGCATCCATACCGCGATGAAATCGGGCATGACCGCAGCCGAAGCCGTGTACGACGCCTTGGCCCAGGAAGGAACGAAGGAAGTCAGCAGTTATCCCGAAAAAATTCGCAGCACCTGGATCTGGGATGAACTCTACCGCGTGCGCAACATCCGCCCGTCTTTCCGCTGGGGCCTGTGGGGCGGATTGGCGTACTCTGCGATGGACACCTTCCTGTTCCAGGGCAAGGCGCCGTGGACCTTGCACAACCATGACGATCACAGCCAGCTCAAGAAAGCCGCGGACTGCCCGCGGATCGACTACCCGAAACCCGACGGCAAGCTCACCTTCGACAAGCTCGGTTCTCTGTTCATCGCCAACGTCAATCACGAGGAAAACCAGCTCTCCCACCTCACGCTCAAGGACGCCAGCGTCCCGGTGAACGTCAACCTGGCCCTGTACGCCGGTCCCGAGCAGCGCTACTGCCCGGCTGGGGTATACGAATTCGTCAAGAACGACGATGGCAGCGACCGGCTGCAGATCAATGCCGCTAATTGCGTGCACTGCAAGACCTGCGACATCAAGGACCCGACCCAGAACATCAACTGGGTGGTGCCCGAAGGCGGCGGCGGGCCGAATTATCCGAATATGTAGAAGCGCATGTCGGAGATTGCAAGATGGCGACCAAACAGGAATCTGACTACCTGTCGGCATTGACGTCGTCGTATTCGCCGATCTATGGGCAGGCGATCAGCATCCGGCCGATGCGACCCGAGGATCTGGATATCGAAACCGCATTCGTCGAGGGCTGGTCGGCTGAGACGCGCTACAACCGATTGTTCAGCGCCGGATCGTTCACTTCGCCAGAGCGCCTGAAGATGCTCACGCAAATCGACTATACGCGTGACATGGCCCTGATCGCCACGGTGATGCTGGAAGACAAGGAAGTGCAGATCGGCGTCGCGCGCTACGTTCTGCACGCAGACAACCAGACCTGCGAATTCGCGCTGACCGTGGCCGACGCCTGGCAGCATCGCGGCATCGGCCGTGCGCTGATGCTCCAACTGATCGCTGGCGCCACCGCAGCTGGAATCGAAACCATGGTGGGCGACATTCTTTCAAGCAACGCCCCCATGCTGCATTTCATGCGCTCTCTTGGATTCACGGTCAAACCCAGCACTGACGGTCCGGAAATCCGGCGCGTGAGCAAGCGCCTGCCGCCGGCCGCGAATGCAACTGCTGCCTCTAAGGGCGCGCGCGGCTAGCGCAGCGTGGCGGCCAGGCGCGCCACCGCCTCGCACAGTTCGTCGACGGTATTCGGCTTGTAAATGAGTTCGCGCACACCCGCAGCAGGTGCCTGGGCGCGCAATTCCTCGGTAATATAGCCCGAGGCCAGCGCCAGCGGCAGATCGGCGCGGATCTCGCGCAGCGCCCGCACCACATCCAGGCCCGACATGCCCGGCATGTTGTAATCCGTGATTGCCAGGTCGAATTGAGCGGGACTATCGCGCACGGCTGCAATCGCCGCGTACGGATCGGTGTAGCCACTCACGCGGTAACCTTGGCGCCGCAGCAGGCGCGTCATCAAGAAGATGATCGCTTCGTCGTCATCGACGTACAGGATGTGCTGTCCTTCTCCCTGCGGCATCGACATTTCGTCACTGCCTGCAGCAGGCGCTGCGTGCCCGTTCGCCGCTGCGTGCCGCGGGTGAGCGGAAGCAGACATCCCAGCCTCCGGAAAATAGATGCGGAACGTCGTGCCCTCCCCGGGCATGCTGCGGACCTCGATGCTCGCGTCGTGTTCCTTCACGATGCCGTGCACCACCGACAGGCCCAGTCCGGTGCCCTCGCCCACGGGTTTGGTGGTAAAGAACGGCTCGAAGATACGCGCCCGCGTCGCGGCGTCCATGCCGCAGCCGTTGTCGCGCACGCTCAGACAGGTATAACGGCCCCGGCGTAAGTCGACACGCTCGGGATTTGCGCGCCGTTCGTTCTCGATATTCGAGGCCTCATTTACGATCCGCTGTTCCAGTCGAACCTCAATGATGCCCGGACGTCCGTGCACCTGGTCCTGCAACGCCTGCCACGCGTTGCCGCACAGGTTGAGCAATACTTGCTGGATCTGGTTGGCATCGGCCAGCACCGCCGGGACTGCGTCCGCGCATTCGACCGACAGCGCCACGCCCGCAGGCAACATGGCGCGCAAAAAGCGTGCCGACTCCTTCACCACCGGCGCGAGCGATATCACCTTGCGCTCCAGCGTCTGGCGCCGGCCAAAAGCGAGGATCTGCCGCACCAATTCCTTGGCCCTGCGGCTCGCTTTGCGGATTTCCTCGAGGCTCTCCCGCGCCGCGTGCGCGGAACCCACGTCCTGGCAAGCGAGTTCCACATTGCCCATGATCGTGGCGACGATGTTGTTGAAATCGTGCGCCACGCCCCCGGCCAGCGTGCCCAGCGCCTCCATCTTCTGCGACTCGCGCAATTGCGCTTCGAGCTGATTGCGCGCCGCCTCGGTGCGCTTGCGCTCGGTGACGTCGGCATAAGAAAAAACCCTGCCGAAGATTCGTTCCGCATTTCGCGCCGGCATCGATCTGCGTTCGAAAGTACGTCCATCGGCCAGTTGCAGGAGGTCGAACGTTTCGTCATCCGCTGTAGGCGAAATGGCCGCCAGCTTTGCCTGATAGGCGTTCGGATCGGCCAGGAGTCCGGCCATAAAGCCGAAGACCAGGCTGTCGTCGTGCTCGATCAGGAGCGCCTCCGGCAAACCCCAAATAGTCGAAAATCGCCGGTTCATGTTGACGATACGGCCGGCGCGATCGATCAGTAGAATGCCTTCGGCCGTCGCCTCCAGCGTCGCCCGCAAGCGCGAGGTCACGTGCGCGAGTTCCTCCTCCGCATGGCGCCGGAATACAAGCGGCTCAGCCCGCACCACCATCCACACCTTGTCGCCGTCTGCGGCGCGCGACACCGCCTTGGTCGCCAAGATGGTATTGCCGCCCGCACAAAGGTAGCTGGCCTCGATGCCTTCCACCTCCACCGGGCCGCCCTTTTGCACCTCCTCCCAGAAAAACACATCCGCCAGACCGCATTCAATGTCGGTAATCGGGCGACCTACAAATTCCTCCCTGCGGTATCCCAGAAGCCGCAACGTAGGTTTGCTGGCTTCGACTATCTGCAGCGAAGCCGGATCGACCAGAAGCAGAATTCCACCGCTGTGGTCGAGCATGATGACCTCGAGACCGGTGCTCACGAATGCTCCCTGGAAGGTTGCGGGCCGCTGTCGAAAAAATAGGTGATCCGCTTGCGCGGACTCAGGTAGGCATGAACATCGGCCGGCAGCTGTGCCGGCCGCAGGCCCTTGGCAACGCTCACGCCCGGTTCCTTATCCAGATCGAGCATGATGGCCTCGTTCCGAGATACGCCGGCCTCATAGAGCAGCACCCAGGGCCGCAGCGCTCGTTGCGGATTGACCGAAACCACCATGGCGATGGCGTCATTCGAGAGCTTGACGATCGAACCTGGGGGATAGACGCCCAACGAGCGGATCATGAGTTGCAGGACTTTGGTGTCGAATTTGTCCCGGCGCCGCGCGAAGATGAATGACAGCGCCTCATGCGGGGTCATCGCCTGGCTGGGAATAAGCGGATTGCATAGGTTGTCGTAGCAATTGGCCAGCGCCACGACCCGCGCGAGCGGCGCGATCTGTTCCAGCCTAAGTTCACGCGGATAGCCGGTACCGTCAGCCATTTCGTGGTGCTGGGCGATGATTTCGAGGACTTCTGGCGCCAGATTCACCTGCTCGCCGATGCCGACGCCGTATTCGACGTGACGGGCATACAGTTCGCGCTCGGGTTTGGTAAATTCCTCCGGGTTCTTCCTCAACACGCGGCCCGGAATTTGAATCTGGCCGATGTCGTGCAGCAAGGCGCCGGCACCCAATACATGCGCCTGTTCACCGGTCAGATCGAGCCCCTTGGCCAGCATCATGCTCAGAATGGATACGTTGAGACCATGGAAGTACGCCTCTTCGCCGCCGCATTTCCCGCCCATCACATGCAGCGATACGCCCGAGCGCTCGAGAAAAACCGACGTCATTTGATGCACCAAGCCGTTCATCTCGTCCAGGGTCGCTTTGGGGTGCTGCAGCAAGTTCCTGGTGAGGCGGTGCATAATGCCGGTCGCTTTGACAAAAGCCTTTTCGGTCTGCGCCAGCGCTCGTCGATGTTCTTGCAAATGCTGTGCGCGCGCCGCTTGCTCCGGGCTGACTGGATTCCCTGGCACAGGGACTTGCTCCGCTTCTTCGTCTGCGCGCGCTTCCGCGTCGGCAGGCGCAGCAGGTGCGGGTCCGGCGGAAAAGTTCTTGCTGCGTTCCGGATCGTAGCGAAATCGCTGCAGATTGAGGGCGCGCAATTCCGCTATCTGGTGCTCAGACGAAATGCTGAAGCTGTTCAGCGTGAACGGATGCAGAAACCACGGCAAATCGACGTAGACGTACATGCCGATCCGCAATTGATCGGGCGAAGCGTAAGGAGAATCACGATGGTTGTTGTTGTCTGGCAGCATGGCACTCGGACGTCAACGCTTGACCGACTCAGGAAGAAATTGCATTTAGCGTTGAAAAACCATCGCTTAGATCAATTTGTGGCATCTTCTAGCAGGACTTCGACCTTGGCCAAACCGGCGAACTCACCATATCCGGGAGTAACGGCCGATTCGCGGCAAAACTTGAGCCCAATCTCAGGAAAGTATTCGCGCCTGGTGCGGTCTCAGACCAGCGCGGCGACAGGCGCGCGTGAAATCGACGTCGACCAGCGCGCCGTCGAGATCAAAAAACGACTGTCGGACCAGCGTTTGTTGCCGCCGATCATAGATTGCGATTCCGCTAGTTGCTCGGCGCTACGCCGAAGTCTTCATGCTGCTGACGGTTTGCACAATCTGCTTTACACTCCCGCCAGCCGGGTCTAGTCGGCAGGCGGTACGCCTTCTCATTCGCACCACACAATGCATACGGACAGTTCATTCTTTTTCCGCATCAAAGAATTGTATGCGCGACTCGCCGCTCCCCCCGCGTTTCAAGATCGCGGCCAGACAGACGCTGCGGGAAGACTGCATGCGGTACTGTTAACCATTATTTTTCTGTTCACTTTTGCACTGCTGATCGGCCTTCCGTTCCTGTTCTCGAACCAGAGCCTGGGCGCCGCAGTCTGTTTCGTGATGCTGGGTTCGAGCACCTTATGCTGGAACTTGATGCAGCGCGGACTGGTGCGCCAGAGCGGCCTGATTTTGATCGCAATCCTGTGGCTGACTGTAGTTTTTGTCATTTTGTTTGCGCAGCGCGGAGATATCATACCTTTCGTTTCGGTGATGTTTGTTGCCTACCTCCTTTCCGGGCCACGGCTGGCGCTCGCCGTGGCCGGATCGGCAATCCTGCTCATCGCTACCGTGCTGTTTGCCGAGCCGCTCGGAATTCCTATGCCGGCGGTGCTTTTTCATCCGGCACCCTCGGCGGTATTGGTGTTCACGGTCATGGCGCTGATACTAGCCACCCTGCCCTTTGCCCTGCTCAACCGGCGACTAAGACAGGCGGTCCAGCGCCTCGAGCGCTTCCGCGCAGTTCAGCAGAATCTGCGCATCATCACCTGGATCTGGGACATCAGCCATGACCAGATCCAGTGGGATGGCGATCTTTCGCCGCTTCTGGGCCTCTCCCCGGGAGCGTTCTCGGGCCGCCTCGACGACGCGCTGCGTCTTATCCACCCAGAGGACGCGCCGATTACCAAACGCAAGTTGATCGATTGCCTCAATGGATTACAGACGTCATATCGAAGCGAAGCGCGAATAATTTGGCCGGACGGCAGCCTGCACTGGCTCGCCACGGAGGGCCAAGCGACAATCGGCGCCAATGGCCGCGCCACGAGCATGACCGGCATCGTCACCGATGTTACCGAACGCAAAATCGGCCAGCTGGCACTGACGAGCGCCAACGAGCGGTTCATGCGCACCGACGCGCAGTTGCGCGAACTGAACCTGTCCTTGGAGCAGCGGGTGCGCGATCGCACCGCCGAACTCGAACTGGCGAATCGCGGCCTGGAGAGTTTCAGCTATTCGATTTCGCACGACCTGCGCGCGCCGTTGCGCGCCATCAACGGTTTCGCCCAGGTTCTGTCGACTGAATACAAGGCGCGGCTGGACGAACAGGGGTCGTCGCTGCTGTCCCGGATCATGCAGAATGCCGCTCGCATGAGCCGGCTGATCGACGACGTACTCGAATTTGCGCGCGCCGGACGCGGAACGCTGAACCCGGAGACAATAGACATGCGCGCCCTGGTCGATGAGGTGATCGCAGACCTGCAGGCCAGCACCGGCTCCAATGCGCAGATTGTCATTGGCGAACTCCCGCAAGCGACGGGTGACGCCGTCATCGTGCGCCAGATCTGGCAGAACCTGATCGGCAATGCGCATAAGTTTTCGCGCAACGCGGCGCGGCCGAAGATCGAGATAGAAGGCGCAGCCTGCGGCGCGATGATCGAATACCTGGTGCGGGACAACGGTGCCGGCTTCGACGCGGCCTACGCGGACAAGCTGTTCGGGGTGTTTCAGCGCCTGCACACGGCAAGCGAATTCGAAGGCACCGGCATCGGCTTGGCGATCGTGCGGCGCATCGTGCAACGGCACGGCGGCAGCATCAGCGCCGAAGGCGCGGTCGGCAAGGGCGCGACATTTCGATTTACCATGCCAGCGGACGCAAATCCTTAGCGGCCGCCTCAGTCCACGAAGAAATCCGGAATGAAGGTCTTCGTTCCCGGCTTGACCGAATATTGCTCCAGATCCGTCACCCCGTGCGCGGCCAACAACTCGTCGTCGATGTAAAAGTTGCCGCCGCTCGAGTTCGGCCCCGTAAAGATGAGATAGGCGGCATCCGCGAGAATCTCCGGCTTGCGGCACAGATTCAGATCCACGCCCGGGATCATCTGCAGCGCGGCGGTGGCGATGACGGTGCGCGGCCACAGGCTGTTGACGGTGATACCGTACTTTCTGAACTCGCCCGAATGGCCGAGCGTGCATAGGCTCATGCCATACTTGGCTATGCTGTAGGCCGTGTGTGGCGCAAACCAGTGCTGCTTCATCGCCAGCGGCGGTGACAAGTTCAGCACGTGCGGGTTGCGGCCCGCGGCAGCGGCTTTCTTCAACTCGGGCAGGCAGGCCTGCGTGCACAGGTAAGTGCCGCGCGCATTGATGCCGTTCATCAGGTCGTAGCGCTTCATCGGCGTGTGCTCGGTGTCAGTCATGCTGATGGCGCTCGCATTGTTGACCAGAATGTCGATGCCGCCGAACGTTGCCACCGCCTTGGCGACCGCGGCAAGCACGGCCCCCTCCTCGCGGATGTCGACGGCAAGCGGCAGCGCCCGGCCGCCGGCGGCCTCGATCTCCGTGGCCGCCGTGTAAATCGTGCCCGGCAGCTTCGGGTTCGGCTCGGTCGTCTTCGCGGCGATGACGATATTGGCGCCGTCGGCGGCCGCGCGTTTGGCGATCGCGAGGCCGATGCCGCGCGAAGCGCCGGTGATGAACAGAGTCTTGGCTTTCAGGGTCATTGCGGTCTCCTGGAAACGGTTACTGCGGCCTTGATATCGAATTGTGACGGATCAGGGAACCAACGCGCGATCGGATTGACCATTTTCCGCCCATTCCGGACCGGTTCTAGCCCTTGCTGGCTCCCGCTGGGGCAGATCTGAGAACTCCCGGTGATTCATTGTACGGCTGAATGAAGGTAATGGTCAGCGGCGCCGATACGCGTCCGCTGTGGCAAGAGTCAGGTCATTTTCAGTCATATTGGCCAAATGCCAGTTACCCGTGTCCCCGGGGCGAATCTGTTGCCGGTGTCCCCGATCGCTCACATCCAAACGCGCAAAAGTTACTTTGGGGAAGTAATCGCAGCCTTTTTTTCCTCGTACTCTTGCTTGTCGATTTCTCCCTTGACATAGCGTTCGTTCAGTATTTCCAGGGCGGACGCGGACTGCTCGCGCCATGACCGTTTTATGGAGTCACGCACGCCCGACTTGTCCGTCGACCTGCCGCGCCACATGCAACCCATACCGCCTCCACGCATCATCAACACGAGCATCACGACCATCATCGCGATGCAGGCGAGCGGAAAGATCCACCCGAAAGTAGACCATGGCATTTCATGCCACCACGGCCATGGATAGGGCTGTGGCAACACTTGTTCGGCGGCAAACACCGACGAGGCGCAGACCAGCCCGGTCAGAACCATATACGAACGGTTCAAGCTGCGTTTCATGATGTCCATAAGTTCCTCCTTCAGTGACCGCAACGACGTCAACCCGAGTTCTACGCCTTGCGATCGCATCGAAACACGTTGTCCGGGTCGCGATAAAACTCGCACCGCGATTTCAGCGCCTCCTTGAGTCGAAGCCGTGCGCGATGGATTCTGATCTTGGCCGAAGCCACGGAGCAATCGCCTATCTCGGCGGTCTGCTCTGCTGAAAGCCCCTCGAGATCGTGCAGGATGAGCGCCGCCCGGTACGCGTCGGGGAGGCTGTCGATCACCTGCCGGACGCATTGGTTCATCTCGTCGACGACCAAGCGTTCGCAGATCGCACGATCTGAATCGATCAGTTCCGTGGCCTCGTCCAGTTCGACGATGCGAGCCTTGCGTCCGGGGCAGCGGAAATAGTCTGCGGCAACCCGGCTGGCGATGGAAAAGGCCCATGTCTTGAGCGACGAGCGACCGGCGAAGGTGGATAAGCCCTTGTGCATTCGCAACAGCGTCTCCTGGCACAGGTCTTCCGCCACTGCGCGGTCTCCGACGTAGCGTTCGAGGTAGCGCATGATCGGCTGCGCCAGTTCGCGAGCCAGATCCTCAAACACGGGTGGTGCGTCCACAGCATTCATCTCCATGCTCCCGAAGTGAAACCCCGCCCCCGAATCATGCAGGAGCGGAGCTCAGTCGAACACCGCGTCAGCCGCACTCACGATCGCGTGGGGTTAGATCACTCATGACGTTCTCCTCTAAGGAGGGGGTGATAGGTAAGGGATAACAATTCCTCCTACCCCTCCTTAGACGGATTTCCGGCCTGAAGGGATACACCCCTCGGCGACGCCAAACTGGTCCGCGACCTCGAACCTACGGACGATGAATTTCTCGACCTCGTCTGAGATCATGATAATACAGACTACGTAAGGAAAATATTCGAAAGCTCTGCCCGCAGGAATCCGGTTTGTCCACGGTGTCGGGAAATCCCGGCAGCGGCGGCGGCTGACGATGCGAGTACAAGGTTTACAGCACCCCGAAGCCCTCGAGGTCGCGCCTGAGCTTGGTCACATCGACGAACTGCTCCGCGGGCAGGCCGCAGGCACGTGCTGCCGAAACAAACTCGGGCACGTCATCGAAATAGATCTTCGCTGTCCCTGGCGCAGCCAGTCCGAGCGCGCGCTCGAATATCTGCCGCGCCGGCTTGGCATGGCCGACCTCGAAGGAAAGCACCAGCTGCCCGAACCCCGCCAAAAAGCCGTAGTGGCTGCGCACGTATTCGAGATGCAAGGGATCGGTATTGGACAGCAGCACCAGGTCCGCATGCGTTCCGATTTCTTCCAGCAAGCCCGTCACCTGCCGCTGCTCGGCGAATATGTCGCACCAGATTTCGGCGAACTCGGAATACGGCAGACGCACGCCAACGGCGGCGCAAAAGCGCGCCGCGAATTGCTGCGGACTCAGTTGGCCGGTATCGAAGCCGACCTTCTCCGCGCCGCCGCGGATGGCGTCGAGAATGACCGCTGCCGGCGCTCCGCCGGCCGCCTCCAGACGCGCGCAGGCGCGCGTGAAATCGACGCTAACCAGCACGCCGCCCAAATCGAAGATGACGGTCGGACGCGCCATCGCCCGGCCGGCTCAGGCGCACCAGTCGCTTATCAGCCGCGCATACACTTCCACCGCCTGGTCGATGCGTTCGACGTAGCAGTATTCGTCGGTTTGATGCGCCATGTGCGGCTCGCCCGGACCGAGGATCACGGTCGGCGGATCGCGCCAAGCCTGGTTAAGCGCTGCGGCATCGGTGAAGTAGGTCGCGCAGCGCGGCTCCGGGCGCGCGCCGGGATAAGACGCCATCAGCGCGTACACGCTCTGCACCCAGGGATCGGACGGATCCGTGTACACCGGACCGACGTCGACCATGGGGGTCAGTTTCACCTGGCTGCCGAGGGATTCGGACAGGCGCCGGCGCAGCTGCTCGTGGTTCATGCCCGGCGTGGTGCGTATATCGATCTGGATTTCGGCAGCATCGGGCACCGAATTGACGTTGAAGCCGCCATGCAGGCTGCCGACGTTGAGGGTGGGCTTGCCCATGAGCGTATGAGCTGCCGCGCCAAAATCGAATGCCTTGAGCTTGAGCACCGCCTCCGCGGCTTTGTACACGGCGTTGTCGCCATGCTCGGGCATGGAGCCGTGCGCGGTCACGCCGCCCGTTACGCCCTTTAGCCAGAGCGCGCCCTTGTGTCCGATCAAGGGATAATTTGCAGTCGGCTCGGCCACCACCAGGGCGCCGATCTCGCCCAGCGCCTTGCGCTCCCGCGCCAGCTGGAAAGCGCCGCCGCAGCCGCATTCCTCGTCGGCGGTGATCACCAGAACCACGCCCGCGGACTGGCGCAGCCGGTCGGCGAGCTGCAATGCCGCAACGGTAAATGCGGCGACGCCGCTCTTCATGTCGCTTGCGCCGCGGCCGTAGAGCTTGCCGCCTTCGACCGTGCCGGCGAAAGGCGCGTGCTTCCACGCCGCCGCACCCAGCGGGACGACGTCGATGTGGCCGGTGAAACCCAGCGGCGGCTTGCGCTGGCCATCACCGATCCTTGCCACCACGCTCGCGCGCTGCGGCGCGAACTCGTGATAGCTCACCTCGAAACCGCCGCGTTGCAGCAGCTCGCCCAGGTGCTGCGCGCAAGCCTGTTCGTTTCCTGGCGGGTTGATGGTGTCGAACGCCAGCAATCGGCGGGTCAGTTCGAGGGCTTCAGGTATCGATCGCATACATTTCACTCCGGCTATTCGTGAGTTCAGTCTAGCTGCGGACGCTCGAGGACAAAGGCCACGACGGACCGTGCTCCAAAACTATCTCCCGTCGGTCGCATCCCTCGTAGTTTAAGCCTTTGCGTGTTCTCAGCCGAAATACGCTGCGCGCACTTCGGCGTTTTCGGTCAGTTCCTGCGCCGACCCCGAAGCCACGACCCCGCCTTGCGACAGCACGTAGCCGTGATCTGCGATCGCGAGCGTCTGGTGCACGTTCTGTTCCACCAGCAACACGGTGATGCCGAGCTCGTTGATGCGCCGAATGACCTGGAAGTTTTCCTTCACCAGCCGCGGCGAAAGCCCGAGCGACGGCTCGTCGATCAGGAGCAGCCTGGGCTCGCCCATCATCCCGCGTCCGATCGACAGCATCGCTTGCTCGCCGCCGGACATGGTGCCGGCGATCTGCGCGGCGCGTTCCGCCAGGCGCGGAAAAATGCCGAACACCTGCGCCAGGCGCGCGGCGATCTTGCCCGCGTCCGGCTCTTGATAGGCGCCCAAGCGCAGGTTCTCGACCACCGAGAGCTTGGGAAAGACTTTGCGCCCTTCCGGAATGCAGGCGATGCCGGTGGCAATGATGCGGTGCGTGGGCATGCCGGTGAGTTCGGCGCCATCGAACATCACTTGGCCGCGCCGCGGCGGCGTCAGGCCGAGGATGGTGCGGATCAAGGTGCTCTTGCCGGAGCCATTGGAACCGAGAATGCAGGTAATGGTGCCCGAGTCCACCGTCAGCGACACGTCGTGCAGCACATCGGCCTTGTCGTATCCGGCGCAGACCCCTTGCACGCTGAGCAGCGTCGCCATCGCTATTGCGTCCCCAGGTAAGCTTCTTGCACCTCGCGATCGGCCGCCACTTGGGCGTACGGACCTTCGCAGATCTTCTGGCCGTAATTGAGCACGATGCAGCGCTCGGTAATGCGTTCGATCACGTTCATTTCGTGCTCGATGATGATGATGGTGAGACCCGGCATGTGTTCGCGTACGATCAGGATGTCATCCATGAGTTCGCGCGTTTCTTCGTGCGTCATCCCGGCCGACGGCTCGTCGAGCAGCAGCAGCGACGGCTGGCTGATCAGCGCACGGCAGATTTCGATGCGACGCCGATCTATCATGTTGACGCTGCCGGCGGCATCGAACAATTTTTCGGCGAGCGAAGCGCTGAACGTGTGCACCAGCTGGTGCGCCTCGGCGTAATGCTGCTCGAATTGCCGGCGAAACTCCTGTCGCCGAAACAAATTGAACCAAAGGCTGTGATCGAGGCGGCGATGGTTGCCGATCATGAGGTTGTCGAAGATCGACAGCGGCAGGCACAGGCGCGAGCGCTGAAAGGTGCGCGTGACGCCGGCGCGGTAGATCTCCTGCGCCTTCATCTGCGTCAGATCCTGCCGACGGTAATCCACCCTGCCCTCGCTCGCCTGGTAGATGCCGGTGATGACGTTGAAGAACGTGGTCTTGCCCGAACCATTGGGTCCGATCAGGCCCAGCACCTCGCCCTCGTTGACGCTCAGGCTCAGCTGGTTCAGCGCCACCAGCCCGCCAAAGCGCATGCTCAGGTCTTCGCAGGCCAGCAGGGTGCTCATGGCTTCCAACCGGGAAGATAATTTCGCACCTGGCGCGGCATCAGTCCGTCGGGCTTGAACAGCAGGATCAGAATCACCAGCGCTGCGTACAGCAGCAGACGGTACTCCTGGATGAACTGCAATTTCTCGGGCAATATCAGTACGATCGCCGTGGCGACCGTCAGCCCCCAGGGATTGCCGATGCCGCCGAGAATCACGATCGATACCAGGATCAGGGAATCGCCGAACGTGAAGCTGTTGGGGGCGACAAAGCCGGTCATCATCGCGTACACGGAACCGGCCAGGCCGGCGAGGAAATTGCCCAAGGTAAAGGCGGCGATTTTCCAGCGCGCGACGTCGATGCCAAAGGTGGCGCAGGCGGTCTCGTCCAGGCGCACTGCGTCCAGGTTGAGGCCGATCCAGGAACGTTCGAGTCGCCGCACCAGCATGAAGGCGATGGCGACCATCCCGAGCGCCAGCAACACGTAATTGACGTAGAACGATATCTCAAGCTCGCCAAACTGCAAGCCGTCATTCAGTTTCCAGCCGAGGATCTCCATCCCCGGGACTTTCATGCCCTGCGGTCCGCCGAGGGTATCGTTCACTTCCAGGAACACTCGGAACAGGATGCCGAAGGCGATGGTGATCAGCGCCGCATAATGCCCGTAAGTGCGCAGCACCGGCAGAATCAGCAGGGAGCCTATGCCGGCCGCCATCAGTCCGCCCGCAAGCACGATCAGGATATGAGGAAGCGGCGTATGGTTCACCAGCACGGCCGAGGTGTAGCAACCGATGCCGAAGAAAGCCGCACTGGCGAAGTTGACGACCCCGGCATAACCGAACTGCAGGTTCAGACCCAGGCACACGACGATGTAGAGCAGTACCGAGGCGAGCATCAGCAGCGGGAAGTGATTGTCGTAGAACGCGGCCATCACGATCAGCACCCCGAGCAGCACCGCGGCATGCGCCTGTCGGCCATGTTCGGCAAAGGATGCAGCGGCAAGCGTATTCCAGCCAAAGCGCGCCAGCAGCAGCACGGATACGATGGCGAGCGCCGTCAGCCCCATCACCGCGCCCTGGCTGTCGGCATGCAAAAACAGCACCGCAAACAGCGTGAGCACGGCCATGCTGGCGAGCGCGGGAAAGGCGGACTGCGCATTCAACAGCCGTTTCATACGCGCTCGCTCTTCTTCTCGGCGATCAGGCCGGTCGGCCGCCAGGCCATGAACACGATCACCAGCGCAAATGCAAACACATCCTTGTACGCGGTCGAAGTGCCGGGAAACAAGGCGGGCAGCGCTACCGCCCCTACGCTTTGCAGGGCCGAAAATACGAAGCCGCCGAGGATGGCGCCGTAGATGTTACCCAGGCCGCCGAGCACCGCGGCGGAAAAGCCGATCACGCCCAGCAACAAACCGATGCCGAAATTGATTTCGTTGTAATACAGGCCGTTCATCAAGCCGCCCAGGGCCGCCATGCCCGAGCCGATGCCGAAGGTGAGCAACACGATGAATTCGAAATTGATGCCCATGATGCGCGCGGTCTCCGCGTCCTGCGCCACGGCGCGGATTGCCAGGCCCAGTTTGGTGCGCGTGATCAGCAGATGCACGGCGACGATGGCCGCAAGCCCTGCCAGCAGCAGGATTACGCTGTCGGCGCGCAGGGTGAAACTGCCGAAGGCCAGGGAATCGTCGGGCAGCAGGCGCGGGAACGGCTTCGGATTCGACCCCTGCGGGTAGAACAGGCGCACGCTCTCGCGCAGCACCGAGCCCAGCATCAGCGTGATCAGCAACGTGTTCAGCGGCGGCGCGAGGCGCAGCGGCAGCACCAGGTATTTGGCGATCAGCGCGCCTAGCAGCGCCATCGACAGCGTTGCGACCAGCGCCATGATCAGCAGTTGCGCCAGCGGCGCATCGACCCCGATCGCCTGCAGGCCGATATAGGTCGCGAGGCCGGCGAAGGCACCGACCATGAGCACGTCGCCGTGGGAAAACTTGATCACATCGAGCACGCCGAAGAACAGCGTAAAACCGACGGCCACCATGGCGTAGATCATGCCCAGCATCAAGCAGTTGAAGACGTATTGGCTGAGGAGACCGAAGGTCATGGAAGTAGTCTAGAGGTGCTTATTAAGAAAGACCTGCGCGCTGCGCGCGCCAACCATGTTTTCCCGATACGAATGAAAAGCGCATTCGTATCGGGAAAACATGGTTATGAGTAAAGGCGAAATCGTTTTGGGGTTTATCCGAGATTCCCGATTGCGTGCGAACGGCTTCATCGTTCGTGCGCAATCGGTGATCCGCGCGGACGGCTTTTCGTCCGCGCAAAATCGATCTTAGCAAATCCCTTGCGCCCTATTGCCCTTTCAGCTTGCGCTTGCCCGAGCCGTACTCGCTATCCTCCCACACCACCCACTTGCCGTCCTGAACCACGTACTTGGTGATCAGCGGCACGATGTTCTGCCCGTGGTCGTCGAAGGTGATCTTTCCAATGATGGAATCCCTATCCTTGGTTTTGGACAGTTCCTCGGTCACTTTCTTGCGGTTGGGGCCGACCTTGTCGATGGCGTCCATCAGCAGGTTCGCGGCCGCGAACGCAAACGGACCGTAAGCTTCGGGCGGCTCATTGTATTTCTGCAGCGAATACTTGCCGGTAAAGTAGAGGCCCCCGGGAAGTTTCTCCCACGGCGCGCCCTCGATGAACGAAAGCGAGCCTTCGGCAAGCGTCTTGCCCAGTCCCTCGACGAACGCATCCGACTTGATGCCGGAGGTGCCCTCGAACACCGCGCTGATTCCAAGTTTCTCCATCTGCGAGCGGATGCGCACACCGAGCGGGGTCAGGCCGCCGAAATAGATCACATCGGGTTTGAGCTCCTTCGCCTTGGTGAGTTCGGCGGTGAAATCCTGCTGGTCGGCGGTCACGCCGAAGGTGCCGACAATCTGCCCGCCGCTCTTCTTCAGGTACTCGCTGAAATACTGGTTGTGCCCTTTGCCGTAGTCGGTGGTGTCATGGATGATCACCCATTTCTTGTACTTCATGCCGGTCATGAATTTTGCCGCTACCTCGTTCTGGTTGATCATGGTGCCGTTGACGCGGTGGATTTCGGCGAATTTGTTGGCGTAGGTGATGGAAGGCAGCACCGCACCCCAGACGATGACCGGCAGGCCGAATTTATGGTAGGTGTCGACCGTGGCGATGGCCGTTACCGAACAATAGTGCGTGATGCCGCCGATGATCGAATTGTCGGCGGCCGCCTTGGTCGCCATCTGTACCGCGATGTTGGGCTTGCACTCGTCGTCCAGGCTGACCAGTTCATAGGCGTATTTGGCCTTGGCATCCTCGTTGCGCAGGCGCACCGCCAAATCGGCCGAATTTCTGCCGCCGATGCCATTGGCGGACACACCGCCGGTCAGCGGGCCGATGAAGGTGATCTTGACCGTTTGCTTGGCGCCGGCGTAAGTCGATGCCAGCGCAACGGCCAGACTTCCCAGAAAGACTGCTGTCGCGCGTCCGTAGCTCATGATTTCTTCTCCCCCGAAATGCAATGTTATAGGCGCGTATTATAGGCCATGCTGACCGCATCGAATGTGCCCCGGCGCGCGAACCGGCTACAATATCGCTCCGGTTATCGACCAATCGTCCAAACACAGCTGCCATGAGCACTTCCAAACCCCAAAGCAAGGCCGGTAGCTCCGCGCGGCCGGTCGCTCGGTCGTCACGCGCCGCTGCCGCACGATCGCGGCCGCGCTCCAAGGCCAAAGGCGACACGGCGCCCGTACTCGGTTCCAGGGGGATCGAACGCTTCGTCGTTTCCGAAGCCATAGACGCGGCGCGCGAATCCAAAATTTCAGCGGTTAATGACATCATCAGAAAAGCCCGCGCGGGCGACGCGCCTGCACTGCAGAAATCGCTACGGGCGATCGCCGAGGGCACATCGCCCGACGAGGCAAAGATGTTGCGCCAAGCGCTGCTGCAACCGCACGGGTTCGCCCTGCCCGGTCCGCCTGCTGCGCCGGACAATGCGCTCGCCGACGATTGGCGCGAAGGCGGCTATCCGTACAAACACCTGATGTCGCGCCGCAACTACGAGCGGCAGAAGTATCAGTTGCAGGTGGAACTGCTGAAGCTGCAGGCCTGGGTGAAGGCGACCGGGCAAAAAGTCGTGATTTTGTTCGAAGGCCGCGACGCCGCCGGCAAGGGCGGTACCATCAAGCGCTTCATGGAACACCTGAACCCGCGCGGCGCGCGCGTGGTGGCCTTGGAAAAGCCGAGCGAAGTCGAACGGGGCCAGTGGTATTTTCAGCGCTATGTTCAGCATCTGCCCACTGCGGGCGAAATCATCCTGTTCGACCGCTCGTGGTACAACCGCGCCGGCGTCGAGCGCGTCATGGGGTTTTGCACGGCCGACGAGTATGCGGAGTTCATGCGCCAGGCGCCAGAGTTCGAACGCAATCTGGTTCGCAGCGGCGTGCACCTGATCAAATTCTGGTTCTCGGTCACGCGCAAGGAACAGCGCCGGCGCTTTACCGAGCGCGAGGCGCACCCGCTCAAACAATGGAAACTATCGCCGATCGACCTGGCATCGCTGGACAAATGGGACGAATACACCAAGGCGAAGGAGGCGATCTTCTTTTACACCGACACCGCGGATGCGCCGTGGACGGTGATCAAGTCCGACTGCAAGAAGCGCGCGCGCCTGAACGCCATTCGCTACGTACTGCACAAGCTGCCTTACACCAACAAGAACATCGACCCGATCGGTCCGCTCGATCCGCTGCTGGTAGGCCGCGCGCACGTCGTGTACGAAGTCGGCGAAAAGCAGCTCAGCGCGCCGATCCTGTAACGATCACCGGAGACCACCATGACCGCAGCAGCCGACATCAACATGGCCTTGTTCTGCGACTTCGAGAACGTCGCCCTCGGCGTGCGCGAATCCAAGTACGACAAGTTTGACATCACCAAGGTCCTGGAGCGATTGCTGCTCAAAGGCAGCATCGTCGTCAAGAAAGCCTATTGCGACTGGGAGCGCTATCGCGAATTCAAGGCGGGCATGCACGAGGCGGCGTTCGAACTGATCGAGATTCCGCACGTGCGCCAGTCGGGCAAGAATTCGGCCGATATCCGCATGGTGGTGGACGCGCTCGACCTGTGCTATACCAAGTCGCACGTCGATACCTTCGTCATCATCAGCGGCGATTCCGATTTCTCGCCGCTCGTCTCCAAGCTGCGCGAGAACAACAAGACCGTGATCGGCGTCGGGGTGAAGAACTCGACCTCCGACCTCCTGATCGCCAATTGCGACGAGTTCATCTATTACGACGACCTGGCGCGCGAAAAGGCGAAGAAGCAATCGCGCAGAAAGCCGGCGCCGAAGGCGGTGGCGGGCGCCAAGGTCGTGCCTCAGGAAGAAAGCGACAAGAAGCAGGAGGCGCTGGACATCGTCATGGAGACCATCGAGGCGCTCATCGCGGAGCGCGGCGAGGAGGAAAAGATCTGGGGCTCGATGGTCAAGCAGGCGCTTAAGCGGCGCAATCCGGGTTTCAACGAAGCCTTCTACGGTTTCCGCTCGTTTGGCAAGCTACTCGACGAGGCCGAAGCGAGAAAGCTGGTCAAGCTCGAGCATGACGAAAAGTCCGGCGGCGTCACCATCCGCAGCGTCAATTCTGACGACTAATGACGGGCGCTGGCACTGACGGGCCGCCAGACTCCGTTTCGCGCCAAGCTTGACATTGGTCAAACATCGGCAACAACCGCGATCTAAGCTGAGCGCACCACGATCAAGCAGAAAGGATACGACATGTTCAAGCACATCCTCGTTCCGACCGACGGCTCCAAGCTTTCGGTCAAAACCGTGAAGCAGGCGGTAAAGCTCGCCAAAGCAGTGGGCGCCCGAATCACCGGCTTCTATGCGACGCCCGAATTCGGTTCAACCTACTACGGCGACGGCTATATCCTGCGCGCGCCTTCCGCCAAAGCGCACGCCGAATCGACCGAGAAGCAGGCGCGCCTGTGCCTGTCGACGATCGAGGTTGAAGCGGAAGTGGAGAAAGTGCCCTGCGAGGTCATGCACGTGATCAGCGACAGCCCCTACGAAGCCATCATCGACGCCGCCAAGAAGAAAAAATGCGATCTGATTTTCATGGCTTCCCACGGCCGGCGCGGAATATCCGGCCTGGTGCTGGGCAGCGAAACCCACAAAGTCCTGATCCACAGCAAGATACCGGTGCTGGTCTGCCGCTAGCGCGGTGCCGGGCCGGTGCCAGAGAGAGGCCTGCGCTATTTTCCGGTGAAGTTGGGCTTGCGCTTCTCCATAAACGCCTTACGGCCTTCGCGGTAGTCCTCGCTGTTGAAGCAGGCTTCGATCATGCGCGCGGCCTGGTCCAGGTCGCGCGCCGCCGCATCCAGTCCGGTCTGGCGAATCGCAAATTTCGCCGCCGCCATGGTCAGCGGCGCGTTTTCCGACAACAGCTCGCAATACGCGTCGACTTCGCGGTCCAGATCGGCGATCGCCACCACGCGGTTGACAAAACCCATACTCAGGGCGTCCGCCGCGCCGAATTTGCGTGCCGAAAAGAAAATATCCGCAGTATTGGCTTGACCCAAGAGCTGCACGAAGCGGGAGATCCCGGTGAAGTTATAGCCCAATCCAAGGCGCGCCGCGGGCATGCGGAACACGGCGTCCTCGGCCGCGATGCGCACATCGCAGGCCGCCGCGAGCCCCAAGCCACCGCCCATGCAGACGCCGCGTATCTTGGCCACCACCGGCTTGCTGCAACGCACCGGCGCTTCATAGGCTTCCACCACCGCGCGATTGTAAATTGCTTGCGCTTCGGCACTGCCACGCGACTTTTCGAATTGCGAAATATCGGCGCCGGAAATGAATGCCTTGTCTCCGTCGCCGGTGATCACGAGCACGCGCACCTCGGGATCGGCGTCGAATGCAGCGATGGTTCCGGGCAATGCCGTCCACATATCGTGCGAGACGGCATTGAACTTGGTCGGGTTGGAAAATATGATCCAGCCGACCGCCTTTTCCTTACGCGTAATGAGTTCTGCCATGACCCTTCCTTTTCATAAGACGAGCATGAGGGGACGTCCCCCGAGGGGACTTCCTTCGGGGCGCATCCCCTCGTCTCGTATTAGTTTTATTAGACAGCTTTGTTCTTGCGCAACGCCGCGATTTCGGCAGCGCTATAGCCGACCTCGGTCAGCACCTCGTCCGTGTGTTGTCCGATCTCGGGGGTCGCACTCGCCATCGTCGCCGGCGTGCGTGATAAGCCCACTGCCTGGTTGACGACCTTGATGTCCCCCAGAAGGGGATGCTTTACCGTGGTCGCCGCCTGCAGGTGCTGCACCTGCGGATCGGCGAATACCTGATCCATGTTGTAAATCGGCCCGCAGGGCACACCTGCGGCATTGAGGATGTTGACCCACTCCCCGCTTGTTTTTGCACGCAATGCCGCGTTCAGCTCCGCATTGAGCGCCGCGCGGTTGTTGGCACGATTGGATGCGCCCTCGAATTCCGCTCGCGCCAGCAGGTCCGCACGCGCAACGGCTGGGCACAGGCGCTTCCACATGCCCTCCCCCGACGCGGCAACGTTGATGTAGCCATCGGCAGTGGTGTAAGCCGACGTCGGCATGCTGGTCGGATGGTCGTTGCCGACCTGCGGCGGCACTTCTCCCGCCATCAGGTAGCGAGCGGCCTGGAAATCGAGCAGCGCGATGCCCGACATCAACAGCGACGACTGCACCCACTGACCCTGGCCCGAGGCCTCGCGCTCCAGCAACGCAGTCAGGATGCCGAGCGCCGCGTACAGGCCGGCGCTGACGTCGGCGATTGCGGCGCCGGTGCGCATCGGGCCCTGGCCTGGAAACCCGGTTACCGACATCAGCCCGCTCATGCCCTGCGCGATCTGGTCGAATCCCGGCCGCTCGAGGTAAGGTCCGTCCTGGCCGAAACCGGAGATGCTGGCGAGGATGATGCGCGGGTTGATCCCCTTGAGGGATTCGTAGTCGATGCCGAGGCGAAACTTGACGTCGGGACGGTAATTCTCGACCACCACATCCGCTTTTGTTGCCAGACGCGCGAACACTTCCCGCCCCTCTGGCAATTTGAGATTGAGCGTCATCCCGCGCTTGTTGCGGTGCAGATTCTGGAAATCCGGGCCGTTGCGCGGCCCGCCCATGCCTTCGTTCGCGTCCACGCCCGGCGGCGATTCGATCTTGATGACATCGGCGCCGAAATCGGCAAGCTGCTTGACGCAAGTCGGGCCGGCCCGCACCCGCGACAGATCAAGGACGCGAAAACGCGAGAGCGCGGTCGATGCAGGTATATGGGTCATATCGGGGCCAAGGTAGGTTTCAGGAGGGGAATGCGTGCTTCGGATTATCGCGTCGCCGCCAACGCGCCGCAAGGGTTTCGCGTCGCATCAAGAAAGGCTGAAAGCGCATTCCGGCTCAAGCGATCCACTCGCTGACCGGAGCCCTCGCCTCCTGCAGCGGCTGGCAGAGCACGTCCACGAGTACCGGTTCGTTCGCTTCGACCGCCAGCCGCAGCGTGTCGCGCAGCTTGGCTGGGTCTTCCACCCGGTAGCTTCTGACACCGAAGGCGCTGGCAACCGCTGCATGATCGGTGCGCGAGAAATCCACCGAGAAATAGCGTTCGCCGAAGCCCGACTTCTGACCGGCCTTGATCCAGCCATAGGTGGAATTGGAAATTACCACCATGGCGAGCGGCACCCGCAGCCGGCAGATGGTCTCCAGTTCGCCTACGGTGAAACCGAAGCTGCCATCTCCCATCACCGAGACTATCTTTGCTCCGGGGCGGCCGAAATGCGCGCCGACTGCGGCGGCCATCGAATATCCCAGCGCGCCGTGGGCGCGGTTGCTGATGAAATGCCTCCCAGTGAGGTCGTTCTCATAGTAGGCGGAAAAGTACGGACAGGGTGTGCCCGGATCGGCCACCACGACCGCATCGCCGGGCAGCACACGATTGAGTTCTGCCACCACGCGCTCCGGCCGGATCGGGCGTTCATTCGATTCGGCCAACTGGCGATACGCGGAGAATTTGTCCTGCTTAGCCGCGGACACGGCCTTGCGGCCCCAGTCGCCCGCGCGCGTATCCAAGCGGTCCAGTTCGTCGCGCAGCGCCGCCAGCGTGAGCTTGGCGTCGCCGACCAGACCCACCGCCACCGGGTAGTTGGTGCCGATGACGGCGGGATCGATGTCCAACTGGATGACGGTCACCTTGCCCGGCGCGGGATAGCGCCAGCGCTCGGTCGTTACCGAACCGGCGCGGCAACTCACGAACACGACGAGATCGGCCGCCTGCACCACCGCGCGCGTGGGCAGGGTGCCGCCGTTGGAGCCGACGACGCCCAGGGCAAGCGCGTGCCCATCGCCGATGCTGCCCTGGCCGCTGATGGTGGTCGCGACCGGCGCGCCCAGCCGCTCGGCGCAGACGAGGAGTTCAGGTTCGGCGCCCGAGATCACCACCCCGCCGCCGACGATGAACAGCGGCCGCTCGGCTGCGATCAACAAGCGGGCGGCCTCGGCGATAGCCGCCCGGTCCGCGCAGTCGCGGCGCGACGGATAGTGATTCAGGCTGGCGTCGCCCCAGATATCGGCTGCATCCACCGCCTGCTTTTGCACATCGTAGGGAAGCCCGATATGTACCGCTCCCGGCCTGCCGGTGGTCAGGTGCTTGAATGCAGTGCGCAGCACGCGCGGGATGTCGGCGCCGGTGTCCAGCACCGTATTCCATTTGGTCAGCGGCTTGAACAAAGCCTTCTGGTCGAGTTCAGTCAACGCGTAGCGGCCGCGCGCCGACACCGAGATGTCGGAGGTGAAGCACAGCACCGGAATCGAAGATTCGTTCGCTTCGACGATGCCAGGCAGAATGTAGGTGGCGCCGCCGCCGCTCGGTCCCTCGCAGACGCCGACGCGGCCGGACACCCGCGCATAGCCGTCGGCCATATAGCCGGCGGAGCGCTCGTCGCGGGTGAGTATGTGCTGCATGCCGTGATCCAGCCGGTACATGGCATCGTAGAAAGGCAGCGAGGTGTCGCCGCACAAGCCGAAAATGTGCTTTACGCCATGCAGTTGGAGCATGCGCACGAAGGCTTCGCCGCCGCTGATCTGGGTCATGTCGCCACCTTGAATTGTTGTTGCTTACTCGAAGCGAATTTTCGCTTCTTTCACGAATTTCGACCACTTATCGTATTCGCGGCGGACGAACTGATCCAGTTCCTGCGGCGTGCTGCCGACCGGCTCGAAGCCCGCGGCAATCAGCTTGGCTTTCACCTCCGGGTTCTGCAAGCTCAGGGCAAAGTCCTGGTGCAGTCGCTTGATCACCGCCTCCGGCGTGCCGGCCGGCGCAAAAATGCCGATCCAGGAGTACGCCTCGAAGCCGGCAAATCCGCTCTCGGCTACGGTGGGCACATCGGGCAGGTCGGCCATGCGCTTGGCACCGGTCACCGCCAGCGGTTTGAGTTTGCCCGCCTGCATCTGTCCCTTTTGCGCCGCGTAGCTGAGGAAGCAGAATGCCACTTCTCCGGTAAGCATCGCCTGGATCGCCGGCCCGCCGCCTTTGTAGGGAACGTGAAGCACATCGATGCCGGCCAGGCTTTTCAGATTCTCGGCGAGCAGGTGATTCATGCTGCCGAGGCCGGTGGAGGCGTAATTAAGCTTGCCCGGCTGGCCTTTCGCCAAGGCCACGAACTCCTTCAGATTATTCGCCGCCAATCCTCCATAGGCGCCCATCACCAGGGGGAAGCGCACCAGCAGCGTCACCGGCACCAGATCCTTGAAGGTATCGTAGGGAATGTCCTTGTAGACGATGGGATTGATCGCATGGGTGTCGAAGGACAGAAACAGCGTATAGCCGTCGGGCGTGGATTTGGCGACGTAGTTGGTTGCGATCACGCCCGCAGCGCCGGCGCGATTGTCCACCAGCACCGGCTGCCCCAGCAGTCCAGACAACTTCGGCTGTATCGTGCGCGCGACGATGTCGGTGCTGCCTCCCGGGGGAAACGGCAGCACCAGAGTGACCGATTTACCTGGATAAGCGGCTTGCGCCTGCACCAGACCCGGGGCGAGGCCGGCACCCATCGCGACCAGCATGGCGATCAGCGTCAGCGTTTTCAAATTTATAAGACCGTGCGTCACTTCGTTCTCCGGAACGACAGAATTCAAATGTGGCCGTTTCCGTATTGCGAGAACGGTCCCGATTCAGCGCGCGAGCGATGCCTGGTTCGCCCTGCACACCCTTTGCGGACAGGGGAGACCGTAATAGCGCTGGTTCAAATACTGCGCCACATCATCGATTTCTTCCGCAGTCCAACTGCCGCCGCTTTCGGCGCTCCAGCGCAATACTTGCGCGCGCAGATTATCGAACGAATTTGCTTTGCGCGCTTCGCGGTTGTGCACGCTACTCGCATGGCAGGCACTGCAGCGCGTTTCGTAGAGCAGCTTGCCGCGTTGCGCATCGGCAGCCGCTTGCGCCGCGGCCGGACCGACGAGACTCAAGGCGAGGAGAGCGATTGCCGTCCGCAACCGATCACTGCGTGGAATGAATAACATCTGCTCCTCGAAAACAAAGGGATGCAAGCCGGTCTGGCCGCCTAACCCAGTCCGAGTACTGCCCTGATGCCGGTGAGCAGAACATCGCGGTCGAACGGTTTGGTAATGTAGCCATCGGCCCCTCCAGCCAAGCCGCGCATGACATCCTCGCGCTGTGCTTTGCCGGTGAGCATGATCACCGGGATCGCTTTCAGCTGCGGATGCGCTCGCATGCGCACGAGCACGTCGAAACCGTTGGTGTCGGGCAGCCCCACGTCGAGCAAAGCCACGTCGGGCAAGGGCACGGCACGCAGGGCCTCGAGGATCTCGCTGCGGTTGGATGCCAGCCGCGGCACGAATTTTTCCATGGTCAGCAAGAACTTGAGCGCGCGCTGCAACTCCGGGTCGTCTTCGACGACCAGTACCGAATAGTTCGAACCGTTTGCCGGCAGTATCTTCGTCGCCGCCTTGCGCGCTATGCTCACGTAATAGCCGTTCAGCTTCAGTGCCGCCGCGCCGCTCTCCGCTTCGCCGCGCACCTGCTCCGCAATTTCCGCGGATGGTGCCTGTGCCGGCTGGTCAGCGAAGAAATAGCTGAAATCGATGTTCAGTTCCTGCTCCAGCGTGGCCGGTTTGATATAGCCGCCTTGCGCCAGCAGTTGCGCAGTTTTCCGGATTTCCTCCGCGGAGAGCACTTTGGTGCGTTCCGCGATCTCGGCCAGGCTCGTCTTGCCATCGAGCAGCACCATCAGTTCGAGGGCGGCCTGCGACAGTACGGTGGATCCGCGTCTTAGTTCCTGGTTTCCGTCGTCGCTGACAGCGAATACATCCGAATCGCGAATCGGTATAGCTTGTTCCATGGTCATGCTCCCTCCTGATTCCGAGAGTACCTCAGCCACGCCTGAATAGGTTGAAAAAGTAAGGGATCGACATCAATCCGTAACCTTGGCGCGCGAAAGCTTGACCGCGCCGCGTTTGGTTTTGCTGTCGAGGCGTTTTCTCTGCGAACTTTTCGTAGGCTTGGTTGGTTTGCGCCTTTTCGGCGATACGCTAACGCAGTTGATCAGTTCCTGCAGCCGTGCCAGGCCATCTTCCCGGTTCTTTTCCTGGCTGCGGTAGCGCTGCGCCTTGATGACGAGCACGCCGTCCTTGGTAATGCGCTGATCGTTCAGCTTCAGCAGTCGTTCTTTATAGACTTCGGAGATCGATGACGCATTGATGTCGAAGCGCAGGTGGATCGCGCTGGAGACCTTATTGACGTTCTGCCCACCGGCCCCCTGGGCGCGAATGGCGCTGATTTCGATTTCCCTGGCTGGGATCGCTACCTTGCCGCTGATACGCACTATGGCTGCGGCGTCGTTCATCGCCTGCCCAGTCTGACCCTGCTCGCGGGCGAATTGTAGCTTCGCGCTGTGGGACAGGCGCTTGATCCTGTGCTCTGCCTTGGACGCGTCCGAACGATCGGTGCAGGCGAGCGCCGCGAGCAGGCGCTTGGGCGGATGCGAGCGCGTATAGCGTGCGCCCCTGCCGCACGCGTGCGCGGCATAGCGCGCACCGACGTCCACAGCGATCCCGGTGTAGATGCTCCCATCCTGGCACTCTATGAGGTAGACAAACCAGGCCATTCGCGCCTGCTAGCTTCAGGCGCTCAGTTCAATCCTTTGTAACTCCCCTCCAGCAGCTTGGCTTGCGCCGCCGCCAAGCGCGCGATCGGCACCCGCGGACCGGAGCACGATACGTAGTTGATCGCGATGCTATGGCAGAAATGAATCGACGCCGGGTCGCCGCCGTGCTCACCACAAATACCGACCTTCAGATCCGGCCGCGTCTGGCGCCCGCTCTCCACCGCCATTTTCATCAACTGCCCGACGCCTTTGATATCCAGCACTTCGAACGGGTTGTCCTGCAGGATGCCGGTTTCGAGGTAGGTCGGCAGAAACTTGTTTTCCGCATCCTCGCGACTGAAGGAGAAGGTGGCCTGGGTCAGGTCGTTGGTGCCGAACGAGAAAAACTCAGCGTCCTGCGCCATGCGGCCCGCGCGCAGGCAGCCGCGCACCACTTCCAGCATGGAGCCGAATTTGTATTTCACGCTGATGCCGTGGGTGAGTTCCACCACCTGGTGGACGCGCTGCACCTTGCTGTGGATGCGCAACAGCTCTTCCACCGTCGCGACCTGGGGCACCATGATCTCGGGATAGATTTCGATGCCCTCCCGCGCGCACAGCGCGGCGGCTTCGAGGATCGCCTGAATCTGCATGGTGTAGATTTCGGGATAGCTGATACCCAAGCGCACCCCGCGGTGACCCAGCATCGGGTTCACCTCGGCCAGCGCGCGCACTTTCTTCAGGGTCACTTCCTTTTTCAGAATCACGTTTTCTTCCAGATGCGACTCTTTGAAAGCAGTCAGACCGCCCATGAGCTTGGTCAGGCCGTCGGCATATTGCTGGTAGAGCTTGGGGTTGAGCAGTTTCAGCGTGTCCGGCAATTCCTCCAGCCCCTTGATCGTGTCGCGCAGGTGGTGCAGGTGGGCGATCTCCAACTCCAACTGTGCCGCGGTCGGAAGGAACTCGTGCATCGGCGGGTCCAGCAGCCGTATCGTCACCGGCAAGCCCTTCATCGCCTTGAATATTCCCTTGAAATCGGAACGCTGGATCGGCAACAGGCGATCGAGTGCGGCCTGGCGATCTTCGATCGTCTCCGCCAGGATCATTTCCTGCATGATCGGCAGCCGGTCGGTGCTGTTGAACATGCGCTCGGTACGCACCAGGCCGATACCCATGGCACCGAACTCGCGCGCGCGCGTCGCATCTTCCGGCGTGTCGGCGTTGGCCATCACGCGCAGTGTAGCCACTTCGTCGGCCCAAGCGAGCAGCGTGCCCATTTCCTCAGAAAACTCGGCCTCGACGGTCGGTACTTCTCCGGCGTAAACATGCCCGGTTCCGCCGTCGATGGTGATGATGTCGCCTTCGTGCAAGGTGGTTTCACCGATAATCGCGCTGCGCGCCTGATTATTGATCACGATCTGCTCGCAACCGGAGACGCAGGGCTTGCCCATGCCGCGCGCGACTACTGCGGCATGAGAGGTCTTGCCGCCGCGACTGGTGAGGATGCCCTGCGCGCGGAAAAAACCGTGGATATCCTCCGGCTTGGTCTCCTCGCGCACCAGAATCACCTTTTCGCCGGCATTGCCGCGCGCTTCGGCGGTATTGGCGTCGAATACGATTTTGCCGGAGGCGGCGCCGGGTGATGCAGGCAGGCCTTGCGCCAGCGACTTGCCGTGGAAATTCGGTGACAGTTGCGGCACCAGCAGTTGTTCCAGCATCGGCGGTTCGATGCGCAGCAGGGCGCGCTCCTTGGAGATCAGTCCCTCGTTGAACATTTCCACCGAGCTGCGAACCATGCCCCTGGCGTTCATCTTGCCGTTGCGGGTCTGCAGGCAGTACAGCGTGCCGCGCTCTATCGTGAATTCGAAATCCTGTACCTCGTGGTAATGCGACTCCAGGCGGTTGTGCAGTTCCACCAGCTGGCGGTAGATTTCCGGCATCTCCTGTTCCATCTCCGCGATCGGCTTGGGCGTGCGTATGCCCGCGACTACGTCCTCGCCCTGGGCGTTGGTCAGATATTCGCCGTAGATCACGTTCTCACCGGTGCCCGGATTGCGGGTGAAGCCCACGCCCGTGCCCGAATCGGTCCCCATGTTTCCGAACACCATGGTGCAGACGTTGACCGCAGTGCCGTTCGCCCTGTCCTTGGTGATCTTGAACTGCTTGCGGTAATCCACCGCGCGCTTGCCCATCCAGGAGCGGAACACCGCCCCCACGGAGATTTCGAGTTGCTCGTACGGATCCTGCGGAAACGGTTTTCCGGTGTGACGCCTGACGATCTCCAGGTACTCGCCGGCAAGTTCCTTGAGTTGATCGGTGCTAAGGTCAAGATCGAGGCGCGCGTCGTATTTGCGCTTCAACGCCGTCATCTTTTCGTCGAAATGCTCGTCGTCGATGCCCAGTGCGATCTTTCCGAACAGCTGAACGAAGCGGCGGTAGGCGTCATAGGCAAAGCGCGGATTCGAAGTCTGTTTGATCAGCCCCTGCAAGGAAACGTCGTTCAGGCCGAGATTGAGAATGGTATCCATCATCCCGGGCATGGACATGGCCGACCCCGAGCGCACCGAGATCAGCAAAGGGTTCTTGGCGCTGCCGAATCCCTTGCCGGTTTTCTTCTCCAGCGCCGCCATGTGGCCCTTGATCTCGTCCATCAAACTGTCAGGCAGACGGTTCGCCTCGAGATAGACGAGGCAGGCTTCGGTCGTAATGGTAAAGCCCGGGGGCACGTTCAAGCCGATCTGCGTCATTTCGCACAGGCCGGCGCCTTTGCCGCCAAGCAGGATCTTGTTCTTGCCGTCACCTTCTTCGAATGTGTATACGTACTTCTTGCTGTTCATTGTGACGCCCCTGAATAGAAATTGGCCATCCCTGAATTATCCACGAAATAGCCGCATATGAGACTGAGGCAGGTACAAAAAATGGGGGCTAGCCCCCATTTTTTGACCATCCTGCCAAGACAAAATGTTGTTGCGGTCCGTTCCCAATACGCCTTCAATGCGACATCAGTACCGGCACCGTCATCGATTTCAGCATCGTGTTCGTGGCACCGCCGAGCACCCACTCCTGCAGCCTGGAATGGCCATAGGCGCCCATGACGATCAGGTCCACGTCGAGGTCGGCCGCGCGCGACAGCAACTCGTTGCCCACATCGATTTCGGCACCGTGATCCGCTTTTATTTCGACGCGCACGCCATGGCGCGCGAGGTAAAGTCCGATATCGGCGCCGGCCACCGCGCCGTGCTCGCCGGCCTTGGGGTTGACCGCCATCACATGCACGCTGTCGGCCAGGCGCAGGAACGGAATCGCATCGGTCACCGCACGTGTTGCCTCGCGACTCGGATTCCAGGCCACAAGAACCCGCTTGCCGATGCCGGGAAAACTGCCGATGGCAGGCAGGATCAGCACCGGACGGCCGGCCGCGAGCACCAGCCGCTCTGGGAAATCGGAGGGCATATGCGAATGGAAGGCAGGATCGGCCTGACCGATTACGATCAAGTCGGCGTAGCGCGCGTGCAAAGTCATTGCCTCGACCGGATCGTCGATCGCCGAGCGCCACTCCACATTCCTCAGGCCCGCAGTGGCCGCTTGCCTGGTGAATTCGGTCTCTGCGCGGGCGATCTCGGCCGCTGCCACCTGCCTTTGGGCGTCGATGATCGCCGGGCCCATCTCCGCCATGACATAGCCAGGCGGTTCGAACGGCGTCAGCGCCTGCAATCCGACCAAATGTGCATCGTGACGAACGGCAAGCCGAATGGCGACATCGACTCGCGCCGAGCAGCGTGGGCCAGAGTCGACGTGAACAAGGATTGTCTTGAAGCTCATTGGTACCCCTTTCATTTGCATGGCCGTCGCAAGGTCAGACCTGCCTTGCATCCGCCCGTTACAGGTTGCTCGATTCACCGATCAGGCTTGACTCCGGCTTGATCATAGCCCGGGCTTAGCATAAGCTTCGCCGCGCGCCATAAGTACACCATAGCGCCACGCAGCAATGCAAATGTTGATGAAAGTCAATCCGTCGTTCGAACCGACGCCGGCCGGCGGAGAATTCCGCCACAAAAGAAAACGGACACTCGAAATTTGAAGGTCGAGTGTCCGTAAGAGCCCTCTTGCCCAGAAGGATGGGAGGAAATCAGCAAAAGGGTGAGTCAATGTAATCCCTGCCACCAGAGGTCGGTTTGACAATTGTCAAAGAAGTTGGGATTTGACCAAAACATCGCGTTTTGCACGCCATCCACCGACTCCATGAGCGCAGCCCAGGGTGCATAATTCGCCTATCGATAGAGGGAGAGAACACCGATGAAATCACGCGTCCTCGCTGCCGTGCTGATCCTGGCGCTGCCGCTGTCCCTGCTCGCGCAGACGCAACAGATCCGGCCGCCGATCGCGCACTACTGGCTGAATGTGGAAACCGCGGGCGGAATGGGCGTGGAAATGCCGCCCGGCATGAGCAACATGATGCCGCCGGGAATGCAGGGCGGCAAGCGCTTGAAGCTCGACCTCGGTTCATCGCAGCAGGCTCGCGGCGAGCCGCGCGCGGCGCACGCCATCCCCTCCGGGCTGTCGATGGGCGCTAGCCTGCCGCTCGTCACGCCGCGGAGCGAACGCGCGCAGACGCGCGAGGTCGACGCAGAGCGCGACTTCGAACGCCCCAAGGGCAGAATGCTGATCTATTGGGGTTGCGGCGAGACGGTGCGCGCGGGCCAGCCGGTGATCGTCGACTTCGCTAACCTGAATTCTCAGGATGCCGCGCGTGCGTTCCACAGCCGCGCCATCTCGCGACCGAGCGGTCCCGCGCCGGGGCGCAGCCGCACCTATGGAACGTGGCAAAACGAGGAGGATTCACGCCCGGTACCGGCCAACGGCTCGCTGCGCGGCGACCATGCAATCACCGGCAATTACTCTCCGGAAATCCGCTTTGCCGTCGGCGATCAGCACGACTTCATGCAAGCCGTCGCGTTCGACCCGGTGCGCAAGACCCCAGCCGGCGCATTTGCAGTGAGATGGAGGTCGGTGCCGACGGCGACAGGCTATTTCGTCACTGCGATGGGTCAGGGGGATAACCAGAACGATCTGGTGAGTTGGTCCTCGAGCGAAGTGCAGGAAATGGGCCAGGCACTCATGGACTATATTCCGCCCGCCGAAGTCGAGCGGCTGATCCGCGAGAAAGTGGTGCTGCCGCCGCAGACTACCGAGTGCACGGTTCCCGCCGGGATTTTCAAGACCGACGCGGCTATGCTGAATTTCATCGCTTACGGCAACGAACTCAACCTGGTGCATCCGCCGCGGCCGGCAGACCCGAAGCAGACCTGGGAACAGGAATGGGCGGTGAAGCTGCGGCTGAAGTCCACCGCGATGACCATGCTCGCCGAGCGCGAAGGCGGCGCGCGGCGGGCCAGGAGTTCCCCACGCGAGCGGGAGCGTGCACCCGAGCAGGCGGTGCAACCCGCGCCACCGGCGGATAGTCCGCCGGTGCAGAAAGATCAGCCGCGCGATCCGGCAGCCGATGCGGTGCAGGAAGGCGTGAAAGCACTGCGCGGCATCCTGCGCTTCTATTGACAATTACCTAACTGTATGACAACCGCTTTGATCTTCATGCGTTATTCCAATGTAGATATATCATTGGGGTTGAACCATGAAAGCAAAGAACAAATCAGACGAGGCTGCGAAGCGGCGGGT
>Ga0334722_10000465_pt1 | contig 60382 bp, 48 predicted proteins | sample C3_bottom_MG_FD_207210 | JGI IMG/M metagenome (GOLD analysis project Ga0334722, IMG submission 207210) | Sediment microbial communities from Yellowstone Lake, YNP, Wyoming, USA - C3_bottom | ecosystem: Environmental > Aquatic > Freshwater > Lake > Sediment | place: USA: Wyoming | collected... | reverse complement strand
GCTTCCAGCGACCAGCCCGTTTCTAAGTTTCGAGCTGATTATGACGGGCTGGCTATGACCCCGCCCATGGGCTGGTATCCCTGGAATACTTTTGGCCAGGAACCACAGAATGAGAAGTTAATCAAGGAAATGGTTGAAGCCCTGCTCCGCAGTGGGATGAAAGAAGCAGGCTATGTCTACATTGGACCTGATGAGGGCATTTGTTTTTATAGAGATGAGAGCGGGAAGTTAACTACCAATTTAGAGCGCTATCCCAGCGGCTTACACGAGCTGGGAAATTACATTCATCAACGAGGCCTTAAATACGCCCTCTACACTGATGCCGGCACGCGTACCTGCAGCCAGGCTATGCCCGGCACCAAGGGATATGAATTTGAGGATATGCGCCAGTTTGCCGAGTGGCGAGCTGATTATCTGAAAATTGACTGGTGCAACACTAAAGGACAGGATATTGTCCAGACCTACACTCTGCTGGATGAAGCCCAGCGCGCGGCCGGCCGTCCTCTTGTCCACAGCCTGTGTTCCTGGGGAGTGGGCGAGCCCTGGAAGTGGGCAGCCGCTGTGGGGCATCTATGGAGGACAACCGGTGATATCTGTGAACCAGGCCGAGCCGACTGGAACTCCGCTATGGAAATAGTTCTGGCCAACGAGAAATTGTATGCCTATGCCGGACCGGGCCACTGGAATGACCCGGACATGATGATTGTGGGGATGCCCGGGCTGAGCGAAGCCCAAAACCGAAGTCTCTTCAGCCTGTGGTGCATGATGGCCGCACCGCTGATAGCTGGAAACGACCTCCGGCAAATGACTGAGTCTACCAGGCAAATCCTGACCAACCTGGAAGTTATCGCTGTAGACCAGGACCCGCTCGGGATTCAGGGACACATCATCAGGAAGGATGGCCAGGTGAGTATCTGGGGTCAAAAGAAATTGTTTGATGGCAGCCAGGCCGTGCTCATTTTCAACCAGAACAATTCGCCCTCTGAGGTCACCATCAGCTGGGATGAATTTGGTTTCAGCCGCAAAGCCAGTCTTTATGTCCGCGACCTCTGGAAACACCAGACCACCGGACCAATCGCCAACGGAATGAAATTGACCATCCCACCTAATGATGTAATAATGCTGCGTCTTTCCAGTTCAAAAGACTTTCCCCTTCCGCCGATTATCAGCGCTGATACTTATCTTATCTTCCTGCGCGCCAGAAGCTCTAGGCCAGAGAAGCTTTCTGCTTCTTTAACCATTCATAATGCCGGAACCACTGACCTGCCATTCTGGAAGGTTCATGGTTCACTTCCTTCCTGGCTGTCGGTAAAAATTACCAAAAAAGGTAAAAACCAGACAGTCACTAACCAGATTAATACCGTGGGTCTCAGCTCAGGCTATTATCACACCATGGTCAGGCTGGATAACATCGAACCAATTTCTAAAAGACCTATGTCCGCTTTTTATTATGACGTAGAAATTGAAGTAAAATAATGAGAACAAAGATGAAAATTATAAAATCAAATTCCACTTTATGTTTTCCCACCATTCTTTTAATCCTGGTAATCCTGTCTTTCTTTGCCTATAGCTCTGGAGCTGAAGATAAAAAGTTGCCCTCACCTTCACCCACCATCCCACACGCCGCTGCCCTGCAGAAAAAATTAGCCCGTGGCTGGAATACCTGGGAAAATGGAAGCGTCTTAACTCATGTTCTGCTGCCAGATGCTTTCGCCATTAAACTAATGCTCAAAGACCACAAATCAGGGGAAAACCCTGACTGAAGCTCTGATTGGCCGAGAAGATTTCGCGTCCAGAGAACAGGTCATCCCCGGGCCCCGAACCTATGATGGTTCCTACACCGAGCTGGAAGTAAAATGGCGCAGCATCCACCTCCGCCTGCAAAGCGCAGCTTTTAACAACGAGCTTTATTTACTGATAACTCCCCTTGAGGCTTCCCCCCAGGATTCATTGATTATTGTTCCGCAGATGCTATGGGGGAAAAAGGGGGAAATATCCCTGAATCAGGACCAGATTACCGGGAAAACCCAAAATCAGAATATTTGCTTGTATGTTGACGGAAATAGGCTGAAAAAAACCGCAGATAAAATAAGTCTCTCCTTAGATAAAACCATCACGATTTCATCTCATAAGTTAAAGTCGCCGGATGAGATAACAAAAATACTGGAAAAAGCCAGGAAAAAAGTCCCTGATGGTAAGACCGTATGTCCTGAAGCACCAGAAGAATACAACGCTCTGCATACTGTTCTGGCCTGGAATACCATCTATGACCCTGATAATGACCGGGTAATTACCCCGGTGAGTCGCAACTGGTCAGCTTCTGCTGGTGGCTGGGTTTTATTTGAGTGGGACACGTACTTTGCTTCCTACATGTTAGCTCTGGACAACAAAGACCTGGCTTACTCCAATGCTCTGGCTATCACCAAAGAGATTACCCAAAAGGGATTTGTGCCCAACGTCGTCCAGCCAGGGTATAAAAGTGAAGACCGCTCCCAGCCTCCGGTGGGTTCTCTGATAATCAAAGAAATTTATAAAAAATACAGAGAAAAATGGTTTTTGCAGGAAGTGTTCAATGATTTACTGTCCTGGAATCGCTTCTGGGCCAACAACCGGGATGTTGATGGTTACCTATGCTGGGGGTCTGATCCATATACGGCGGAGAATCTTCCTGAGCGTCTGCTAAAAGGAATCGGTACCAGGACAGGAGCAAAATGGGAATCAGGGCTGGATAATTCTCCCATGTGGGATGAGGCAGTTTTTGATACCACCAGACATCGCCTGCTCCTGGCGGATGTGGGCTTAATGAGTCTTTACATCGCTGATTGTCAGAGCCTGGCGGAAATCGCCACTGTCCTGAACCAGCCAGAGATAGCCAGAGAACTAAAAGAAAGAGCAGAAAAATATGCAAAAAAACTCCAGACTCTCTGGGATGATAAATTTGGTCTTTATCTCAATAAAGACCTGGTGACAGGGAAATTCAGTTATCGTTTATCACCTACTTTATTTTATCCGCTGCTGGCCAGGGTACCCAACCAGCAACAGGCCGAAAGGATGATCAAGGAACATTTTTACAACCCGAAAGAATTCTGGGGGAAGTACATTTTGCCCTCCATCGCCCGGAATGACCCGGCCTATAAGGACAATCTTTACTGGAGAGGAAGAATCTGGGCTCCGTTGAATTTCCTGGTCTATTTAGGCCTCAGGAATTACGACCTGCCTGAAGCCAGAAAAGACCTGGTGGAAAAATCAAGAGATTTACTGTTAGCCTCCTGGATAAAAGATAAAAATGTGTTTGAAAATTATAACACCGAGACCGGACAGGGTGATGATGCTGGATGGAGTGACGCCTTTTACCACTGGGGAGCACTGTTAGGCTTTATGGGTATTATTGATAAAGGTTATCTGCCGCCGCCAGAAAAAAAATTATAAGAATTTTATCATCAAACTCTTAACCAATTCAGCCAGACAAAAAATTTGCCGGGCCATATTTATTTTCAAGATGTGAACCTGAAAAAATTCCTGATTTTTGACTGAGTAGTTAAAACATCAATCCTTCCTTATGGTCCTTATATCATCTTCTGCCTTTCGATCATAATTACTTCCGGGCGCAGAAAAGCAGAACCTGGTGTTATAGCCCTTTTGATTCTCAATAATTATTCTCAGGCACCAGAACCCTAATTTTAGCCGGCTTCTAAATAGGCTACCGTCTTCTTATTTTTTCAAAGTCTTCCTGGGCAGTTTGACATCGGTCATCGCCGCTTCGTAAGCGAAAGCAGCCATGACCACCGCGTTTTTCATCAAATCTTCAGGTGAAAGAGTATCAAGAAAATCCAGGTTGGTATGTCCAGCGGTACCGGCGATTCTGTCCTGAATAAACTGAAAAGCTGGCAGTCCAGCCTGGTCAAAAGGAACGTGGTCGGTGCTCCCCACACTCCTGATGGAGATGGTGGTCATACCAAAATCCCTGAAGGGCTCCATCCAGGCCTGGAAAAGGCGACGCACATGTTCATTGCCCTGGAGATAAATGCCCCGGTACTGACCGGCTCCATAATCCTGGTTAAAATACCCCTGAAATTTTTCGTATTCTCCAGTCGGTGGGTTGGCCGGGTCTTTGGGATTACCAAAATGCTTCTTTACGTATTCTGTAGAACCGAACAGCCCCTGTTCTTCTCCGCTCCAGAGAGCCACCCGTATTGTCCGGCGAGGCGAAACTCCGATAGCTTTAAGAATCCGGGCAGCTTCCAGTACCACAGCGCAACCGGAAGCATTGTCGCTGGCGTTGGGACTAGCCTGCCAGCTATCAAAGTGAGCGCCAATCATGACCACTTCATCTTTCAGGTCAGTGCCTGGTATCTCACCTAAGACGTTAGCCGCCTTTTCCACCTTCTCTCCAATTTTGTTACGGATCTCCAGTTCAACTTTAACCGGGAGGCCCCGTTTAACAATCCTGTACATCCGGTTATAATGCTCTGGGGTGACAGCCACAATCGGCAACGAATCCAGAGTTTTTTCTCTTGACCACTTATCTTTAACGCTGCCGGGCCGGGAATAACCAACCACCACACCTGGCCTGCCGCCCTCACATTGAAAGACAGCCACGGCGCCTTCAGCCTTGAAAAAGGCGATTTTTTCTTCCGGACTGAGCAAATCCGGGTTAGGAAGAGCAGGAGCGGGTGGAGCCGGTGGTATAACATCCTCTTCTAATTTCTTCAAATCTTCCTCGCTCAGCCGGCTTACCCCGCGGGATAGATCAGCCTGCGTTATAGGCAGTGGAGGACTGCTTAAAACAATTGCTCCTTTTAATTTGCCTTTGAGCTGGGCCATCTGTGATTTTAACTTGATATCCCCGATGACCACCGGACAGACAACCTTGCCTTTTGTTCCAGGAGTATGAGCCAGAGGGAATCCGGTCATCGGCTGATAATCTGGTTCCAGCATATGAAGAGAAAAATACTCATTATCCCAGGTCACTCCATAATCCATGTAAGGCTCGATGACCACATTTTCCAGACCAATTTCTTTCATCTTGGCCACCGCCCATAGCTGAGCTTTCTTCATGGCTTCGGAATTGGTCAGGCGCGCTCCGAGAACATCAACAATGTAACCAGCTATGTCCATGACCTGAGAGCGTTGGAGACCTTCCTCTCTTATTCTGGCAATGGTTTCCCAGTGTACCTGAACCTGTTCCTGGCTATTCAAGGAAATTTGAAATACAGAAAGAGAAACGAGGATAATGGCTAACAAACGACTTGCTTTTTTCATCTACAGCTCCTTCCCGCCTGAATGCTTACCTCAGGCGATATTGTTTTTTTTGCCTGTTTTTCCCCTGGTTTACAGGAAGTTCTGGCTAATCCAGACTTCCTTAAACCCGGAACTCATCTTTAGGCCAGCTATCCTGATATTCTGGGACCTTAACTCAGCCCCGGTATGAAAATAAGCCTGCCAGGCCTCACTACCTAAAGGTATTTAAATTTTTTATTTTCAAAAGAGCTGCTGGCTCAAAATTTTCACTACATTTTTCCGGCCAGATAAAAAATAAACCCTAAACATCTTGACACCATAAAAGTTATTTTAATATAAAGTATGTGATATTTTACACAACGGAGATTAAAAATGAAATCAAAAAAATTCTCTGTTCTCCTCCTCTCAGTGTTAATTTTCTTGGTCTCAGGAATTACCCTTTCAGCCCAGGATAAAAACTCAGAAAACTTGACCCTGGAAAGAATCTTTGCTTCCGGAGAATTTGTCCCTGAGGGTTTTGGCCCGGCCCACTGGCTTAAAGACGGGCTTAGCTTTACCACGCTGGAAAAATCAACCACTACACCTGGCGGGAGAGATATAGTGCTTTATCAGGCCCGTTCTGGCCAGCGCCAGATTCTGGTCCCCGCTTCTTTTCTTATTCCCAGGGACCAGAAAACCCCGCTTTCTGTGGACGGTTATTATTTCTCCGAAGACATGAAAAAAGTTCTCATCTACACCAACAGCCAGCGAGTGTGGAGACAAAAAACCAGAGGAGACTACTGGGTATTAGACCTCAATACCCATGAGCTCAAAAAACTCGGCCAGGGCACCGAGCCAGCATTTCTGCAGTTTGCCAAATTTTCGCCTGACGGAAAAAAAGTTGCCTACGTTTACAAAAATAACCTTTACCTGGAAGACCTGGCTACGGGCCAGGTAACCCGGCTTACCGACGACGGTTCTGAAGATATCATCAACGGCACTTTTGACTGGGTTTATGAAGAAGAATTTTCCCTGCGGGATGGCTTTCGCTGGAGTCCGGATGGCCAAAAAATCGCTTTCTGGCAGCTCGACACCACCGGCGTTCCGGTGTTTCACATGATTAACAACACCGATGACCTTTACCCCAGGATAATTTCTTTCAAGTACCCGAAAGCAGGCGAGACCAATTCCGCCTGTCGCGTGGGAGTAATTGACCTCAGCTCCAAAAAAATTACCTGGCTCAAAGTTCCAGGTGACCCCAGGAACAACTACCTGCCCTGGCTGGAGTGGATGGGACCTGACCGGCTACTGCTGCAACATCTCAACCGGTTGCAGAATAGAAACGAGATTCTCCTGGCCGAAGCTGGCACAGGAGAAGTGCGCACTATCTTTGTTGATGAAGACAAAGCCTGGGTAGAGGTGGACACCAATTTAACCATCTACGATAACGCCCGGCGTTTTCTTTTCACCAGTGAGCGTGACGGCTGGAAACACGTCTACAGCGTGGACTTGAACGGCCAGGCCAGACTTTTAACCCCCGGCAACTATGATGTCATTCGTCTGAGCGGCCTGGATGAAAAAAGGGGCTGGTTGTATTTCATCGCTTCGCCTGCCAACCCAACTCAGGAATACCTCTACCGCGTATCCATCCGAAAGCCAGGTGCACCAGAAAGAGTAACTCCGGAGACCCTGCCAGGAACCAACGCCTATCAGCTTTCTCCAACCTGCCAGTTTGCCTTTCATACTTACTCCCGCTTCGGTCAACCACCGGTGATGGACCTGGTAGAGCTTCCTGCCCACCGTCTCCTGAAAACCCTGGTTGACAACAAAACCTTAGTCAGCCGGGTTAATGCCCTCCGCCAGTCGCCGGTGGAGTTTTTCCGGGTGGATATCGGTCAGGGAGTTCAGCTTGACGGCTGGCTGATGAAACCGCCAGCTTTTGACCCGTCTAAAAAATACCCGCTCTTCATCTACGTTTACGGTGAGCCTGCCGGTACCACGGTTCGCGATGCCTGGGGCGGAAACACTTACCTTTACCATCTGTTCCTTACACAGCAGGGCTACCTGGTCATGAGCATAGATAACCGGGGTACTCCCCAGCCACGCGGTCGGGACTGGCGTAAAATCATCTACCGTCAGGTAGGCATCCTGGCTCCGGCTGACCAGGCTGCTGCCCTTCAGGCAGTGCTGAAAAAATGGACTTTCATCGACCCGGAACGGGTGGGCATCTGGGGCTGGAGTGGTGGCGGTCAGATGACTCTGAATGCCCTTTTCCGTTACCCTGAACTCTACAAAATGGGCATCGCTGTGGCTTTTGTCAGTGACCAGAGACTTTATGACACCATCTACCAGGAAAGGTACATGGGATTGCCAAAGGATAACCCGGAAGGCTACAAAAATGGTTCGCCCATCACCTTTGCTCACCAGCTTCAGGGGAAATTACTCATCGTTCATGGCACCGGAGACGACAACGTCCATTACCAGAGTTTTGAAAAACTGGTCAACGAGCTCATCGCCAACAACAAGCTTTTTTCCATGATGATTTATCCCAACCGCTCGCACGGAATCTATGAAGGAAAGAACACCACCCTGCACCTCTACCGGACGATGTTTAATTTCATCAAGAACAACCTTTAAAGCTGAAAGGTAAAAAAAATTACTGCTGGCAAAAGACTGATAGAAAAAAGTTTTCCCGGGAAGTCATCGCCTTTTTCCAAAAACATCTGCTTTATTCTTTTCCAGCACAGGCACTGCTTTTTAACCTGAAAGCTTGAAGCCTGGTCGCTTACCGGAACTGCAGGATTAAAAGCTTATTTAAGTTTCTTGCTACTGCTTATGAGCATTTTAAAAGGCCTTTAATGGTCATGGCTTAGTTTATCCTGGCTTCTCTAAGCAACCTTGAAACCCCAGACCATCTGAGATATAATCTGCCAGAAATAAACCAAACTACCGCTTTAAAATTAAGTACCATGGACGATGATTCTAAGCCACTTAAGCAAAAGCTTAGCGAGGCCATCATCGGCAAGCCTCGAAGCATCCGAGACCCGTCTCTTTTCCATAAGCTCTCTCTAATTCCCTTGTTGGCCTGGATAGGTTTGGGCGCAGATGGTCTATCTTCAGCCTCGTATGGCCCGGAAGAAGCCTTCCGGGTGCTGGGAAAGCATACTTATCTGGCCGTTTTTTTGGCCCTGGCTACGGCCCTGACTGTTTTTATCATCTCTTATGCTTATTCCAGGATTATAGAGTATTTCCCATCAGGTGGAGGTGGCTACATCGTGGCCACTCATACGCTGGGTGAAAAGGCCGGGGTCATTTCTGGTTCTGCTCTTCTGGTAGATTATATGCTCACGGTCGCAGTCTCCATCGTTTCCTGCGGAGATGCCATTTTTAGTTTTTTACCTCTTTCCTACCAACAATTTAAAATTCCTTTTGAAATCCTGGCCGTAGTTTTTCTGGTCATTCTTAACCTGCGGGGAATTAAGGAATCAATAACCATACTTTCACCAATTTTTTTGCTTTTTGTCTTAACCCATCTTCTGCTCATCGGCTCTGGCATCCTCCGTCATATTCCTGAAATCAATGTTGTTTATTCCAACATACAGGCCGGTTTTCAGAGCGGATTAGCTACTCTCGGACGAACGGGATTGTTTTTATTATTTCTTAAAGCTTTTTCTATGGGTGCAGGTACTTTTACCGGAATTGAAGCCGTTTCCAACGGTCTGCAGATACTCAGAGAACCAAGAGTAGAAAACGGCAAAAAAACCATGATTTACATGGCCACCTCCCTGGCCTTTACGGCGGCGGGAATTTTTATCTGTTACCTGCTGCTCAACGTTTCCCCCCTGGAAGGCAAAACCCTTAATGCCATCCTGGCCGAGAAAATATTTGGCAGTTTTGGCTTTGGAAAGATTTTGGCCATCCTGACCATCTTTTCAGAAGGTGCCTTACTGCTGGTGGCGGCTCAAACAGGCTTTGCCGACGGCCCGCGAGTCATGGCCAACATGGCTCTGGACTACTGGCTGCCACGACGTTTCGCCTCCCTTTCTAACCGCTTTACCATCCAGAACGGCGTTCTCATAATGGGCGCTGCGGCCATCCTGTTAATCATTTACTCCCATGGGCACATTTCTACTCTGGTGGTCATGTATTCTATCAACGTTTTCTTGACCTTTTCTCTTTCCGAATTAGGCATGTCTAAATTTTTTATTACTCATCGGAAGACAGATAAAAACTGGAAGAAGCATCTTCCTGTTCACCTGATCGGGTTAGTTGTTTGTGTTACTATTCTAACCGTTACCATTTCAGAAAAATTTGCCCTGGGTGGCTGGTTGACCCTGGTTATTACCTCGGTCCTAGTGGGCCTCTGTTTCCTGATTAAGTCACACTACAATAGAGTAAGAATGGCAGTGAAATCACTTGATGAATTGCTGAACATTCCCGTCGCTGAAAAACCAAACTTGAACCCACCTGACCCCAAAGAAATGACCGCCATTCTGCTGGTAAACGGCTACAACGGATTTGGCGTTCATTCTTTCCTTTCCATCATTCGCAATTTCCCTGGCCTCTACAAGAATTTCATCTTCCTGACGGTCGCTGAAGTAGATATTTCAGCCTTTAAAGATTCGAATCCAGTGGAGCATATTGAAAACGAAACTAAAAAATGGTTACAAAAATATGTGGACCTGGCCCGGAGGTTAGGGTTTTCAGCCGCTTACAAATACGACCTCAGCCCCGAGGTAATTCCGGCGGCCACCAGTCTGGTGGAAAAAACGGTTCAGGAATTCCCCCGTTCGACTGTCTTTTTAGGCCAGTTAATCTTCCGCCAAACCGGACTGGTCCGGCGACTGCTCCATAATGAAACAGCTTTCACCATTCAGGAACAATTGCACTGGAAGGGTATTACCACCATCATTCTTCCCATAAGAATTTACATCTAAACGGAAATAAACTCACGGGCCTTTTCACCCATCAGGCTTTATGACCTTTGTGGTTTATTTTTATATTTTCCCGTTATCTTTTAACATAACAATGGTCGGTTGAACTGTTTACCAGGTAGATAAAATTAATTAACCAAAGTTTCTCATGCCCCGTAAAAATCAAATAAAACACCGGCTTCTTTGACCAAGGCTTTTTCCAGTAACCTGGAGCCGAGGACAATGTCCTGAGCCGCCACCCCGACGGTTTTGAAAAAGGTAATTTCTTCCGGGCTCAACCGGCCGGGTTTTTTACCTGAAGCCACCTCACCAATTTCAGCCACAATTTTCTCAGCCGAAAAAACCCCTTCTTTAATCGGAATAATCAGGTCACCAGCCTCTTCCAGGGCCATGTCTCTTTTGTCCACAAAAACCCGGGCTCTGGCCACGGTCTCAGAAGGAATTTCACGTTCAGCTGGTTTGTAAGAACCGATGGCGTTGATATGGACACCTGGCTTCAGGTCTTTATCGGCCAGGACCGGTACCTTGGAAGTGGTAGCCGTAGAGATTATGTCCGCTTCCGCCACAGCCTGGTGAGCTGAATCCGCTACCCGGATCTTTAGCCCCAACCTGTCAGACATCTGCTTGGCAAATTGTTCTGCCCGCTTCCGGTCCTGGTCAAAGACCAGAACTTCTTCCAGACTGCGGACGGCAGCCACCGCTTCCAGTTGAAAACGAGCTTGGAACCCAGCGCCAAAAAGAGCCATTTTCCTGCTCTCTGGTCGGCTGAGCAATTCGGTGGCCAGGCCGCAGGCAGCACCGGTTCTAAGAGCAGTTAGAGCGCTGGCCTCCATAATTCCCAGCGGCTGACCGGTGCTGGCTTCAAAAACCAGCATAAGCGCATGGCTGAAGGGAAGTCCTTTCCCCGGGTTTTCTTCATAGAGGTTGATGATTTTAACCCCGATTTTCTCTCTGTCCGGAAGATGTGAAGGCATAACCAGGCAGGTTCCCTTAGACAGCGGCACATCCAGGTGAATTCGTGGTGGCACTTCTACCCTGTTTTCTGAAGTCAGGATAAAAGCTTCCCGGACAGCCTCAATCGCCTCCCGCATAGAACACAGGTTAAGGATATCCCCAGAAGATAACAGTAAAACTTTATTCGCTCCCATTTTATGGCTCTTTTTCTATTAATTTTTTCTTCCCTTTTTTTTCAAAGCAAGAGCTGAAGGGCAAACAGCCAGCCCACCGAGCGAGGTAACCCGAAGCTCAGGCGGCATGGTCCGGCCCACCGCCAGAACAGCATCAATGGTTTCATCCAGGGGAATGTGGTTTTTATACCCGCCAACGATAAGGTCTGAGCAGATGAAAGCGCTGGCTGCAGCTACAGCATTTCGCGTATGACAGGGTATCTCACAGATACCCTGGACCAGGTCACAGACGAGACCCATGGTGTTCTGAAAAGAAATGGCCGCCGCCTCACAGGCCTGTTCCGCCGTGCCACCAGCTGCTTCTACCACAGCAGCTGCTCCCATGGCTCCGGCCGCGCCTATTTCCACTTGACAACCAGCGATTTCTGCGGCAAAAGTCGCCCGGTAAGCCACCACCAGGCCTACGGCACCGGCAGCCAGGAGGGCCAGCACGACTCTGTCGGCTGGTAAATGAACATCCTCAATGAGGGTAGAGACCACGCCAGGAATGGTTCCAGCTGAACCGCCTGTCGGGGCAGCGCAAACCACGCCACCAGAAGCCGCCACATGTTCAGCCGCCATGGCTCTTATGGCCGCCCGCGTCAGGTGGCCTCCGAGTAACTTTCCCTGCTTCTCGGCCTGGAAAATTTTTTCGGCCGTGGGCTCCAGAAGTTGCAGGTTCAATGTTTCACTTTTAAGACCAGCGGCCACCGAAGAAAGCATTATTTTTAAGCGAAAGTCCATCTCCTTCAGAACTTCTTCCTCACTCATCCCCAGAAGCTCAGCTTCGTAGCGCAAAGCCATCCGTCCCAGAGATTGTCCTGAAGCAGCCGCCAGTCTGACCATCTCCGCCGCTGATTTAAAGAGCGGTTGACCAACCACCACAAAAGATACGGGTTGAGCCTGCCACAGGGTAAGGCCAGAAACTCTGGAAAGCTTCTGTTCTTCCTCATCGGAAAGGCGGCGATAACCGGCCAGCCTTAACAACACCAGCCCTGGTTTCTGCGGAACTTTGATGGTTTCCAGCCTGGCCGTAGCCTGGGCATAGCTGCCCAGCAGGTTCCTGACCGTGGCTTCCTTCTCCTCCGGAATTTCCAGGAGGGTCTCGTAATAATCACCGGAAATAAGCAGGGGCCAGCCGTTTAATTCTCTGATTTCCACCGCTCCGCCACCTACCGACCTGCCCAGCAGGACAATTTTCCTCCCCGAGGGACTTATAAGTTCAATCCTGACGGCATTGGGATGGTCATCCTGGGGAATAGGCTCTTCACCGAACTCCACTCGACAACCGGAGGCTGAAGCCAGCTCCAGCACCTCAAAAAAGCGCTCTTCTGTAATTTCCAGCCCCATTATGCCCGCCACAAAAGCCAGGTCCGAGTTCTGTTCCCGGTAAACCCGGGCATAAGAACCGCCGGCCCCAAAAATTACCCGGGCCGTTGATGGCCTGTCACCCAGAAGCTGCCGGGCCAGACGGCCGAGCCGGTAAGAAGCAGCCGTGTGGGAAGAAGAGGGGCCGCGCATGACCGGACCAAGGACATCGTTAAAAATAGATACTGTTTTCATCCCTGCTATCTTAATAGCCCAAAATATTATTGTCAATATATGAATAATTTTTCATATATCAGAAACTTGTCGGCTGGCCCCTATCTCTGGCTGGTCGCTACTACCAATTTGAATTTTTGGACCGGCTAAACTAAAATCAGGGCATGGAAGCTTTAAGAATTTATACTGAAAAACCATACCGGCTGCGCGGCCAGGTAACGATCAGCGGAGCCAAGAATGCCGTGCTACCTGCTCTGGCCGCCTCGCTGCTGACAGCTGAACCACTGCAACTTACTAACGTGCCCCTGGTCAAAGATGTGCAGACCATGCTTACCTTACTTCAGGAACTGGGCGCTCAGTACGAACTCAAAAAGAAAACCGTTAACATCCAGGTGAAAAAAATTACTTCGGCCCAGGCTCCTTATAAACTGGTCCGGGCCATGAGAGCTTCCATCCTGGTGCTTGGGCCTCTGCTGGCCAGAAAAGGCAAAGCCATCGTGGCCCTGCCTGGCGGCTGTGCTATTGGCACCAGGCCGGTTGACCTGCACCTGAACGGCCTGCAAAAACTTGGCGCTCGCATTACCATTGAGCACGGCTACATCGTGGCTGAAGCCAGACGACTTCAGGGCGCGGAGATAGAATTTGAAAAAAAGACGGTGACCGGCACAGAAAACCTGGTCATGGCTGCCTGTCTGGCTAAAGGTGAAACCATTCTTAAAAATTGCGCCCTGGAACCAGAAGTCTCCAGCCTGTGCGAACTTCTGGTGCAGATGGGCGCTAAGATTGACGGCGTGGGCGAAGAAACTATCAGGATAAAAGGCGTGGAGGAGCTGGCCGGGGCCCGCTTCCGCATTATTCCCGACCGCATTGAAGCTGGCACTTTCATGGTGGCTTCGGCTCTGACCGCCGGCGACCTGATTCTTAACGGAGTTGAACCCAAACATCTGGAAGCCATCGTTGATAAGCTGACCATTTCCGGCGCTAAAGTAGAAAAGGTCGGACCTCGTTCCTTACGCGTGGTAGGTTCCGAAGAAATTAAAGCTCAGGATATAGTCACGGCTCCTTACCCGGGTTTTCCCACAGACATGCAGGCTCAGTTTATGGTCCTTATGACTCAAGCTAACGGAACGTCCATCATCACGGAAACCATTTTTGACCGGCGTTTTGCCCATGCCAACGAACTAATTCGTTTGGGCGCTAACATTGAGGTCCAGGGTGACAAAGCTATCATCAAAGGCCCGACGCCTCTATCAGGTGCCGAAGTTATGGCCACCGACCTCAGAGCTTCAGCCTGCCTGGTTCTGGCCGGGCTGATAGCCACCGGGCAGACGACCATCAATGACATAGAACACCTGGACCGCGGGTATGAAAAAATAGAAGAAAAGCTCAAAGCCCTCGGTGTGAAAATCGAGCGGCTTAAAAATAATAATCATAATAATGGAGCTTAACATGGCTGATTGTATTTTTTGCAAAATCGTGAACCGTGAAATACCCGCCAGAATCGTTTATGAAGACGAGAAAATCCTGGCTTTTGACGACATCCGACCGCAAGCTCCGGTACATACCCTTATCATCCCCAAAGAGCACTTTTCCAGCCTCAAGGAAGCCGATGAATCCAAGGCAGAACTTCTTGGTTACATACTGCTTAAAGCCAGGGAAATTGCGGCTCTCAAAGGAATAGAAGCCAGTGGTTTCCGGGTAGTGCTGAACACCGGCCCTGACTCCGGACAGGAAGTTTTTCATGTTCATTTTCACCTGCTCGGCGGCCGCCAACTGGGCTGGCCACCTGGATAAGAAATGGCTTATCTTATTGACGGAAACAACCTGATGGGGCAGGACGACCCCTATTTCAAACTTGACCTCAACAACCGCAGCCGTTTAATCAGCCGGCTACTGCTTTTTCAGAAAAAAACGCGCTGCCGTATCTACCTGGTCTTTGACGGCCGGCCACCGCTGGAAGAACCCATCATCAGGTTGAACCCAAAATTCACCGTCCTTTTTCCTGAGCCAGGGCAATCAGCTGACCAATTGATTGCCGGCCTGCTGGACTGGAAAAAAGACCGGCGCTATTTCACGGTGGTCAGCTCTGACCGCGGGGTGCGTGAATTGGCCAGAGCCAGAGGGGCCAGGAACCTGACCAGTCAGGATTTTCTCCAGGAGCTGAAACAGACCCTGAAAATTTTCAAAAAAGAACGCGAACTGGAAAAAGAAGAAGAGCACACTTCTCCTCTGGAAGTGTCTCTCTGGAGTGATATTTTTTCCAAACGATGAGAAGACCTAAAGATTTTTCTATCATCGGAGCCGGCAGGGTAGGAACGGCTCTGGCTGTGGCCCTGGCGGCCCGGAACTGGAAGCTGAAAGTAATCGCGGATGCCGTGCCGGAAAAAGCCAGGCGCCTTAAGAAAATGGTTGGCCAGGGACGGGCCACTACTGAGGCTCAGCAGGCCGTGCGCCAGGCAGAACTGATTTTCCTCTGCGTTCCGGATTCTCAAATAGAAAAAGTAGTCAGCCAGATAGCTAAAAAAGAAGTGAAAAACAAGTATTTTTTCCACACCAGCGGAGCCCTTTCTTCCAGCTTGCTCGCCCCTTTAAAAGAAAAAGGGGCCCGGGTCGGCTCCTTTCACCCGGTGCAGACTTTTGCTACGGAAACACCGGAAAAAGACCTTTTCCGGGGTATTTTCATCGGCCTGGAAGGTCAGCCAGAAGCGGTCCGGCTTGGACTCAAGATAGCCCGAACCCTCAGAAGTCAGGTTATTTTGCTTTCTCCAGAAGACAAGCCCGCCTATCATCTGGCCTGCTCCATCTCCTCTAATTTCCTGGTGGTACTTCTGTCCGAAATAAAGGACATCATGGAATCAATCAGCCTGGATGAAAAAACGACCTTAGAACTGCTGACTCCACTTCTTAAGAAAACTTTACACAATGTCAAAAAACTTGGCGTGGAAGAAAGCCTGACCGGCCCGGTGGTGCGCGGAGATGTGGAAACCGTGAAAAAACATCTGGAAATTACGGCCCGCTTTCCCGGGCTTGACCGCATTTACCGAGCCATGGCTCTGGAAGCGTTAAAAATTGCTGAAAAGCGGGGGCTGAAAGAAAACAGTCTTAAAGCATTGAAGCGTCTGCTGGAATGAAAATAACTTCTTCTTCCAGCTCCAGGTTAAACTTCCGCTTGACTCTCTCTTTTAATTCGGCCGCCAGGGTCATAATTTCCCGGGCCGTGGCCTGACCCAGGTTAATTATAAAGTTACAATGCCCGGGGAAAACCCCAGCCTGACCCACCTGCAACCCCTTAGCCCCGACCTGCTCCAGAAGGTATCCAGCCGGAATCCTCTGCCCGTCCGGTAAAATTGGGTTTTTGAAATAGCTACCCGCACAGGGTGTACCAGCAGGAGGATGTTTGGCGGCGCGCTTTTCCAGGATAGATTCAACCTTCTTTTTTATCTCGGCTGAAGAGCCCGGTTTTACCTCCAGAGTAGCTTTTAAAATTATCAGGTGGCTATTTTTCAGGGCTGATGACCTGTAACTGAAGTTAAGAGCTCCCTGGTCCAGGCTTATTTCCTGCCCATCTGAGCCCACGACTTCAACCTGTTTGATAAAATCGCCGATAGCTTGACCAAAAGCTCCGGCGTTGCCAAAAATAGCACCGCCAGCGGTTCCAGGGATGCCGGCCAGGAATTCTAACCCGGCCAACCCCTTTTCTGCGGCCAGGCTGACCAGCTGTCCCAGTCTGGTACCGGAAAAAACTTCCAGCCGGCCTTCCTCCAGAGAGCAATTCAAACCAGACACTGAATTTTTTATGATTAACCCGCGATACCCTTCATCATCAAAGAGTATATTATACCCGCCGCCGATAAGGTAATAGGGCACCCGCATCCTTCTGGCCAGGGACACGGCTGTTTTCAGCTGGGTGGGTGTGGTGGCCTCAAAAAAATAATCGGCCGGTCCACCAATTCGGAAGCTGGAATAATTAGCCAGAGAAACCTGGCGACGGAGAGAGACGCCTACTTCCAGTTCAAACTGCCGTAAAAAATCTTGATTCTGGTTCATTTTTTCCTTAATTTATTATAGAGAAAGCCAATAATTAAGTCTAACGGAAAACTGGCATATAACTTGCATGATAAATTTTTGTTTTAACTATTTTTAGAAAATTTGCCAGTTGACATTTTAAAGAATTAAGGGCAAGATATTGAGCAAAATAAATTTTGAGAGGTTAGCGATGAAAAAGATTTGCCTTATGCTTTTGACTTTAACCTTTCTGGCCGGAGCTCTTCTGGCTCAGAATCCGGCTGATGAAGCCTACATCAAGGCTATGACCGTACAGGACAATTGCGAGAAGGTCAGGCTGCTTAAAGATTTTATAAACAAGTACGCCGGCAAGGGTTCTCAGTACGAAAACTATGCCTACGCTTATCTCTGTCTTCTTCCCTGTCCCAGTAAGAGTCAACAGGAATCTATTACCTATGGAGAAAAAGCTCTGACCATGGAAGGGCTGGATGCAGAGGTCAAGTCTTCTGTTCTGATTTTTCTGGCGAACACCTACATAAGCCAGGGCCAGAATCTTGACAAAGCAAAAAATTATGCCAATCAGCTCATGGAATTGGCTAAGGCTGAGAAAAACAAAGAGGGCGCCAATCAAGAGAAATGGAATAAATATATTGCCGCCGGCTATTTCATCCTGGGCAGTGCCGCGGAAAAAGCCAAGGACATTTCTGGAGCTCTGGAGGCTTACCTCAACGCTTATAATTTAAGCAAAGACAAAAGCATACTGGCTTCCCTGCGCAAGATGGGCAAAACTTTCGCCGACTCCCAAAACTACGCTGAGGCCGAAAAGGTCTATCGGACCATTTATAATCAGACCAAAGATCCCAATGATGCCGTGTTGCTCAGTCAGGTTATGCTTAAGGCTAATAAAAATGATGAAGCCCTGGCTCTGCTCAAAGAAGCCTATGCTAAGAAAAGGGATGGCGAGCTGGCTTTCTCCATTGCCGTTATTCTGGCCAACAAAGCTAAGACCGACCCCTCAGTGGTTAACGAGGCCATCCGTTATTCGCTGGAAGCAGCTTTTCTGTCCAGGAAGAACTCAGATATGGCCATGAAGATGGCGGAAGGGCTCTTCTTCACCATGAACAAAGACCTTAAGTATAATGAGACCGTCCAGGCCCTGCAGAACAAAGCCAAAGAACTTGACGAGCTGACCAAATTCTTCAATGAAAGATTCGGCGGCAAGAGCGAAGAGGAACTGTCTGAAAAAGATAAAAAGAAAATGCAAGAGATGACCGCTGAAATGGAGGCCATGAAAGCAGAAATAGAAAAGCTCAAAGCCCAGCAGAATGCGGCCATTGCCAAATTCAACCAGCTCATTGAAGAAACTAAAAAGAGACTCGGCGTTAAATAATTCATAAAAGCAGGTTAAGTGAATAAGTATTGTTTCTGAGCAGATAGCAATATCAAGTTCTGCCCTTCTCCTCTGAAACAGATAATCCCTTCTCTATCTTCAAATCGGAAGTGCAGTTGTATTAAAATATTTAAGTAAAGGAGGGGCAGAAATGGAAATTAAATTAACCCGCGAACAGGCCAAAAAAAGAATAGAAGAGCTTCGCTCTCAAATCATTTACCACGAAAAAAAATATTACGTGGATAACGAGCCGCAGATTTCAGACTACGAATTCGACCAGCTCATGGCTGAGCTGAAGAAACTGGAAGAAGCCTTTCCTGAATTTATCACCCCGGATTCGCCCACCCAGAGAGTAGGCGAAAAGCCGGTGGAGGGCTTCCCCACCGTGGAACACCGCCGACCCATGCTGAGCATTGAAAACTGTTACAACGAAGATGAACTGCGGGAGTTTGAAGAACGTATTCGCAAGCTTCTGCCCGGCGAAAAGATTGAATACGTGGCCGAGCTGAAAATAGACGGGCTGAGCATGTCCATTATCTACCGTAACGGTCAATACCAGCAGGCCGTCACCAGGGGTGATGGTTTCCGCGGCGATGATGTTACAGCCCAGGTTAAAACCATCCGCAGTTTGCCTTTAAGTATTCCTATCAAGGACGAGGTAGAAGTAAGAGGAGAAGTTTATTTACCGTATGAGTCTTTTAAGAAAATCAACGAAGAAAGAGAAAAAAATGGCGAGACCCTTTTTGCCAACCCCCGGAACGCTGCAGCCGGTTCCATCCGCTTGCTGGACCCAAAAGAAGTGGCCCGCCGGAACCTAGACATTTTTCTGTACTACATTTTTATTAACGGCCAGGAGATGGCCTCTCAATGGGAAAACCTTCAGCAGCTGAAAAAACTGGGCTTTAAAATCAACCCCCACTCCCGTCTCTGCCGTAACCTGGAAGAAGTAGTTGATTACTACCACGAATGGACGGAAAAAAGAGATTCTCTGGAATACGATGTGGATGGCGTGGTAATCAAGGTAAACTCCACCCGGCAAAGAGAGTTGCTGGGCACCACCGCCAAATCGCCTCGCTGGGCCATCGCCTTCAAATTCCCGGCCCGTCAGGCCACGACCAAAATAAAAGATATCATCATCCAGGTCGGACGAACCGGGGCCCTCACCCCGGTAGCCATTCTGGAACCGGTGCAGATTTCTGGCACCACCATCAGCCGTTGTACCCTGCATAACGAAGAAGAGCTGAAAAGAAAGGACATCAGGATAGGTGACTACGTCCTTCTGGAAAGAAGCGGCGACGTTATTCCTCACATAGTTTCCGTCATGAAAGAAAGAAGAACCGGCCAAGAAAAACCATTCCGGTGGCCGGATAAATGCCCGGTCTGTCATTCCAAATTATACAAAGAAGAAGGTGAAGCTATTTCCCGCTGTATCAACCCTTCCTGCCCGGCTCGCCTGCGGGAATCCATCATCCATTTTGCTTCCCGGCGGGCCATGAACATTGAAGGACTCGGCGAAGCCTGGGTTGATCAATTGCTGGCTCAGGGGTTGATCAAACAGATACCTGACCTTTACCACCTCAAATACGAGCAGTTGATAAAACTGGAAAGGATGGGCCCTAAAAGCGCCAGAAACCTTTTGCAACAGATAGAAGAATCCAAAAAACGAGAACTCTGGCGGCTTATCTTTGCTCTGGGCATACGACACGTGGGCGAAAAGATGGCTCAATCGCTCGCCCGAAAATTTAAAGACCTGGAACGCCTGGCAGAAGCCACGGAAGAAGAACTAATGACCGTGGAAGATGTGGGTCCCAAGGTGGCGCAAAGCATCGTCTTTTTCTTCAAACAACCAGAAAACCGGGAGCTGATTAAGAAGCTCAAGGCTGCCGGACTGAACTTCAAGGAAAAAGAAGAAGCGGCTGGCCCCAGACCACTGGACGGCCTTACTTTTGTGCTGACCGGCACACTCTCCTCTATGACCCGAGAGGAGGCTAAAGAAAAAATAGAAAAGCTGGGTGGCACAGTGTCTTCTTCGGTCAGCAAAAAAACTGACTACCTGGTAGTGGGAGAAGAGCCAGGTTCAAAATTAGAAAAGGCCCGGGAACTGGGAGTTAAAACTCTTTCGGAAAAAGAGTTTCTCAAGCTAATTGGTGAAGGCTGAGTTATTTTTTCTTTTTGAACAGGGTGGAAAGGTCCAAACTGAAAAAGCTCCCTTTCTTTTTTCCCCCTTCTAATCTTTCCAGGGCAGCCCTGGCCTGTTGATGGTCAGGGTCAATTTCCAGAGCTTTGCTGATATATTTCTTGGCTTTTATTTTGAGCCCTTCACCCAGGTAAAGAAGACCGAGCCCGAGGTAAGCTTCTGGATTCCAGGGCTCCATCTCCATCACCTTTAAAAAATCTTCTTCGGCCTTTTTCTTATAAGCGGGTAACTTGGCTTCAGCCATGGCCAGCAGCAGATAATAATCAGGCTTGTTTTTGCGCAAGCGGATCGCTTCTTCCAGAAAGATGATGGCTTCTTCATACAAACCCTGCTGGAAAAGGGTGCGGCCCTGTCGGTACTTAATGTCCGCCTTCCTGGCCAGGTCTTCCGCCGAATCCGGGGCTCCTTCGGTAATCTGCGCTTCGTAACGTTTCCGTTTTTCCGGGTCAATCAGAGTACGGTAGGCCGTGGTGATCAGGTCAAAAACTTCGTTAATCAAGGCCTCATGGCCAAAGGCGGACGGAAAACGGTCCGGATGATATTTTCTGGCCAGACCGAAATAAGCCTTTTTAATTTCTTCTTCCGTGGCCACCCGGCTGACCCCAAGTATTTCGTAATAATTTTTGTTTTTAAGAGTTGATTTTAATTCCCTGATTTCTTCCAGCCTGGCTTCTGCTTCACTGATCGTTTCTCTTCCCTGTTTTCCCTGGCTGTAATCATCTTTCCGGTAAGAAGTATCCGCCGCAGAAACGTCAATCATATCAAGGCAATAAAAAAGAAAAAGAGCCTTGAAAAAGCTTTCGTTTGAAAAACGGGCCGGAATGGCCATCTGGTCAATTATCTGGGCCGTGGAAAATCGGTCGAGTAAGATTTTTTCTTCATCCGTCAGGTAATGCTCGTATTTCTTGTTTTTCAAACTGACTTTTTTGCCGAGGAAAATTTTCTGCAAAACAGAATCATACTTCAGCCTTCTGATGCCATAATCAATCAAAAAGGGCACATCCACCGGCGGAAACTCATCAGGTGGTTTTAAGTCTTTTCTTTCCTGAAAGATTATTTCCGCGTCAAAGCAGCTAAAAACATTTAAAAGCGATTCTCTGATTTGAAAAGCCAGGGCTTCACGGAGATCATTTTCCGTGATTATGCCTGTTTTCTTCAAGGTTTCGCCGAGCGGCTGGTCAGAGGTAATATAATCATCAATCTGGCTGTAGGTTTCTGGCTTAATCTTCTGGGTCTTAAACAGTATTTCCCCCAGCCTTTCTGACTTCACGTTGGTTTTGACCTTAAAAGGCTTTCCTTCATAGAAAAAAAAGTATTTTTCGGTGTCCTTCTTTTTTACGGCCAGGCGGCCAGTTCTGGAATTGAAAAAAATATCTTTTAGAAAAACTGCTACGTGGTTTACACTACTCACTTTTGCCTTCTTGCCATCACTTTTTAATAAAATATAAAAAAAACGTTCTTTTTTCAACCATAAACCGACATTTATTTTTGCTGAAAACCTCGGCTCATTGGACAGCCAGGGCAATTTTGTGCTATTTTTTGATTATGAAAATAGCCATAGCCCAGATCTCGCCCGTTCTCGGAAACCTCAAAAAGAATCTGGCCCATCACCTGGAGCTGGTAGAAAAAGCCAGGAAGCAGGGAGCTGATTTGCTTGTTTTCCCGGAACTGAGCCTTACCGGCTATACGCTCCGGGACCTGGTCCCCGAATTAGCCATCATCCCTGAGCGCTCCGAATTTTTCTCTGCTCTGGTTGAGGCTTCCAGGAATATTGACCTGGTAGTCGGCCTGGTCGAGGAAAGGCCAGATAATCCCGGGATTTTTTACAATTCAGCTGCCTACCTGTCAAGGGGAAAAGTTCTTCATGTTCATCGCAAGGTTTTCCTGCCCACTTCAGGTATGTTTGAAGAGGGCAGGTTTTTTGCCGCGGGAAAGGATTTCAGGTCTTTTTCTTCAGACTGGGCCAGAACCGGAGTTCTCATCTGCCGCGATTTTCTGCATTACTGTTCCAGCTACTGCCTTTTTGCTGATGGAGCCGGTCTGATTATTACTATTTCCGCCGCCCCTGGCCGTGGAGTATCTGACCTCCAAAGCCAGGGTTTTGAGACCAGCCGGATGTGGGAATTGATGGGCGAAGCTATAGCCTTTTTCTCCAGCGCCTTCGTGGTTTATTGCAACCGGGTTGGAGTGGAAGATGGCGCCACTTTTGCCGGAGGCTCTTTTATTTATTCGCCATTCGGCAAATTAATCACCAGGCTTCCTTATCTTGACGAGGCTTTCCTAGTCCAGGAAATTGACCTGGAGGAAATAAGACGCGCTCGAAAAAGCTGGCCTTTCCGCCGGGATGACCGGCCGGAGGTAATCTGGCAATCACTGGAAAAAATTATTAAGGAAAAACAATGAAGATTAATCCTGAGCTGGTCACCAGGGTTCTGACCAAGTTTATCAGCGATGAGACCCACAAAGCCGGGTTTGAACGCGTCATCCTGGGCCTGTCCGGAGGCCTTGATTCCAGCGTGTGTGCCTGCCTGGCCGTCAGAGCCTTGGGCCGCGAACATGTCCTGGCTCTTATCATGCCTTACCGCGACCTGGACCTGGAAGGTCAGGAACACGCCAGAAAAATGGCCGAGCTTCTGCAAATCAGCTACCGGAAGATAGACATCTCCCCCCAGATAGAGGCCTATTTTTCGGCTTTCCCCACTGAGAATCAATTGCTCCGTGGTAACAAGATGGCCAGGGAAAGGATGTCCATCCTGTATGATTTTTCTGCCCGGGAGAAGGCTCTTATTCTTGGCACCAGCAATAAAACAGAACTGCTTATTGGCTACGGCACCATCCACGGCGATATGGCCTGCGGCATAAACCCGATGGGCGACCTTTATAAAACTCAGGTTCGGGAATTAGCCAGGTATCTTAAGTTGCCAGAAGAAATCATCACCAAAAAACCTACCGCCGGTCTCTGGCCGGGTCAGACAGATGAGGAAGAAATAGGCCTTTCTTATGAAGAGCTGGACAGCATCCTGTACCAGCTGGTGGATTTGAGACAATCACCTGAAGAAATAATTAGCTCCGGTCATGACGAGAAAAAAGTAAAAAGAATAATAGACATGATTAAAAAATCAGAATTTAAAAGAAGAATGCCTCCGGTTGCTAAAATCTCTTCCCGCACCGTCGGGCACGACTTCCTTTATCCCTATGACTGGGACAAATAATTTAAAATCCTAAAATGAGTTCAAAAGGCAGGCTGTTTATCGTTGGCACCCCCATCGGTCATCTGGAAGATATTACCCTCAGGGCTTTAAAAATCCTCAAAGAAGTAGAAGCTATCGCCTGTGAAGATACCAGGCAAACTATCAAGCTGCTTAACGCCTATGGCCTGAAAAAAAGGCTGATTTCTTACTTTCACCCTAAAGAAAACCAGAAACTGCCAGAAATATTAGCCCTGCTCAACCAGGGAAAGGATGTAGCATTGGTCTCGGATGCTGGTATGCCGGGTATTTCTGACCCCGGGTTTCCGCTCATAAGAGAAGCCATAAACCAGCAAATTGAAGTCATTCCCGTACCCGGCCCCAGCGCGGTAATCGCCGCCCTGGCAGCTTCTGGCCTGCCCACCCACCGGTTTGTTTTTCTGGGTTTCCCACCGGTTAAAAAAGGCTCCCTGAAGAATTTTTTATCAGAGCTAAGAGAAGAAAAAGGAACCATGGTTTTCTTCCTGCCCGCCAGACGCCTGAAAGATTTTCTTCCGCTGGCAGCTGAGGTGTTGGGGGAAAGAAGAGCGGTGGTCGCCAGGGAATTGACCAAGGTGCATGAAGAATTTATCAGGGGGAACCTGGCTGAGCTTCCTGGCCAGCTAAAAGAAGAACAGTTAAGGGGAGAATGTACCATTCTAATTGAAGGAAAGCCAAAATAAAAAAATTATAAAAATTTTTTTGCCAAATACTTGACAAAATCATACTCAAGAATTATATTAATATTGCACTAAACAAAATCTTAAAAAGGAGGTGAGACCATGGCCATCACCAAATGGGATCCATTCAAAGACATAATGATTTTAAGGGACAGGATGAATCGTCTGTTTGAGGATCTGGTAACTTCTCCTCGGTTTGAAGACTCAGAGCTGATGCAGAGCACCTGGTCTCCGGCTGTCGACATCTACGAAACCGAAAACGAACTGGTGTTGACAGCTGAACTGCCCGGAATTGACGAGAAAGACGTAGAAATAAAGGTTGAAGACAATACCCTGAGCATCAAGGGCGAAAGGAAATTCGAAAAGGAGACCAAGGAGGAAAACTATCATCGGATTGAAAGGGCTTATGGATCCTTCTTCAGGTCCTTCAGCCTGCCTAACTATGTGGACCAGGAAAAAATTAGCGCTGAGTTTGAAAATGGCCTGTTGAAGATCCATATGCCCAAGAAAGCTGAGGTCAAACCGAGGAAAGTCAAGATCCTCAAACCCCAGAGTAGTGAAAAGTCGGGCGAAAAAGAATCTAAATAAGCCATAAAAGATAGTAGGAAACGCCCGAAAAGCCCCCGGAGCGGGGGCTTTTTTTATGCCCTGGCCAGGGTGACCACCCTAACCTCGCTGGCTCCGGCCTCCAGTAAAATTCTGGCACATTCCTGGCTGGTAGAACCAGTGGTAAACACATCATCAACCAGTAAAACTTTCCGACCGGTAATTTTACCGGGTTTCTTGACGGCAAAAGCACCCTTTAAATTATGTTTTCTGTCCTCAGCCTCAAGGGAGACCTGGGCCAGCGTTTTTCTGGTTTTTATCAGTACCCTTCTGGCCACTGGTTTTCCAATTTTGCGGGCGATTTCTTCAGCCAGTAACTCTGCCTGGTTAAACCCTCTTTCTTTTTCTCTGGAGGGATGGAGGGGAACGGGAATAACCAGGTCCACGCTCTCAAGAATCTCCTGGACTTCCTGGTTCTTGAGAAGTAAACGGGCCAGGGGCTTTTTTAATGATTCATGCCCATGGTATTTGAAAAGAATGATCAGTTGCTTCAACACGCCCGCATAGGCTGCGGTTGCCCTGTGCCTGGTGAAAAAAGGCTGGTCTTTAAGACACTCTTGACAGATTAGAGGCTGACCTTCCCGGAAATAAAAGAGTCGGCCACAAACCTGGCAAACCTCTCCCCGGTGAATTTCCACCCGGTCAAGGCAATCCTGGCAGACAACTTTTTCCTCAGGATTTTCCAGGAATTGGCCGCAGATCTTACAGGAAGAAGGGAAAACAACCAGTTTTAAGGGCAGGGTAGCCCGGGTGAGGAAATCTTTAAAACTCACCTTAATTTAGATTCGTTTTCTTTTTTCTCCTGGCAGCTGATGCAGTAAGGGGTCCAGGGAATGGCCTGCAGCCTTTTCTTGCCTATCTCTTTATGACATATCTGGCAGAGACCGAATTCATCTTTAGCCAGCCTTTCCAGAGCCTGGTCAATCATAGCCAGTAATTCGCGCTCGCTATCGGTTAGACCCAGAAGGAATTCTTTGGTGTAATAGGTTTCAGCTTTGTCCACCACATCCAGTGCCGTATCTGTCTCTATTTCTTTGCTCTCGTTGTAGAACTGGCTCAGTTTCTTGATGATGCTGTTTTTCTTTTCCAGCAGCAACTTTTTGAATTCTTCTTTTTCTTTTTTGCTAAGCTTAAGTTTTTCAGGCATTTAACCCCCTATCATTTTGGATAAGAATGTCCTTTTATGATGCATAACGAACGATAAACCTGTTCCAGAACCATTATCCTGGCCAGCTCATGGGAAAAGGTCATGGCCGAAAGAGATAGACAGAAGTTGGCTCTTTCGGCTATCCTCGGAGCTAACCCCAGGAAACCACCCACCAGAAAGACCAGTTTTTGGCCGGATTTCAGGGCTTTATCTTCCATCATTCTGGCCAGCTCTTTTGAACTCATCTGTTTTCCCTTGTCAGAAAGGCAGATAATATAACCATCCTCCAGGTGTTTTTCAAGCCCCTGGGCTTCCTTTTCTAAAATTTTCTCTACCCATTTTTCTTCCAGGCCTCTGGCCTCAGCTGTCTCAACTATCTTGGCTCTGGCCAGGCGCTCTATTTTCTCCAGGTATTCCGCCTGCAGCGCCTTATAGTGGGGATTTTTCGTTTTCCCCGGCCACAAAAACACTATTTCCATCATCAATTGGTTTTAAATTAATAATTGTTTGGACAGGAAAAGTCAAGAAAAATTTTCAGAAATTTTTTATTCGTAATCAAGGCGGGGAGCGTCAGCCCAGAGCTTTTCCAGGGCATAGTATTCTCTGGCCTGTTTGGAGAAAATATGGACAACAAAAGAGCCGTAATCCAGAAGAATCCACTCCGCGTTCTCCAGCCCTTCCACCCCGAAGGGTTTTATTTTTTCCTTGGCCAGTTCCTGCTCTATATTTTCGTAAATGGCCACATTCTGCCGAGAGGAATTCCCCTGCATGATGATAAAATAATCGGTAAAACTGGTCAGCTCTCTGAGGTCCAGCACACAAATCCCCTCTGCTTTTTTATCCTGACTGGCTTTTATTGATAACCTGACTTCCCTGGGCAAGCTCCTTTTCGTGAACTTTTTTTCTTTCACCTGACTCATCTTCTCCTTATCTATATAGATTATACTTTTCTATGTATTCTGCAACCTCTTCTGGCACCAGGCCCTCAACGGGCAACCCGGTCTGTATTCTTTTCCTTATCTCAGAAGAGGAAATGTTGGGGGTTTCCACATCTAAGAGAAAAACCTGACCGCAGGAAATATTACCCTGCCCCACGGCTTTTTCTCTTACTTCTGTCCTGACCCCCTTCTCCTGCAACGATTTTATTTTTTTCTTGATTAATTCCAGGTCAAAGCCCGGTCGTCTCACCACTATGAATGAACACTCTTCAAAAAGACGCCGGTAATCCTTCCAGGTATCAATCTCCAGGAAAGCATCCACCCCGACAACGAAAAGGAAAAAATCATCCGGGTAGATTTCCTTCATTTTTCTGAGCGTGAGTATGGAATAGGAGGTTTGCGGAGTTCGGGCTTCCACATCACAGACCTCAAACCTTTTATCCCGGCGACAGGCCAGCTCCACCATCTTCAAGCGGTGCTCCACAGAAGCCAGCTCCCGGCTCTCTTTGTGCGGGGGAAGATAAGATGGTATGAAAAGCAGCCGGCTCAGGGGAAAGTGGCTCAAAACCTGTTCCGCTACCTTTAAATGACCGTTATGAATCGGATTAAAAGTCCCGCCAAACAACCCTACCCAGGACATCCTATTCCTCTGCCTTTGACTCTTTCTTTGACTCTTTTTCTTTTTCTGGGGTCTGTTCCATTTTTTCTACTTCTTTTTGTTCCTCCAGCAGCTTGGCCAGCAGAGCTTTCAACTCTTTCAACCCTTCACCGGTCACGGCTGAAATAGCCAGAAAGGGTTTCTTTTCGCGGCGGGCCAGCTTTTTCACGGCTTCTAAACGACTCCGGTCAGGACCGAGCAGGTCTATTTTGTTAGCCACCACCACCTGTTTTCTTTTCACCAGCTCCGGGTTGAAGGCTTCCAGCTCCTTCTGAATGACATGATAATCCTGGACCGGGTCACGGCCTGAATAAGGGGAAACATCTATCAGATGAACAAGGACGCGGGTCCTCTCCACGTGTCTTAAGAACTGAATGCCGAGACCGTGGCCTTTATGGGCACCTTCAATCAGCCCCGGGATATCCGCCACCACGAAACTTCTTTCATCGTCCACATCCACCACCCCGAGGTTGGGCGTCAGGGTGGTAAAAGGATAATCAGCTATCTGGGGCCTGGCCGCCGATATCCTGGAAATAAGAGTTGATTTACCCACATTCGGAAACCCTACCAGCCCGACGTCAGCAATCAACTTCAGCTCCAGGATTAACTCTTTTTCTTCTCCAGGCTTGCCCTTCTCAAACTCACGCGGCGTCTGATGGGTAGGCGTGGCAAAAGAAGCGTTACCCCGTCCCCCCCGACCTCCCCGGGCAGCTAGAAATACTTCGCCCGGTCGGGTAAAATCATAGAGTACTTCCCCGGTCAAGGCGTCTTTAACCACGGTTCCAACCGGCACTTTTAGATAAAGGTCCTGGCCTCTTTTGCCCTGCTTATTTGAACCCTGACCATGAGCCCCTTTTTTGGCTTTGTTTATCGGATGATAGCGGAAATAAGCTAAGGTGTTCAGGTTCGGGTCGCTGACCAGGTAAATATTGCCACCGTCTCCACCCCGCCCACCATCAGGTCCTCCTTTTGGCACGCGGTATTCCCTTCGGAAGCTGACACAGCCATCCCCACCTTTGCCAGCAATAAGAGTAACTTTTACCTGATCAACAAACAATTGGACACCTGTGGGCCAGAAGAATAAAAATACTGATAGAAATCAATTTTACAGGAAGAAAAAATGACTCTGGACCAAAGGGGCTAAAACCCATTTTATGAAGCGGTCTCGGCTTTTTCCTCAACTGGAATAACCGAGACAAATTTTCCCATCCTTCCTTTATCCTGGAATTTAACCAGCCCGCTTACCAGGGCGAATAAAGTATCATCACCACCCCGACCGACATTCAGGCCTGGTTTGAATTTTGTACCCCTTTGCCGCACGAGGATAGAACCCGCGGTGACCAGCTGTCCACCAAAGGCCTTAACACCCAGATGCTTGGGGTTGGAATCTCTACCGTTTACGCCTGATCTCTTATGAGCCATGGTTATTCCTCCTTAGCCGGTTCTTCTTTGGCTGCAGTTTCAGATTTCTTACTTCTGGTAGCTTTTTTCGTAGCTGGCTTTTCTTCGGCCGCCTCAGCCGCCTTTTTTCTGGTCTTTTTCGGGGTTTCTTCTGCTTCAGGCTTTTCACTGCTCAACGGCGCACCATCAGGGTAAATTCCGGCTATCTTTACTTTAGTAAGTAACTGGCGATGTCCCTTTTTACGGCGGTATCCTTTCCTTCTTTTCTTTTTAAAAACGATCACTTTTTCGTCTTTATAATCTTCAATAACTTCTGCTCTAACCACCACCTTATCCAGGTAGGGCTGGCCCACCTGAATGTTTTCTCCATCTTCCAGCAAAAGGACCTGGTCAAAATCCACCGTCTGGCCCTTTTCCGCCTCGAGTTTTTCCACAGAAAGGATGTCTCCTTCCTTCACTCGATACTGCTTACCACCAGTTTTGATAACAGCAAACATTTCTTATCACCTTTCCCGGGGATAAAAATTGGATTTTAAATTTAACATATATGGCAATTTATGTCAACCAGCCGGAACCTTCCTCTAGCTCTGACCGTAAATCCTAACCGATAGTCTTCCTTACAAATACCTGATAAGTGCCCCCCAGCTCTTATCCACTTCAAAGTTCTCTTTCAGGAAAAAGAAAGGAATCAGGTAATGAGTCATGACCATCTTTACCCCTAAAGACCTCATCCGGCTTAAAAAATCTCCCAGCATAGCCCGGCCCAGTCCACGATTTTTATAATTTTCGCTGACCACTATACCTTCCATAAATACCACCTGCTTGGAAATGTGCCGGAAGCAAAGGCCCCCAACCAGGACTCCCTCCCCGGTCATCAACACCAAGTGCTGATTTTCCTGGGAGATGACTCTGGGATAGTTTTCCTTCAGAAATAACCGGTAAAGCTGGCCAATCTCTGCCGGGTCATAACTTTGCCTGAAAATATATTCCTGCCCTGTCTTGTCCTTAACCACCGAAGTAATGACCACCCTTTCCTGGCCTGGGTCACCTGTTCTTAGCAGGCTCATCTCTTTTGGCTGCCGGGCATAAGGAAAGACCATCCGACTGAAAACCTGGCGGTCAAAATCGTTATCCAGGCTACTTTGAATTTCAGAAAGCTCCAGAAATTGATGGGGAAGCTTGTCCGGCTTTTCTTTCATCTGGAGGAGCAATTTCTCAAAATTCAGAATGACTTCAGCTGTGGAGGAAGCAAAATAAGTGTGCCGATAGAAATAAAACCTGATCCAGTTCGGTTTTTTATCCAGATGGTATTCCTCAATCAGTTCGAGAACCTGCTCTTCTCTCTCAGCCGGAGAAACCCCAGGTCGGTCCATCTCCCATTCCTTAAACCTCCTGATGGCCGCCAGAACAGAGACGGGCAGAATTGGATTCTTCCCAACCTCATTCAAGAAACTCTCCAGCTGCAACTTTAAAGAGCCAAAGCCTTCAAGCTTCACGTCTTCTGTTTCCAACTCTTCCCGCAACTGTTCTAAAAACTGTAAAGCTTCAGGCTCTTCCCAGACCTCAAAAGCAGCATCAAACAACCAGCTCAGGTCCAGGATTTTCCTGGTCCAGGGATAGGCTTCGGTTACCTTCAGGTAAAAATTTTCAGCCATTAACTTTACGAGCTTGGCTTTTCCCTGGTAGGCTTTTAAATTTCCCAAGCAGGTAAAAACTGCTCGGTTTGCTTCCACCGCCATGTTTTCAGGAAGGGCTTCTCCCGGGACCAACCGAAAATCTGAAGCCATCACTGCTTGATAAACAGCGGCCATGGCTTTGATGTACATTATTCTCCATTCTTGAAGAATGGCTGATGGCTGAGGCCCCTGGTTCCGACTGGCAAAATCCCTGATTCTCTCTTCTACAGTTAACCGGCTGTAATACTTATAGCTTACCGCCCCGAGGTCTGCTCTCCAGCTGGCCAGAGGTGGCAACAGGTTGGGAAACTCGTAATGTTCAGATAGTACCAGATACCAGAACAATTTTCTCCAGAAAGCTCGCCCGGGCCGCCGGTTTTCCATTTCCACCCGGAAATCAAAATGCTCGCCTTCTCTGGTGTTGACGCATACCCTCAGATGTAAACCCGGATAGATAGAGGGAACCTTGGAAACCCTGATGAGCCCGGTAGCAATACTTCCTGGCTTAACTTCCTGGTCTTTGTAGATATTCCTGATGCTTTCTAACAAGAAGGTAGGGTCACTTAACAGTTTTCTTATCCTGTTCTTTTCTCGCTCGCTGAACTCACCAGAGAAATTAATGACTCCAAGTAAGCTCTGGCTGAAATTTTCCGTAAGTTTTATTTTTGTTTTAAGCCGTAAGACCAGAAAAAGGTTCTTGAGTGATTTTTCTGCCTCGGCCGCCAGCACTGGTTCTGATTCGTGCAGTGCCCAGCTGGCCAGTTCAGCGGCCACGCTGGACACAAAAGGAGGGTGAACCAGGGCAAAATCCGTAAGGAGCTTGAAAATCCGTCTGAACTGGTCAACCATCGGAGCGGCTGCTGGCCAGGATAAATTTTTTCGGTAGTTAGATAGTCTTCTCCTCAGAGCTTCAAAACGACCACCGCCTAAGGCTGAAGAGGCAATTTGCTCGATTGATTCTTCGTTCAGGAAGGTTTTGCCAGATTCAACAAAAGTTTCCAGTTGCGGAGTATAATTGGGCCGCGGTTTATCAAGAATCAGAAGCCGGTAAGCCCAGCAGCGCAGGTTTTCTTCTGGATGGTTGGCCATGGCTTCCAACCTGAGCCTCAGAAGGGTGGAATGCCGCGGATTTTCTGATTCAGAGAAAAGTTTCTCCAGGTTTTTCCTGGCCTCGACCACCTCTTCCCCATGTCCAAAATACAGAGTTACCAGCCAGTCATGAATTTTGAGCAGGACCGGGTCGCCAATATTTTTACCCGAGTCTCGCGGCCTACGTTCCTCGTTCCGGAATTCGTCAGGCAACCTGACCCTCTGACTGACATTCGAAAGAGAAGCATCCCAGCCTTCCTTGATGGGCAAAAATTCCACCAATTTCTGGTTTCCACACCAGAGATAGGGTTGCCGGGCAAAAAGGCCAAGGTCAATTAAATCGTCTTTAATTTCGTAGACCAGGTCTCCAACCTGATATCTGCCCTTTTTTGGCAGACGTTTTATTTCCAGGGAAAGGTTTTGGTTTCGGTTAACAAGATAACCACCGCTAAACTCGAAATCGCTTTCTAATCGTCCCAGGTCTCGGAAAATCCAGTAAGGTACCCTGAGTTTAAACTCCGGGCCGCTGAACTCCACATAATTTTTCTGGTAAAGATTTTCAATTAAAGATGACAGGTTTCTGACAATGTTTTTCCGGTTAAAGCTTCCCTTGGCCGTGAGCTCGCCTTTTGCGGCACTGAAATCCCGCTCGAGCAAAGCAAAGTTTATCACTCGTTCATAAGGTGCCAGGTCGTGGTTAACGGTCTCAATGATTCTCTTGTAATATTCTTCTTCCTTTTCCTGGCCAAGTTTTTCTCTGAGCTGTGACCTGTTCTCATCCGGCACGATAAGGAGAATGTTGTAGGGACGGCCATCTCCCACCAGAAAAACTCTCTTTATCCCGGGCACCCCTTTAAACCTATCTTCCACTTTCCTGGGGGCAATAGTCTGTCCTTTGTTGTTTTTATAAATATCCTTAATCCGGTCAACAATCTGGTAATAACCATTGGGCAAAACCCTGAAGATATCGCCAGTTTTAAGCCAGTAATCAGTATCTTCATGTCCTGGATAAGGAATCTGGTCCCCCGGGCCTTTCTCCTCAAGATAGCGGGCAATGTAGTGGCCACGGGCTAACAACTCTCCTTCCGGGCTGAGCTTTAGTTCCACTCCTGGCAAAGGCCAGCCCTGAGTATTGTCAACATACCGGCCGGGCGGGGTCATAGTAAGACCACCGGTCGCTTCTGTTAAGCCAAAGCCACTGACCAGGTTAATCCCGTGATTTTCAAAAAAATGGAACACTCGAGGGTCCAGATAACCGGCGGCCGAAATTCCCCACCTGAGTCGTGAGCCAACCACAGTTCTGATAATTTCATTTCTGTTTTTGGCTGGATTTTGCCCGATTTGTTCCAGGCATCTTTCATAAATCTGCTGCCAGCGCACGGGCACACTGACCAGCCCTGTCGGGTTGATGCGGGGAAAGAGATTGAGCAGGGTCTCCAACGAAGGATTGCCCGGAAAAACATAAGTACCGCGCCAGAAAATCAGGCCCAGGAGTTCAAAATACCGGCCGAAAGTATGGTAAAGAGGCAGAAAAGCCAGGAGAACTTCATCATCCCCCACCAGAGGCAAAGCAGCAGCCCGGGCAAATCTTTTGGCCACCAGGTGATATTCAGAAAAAGAAACGCCTTTAGGTTTTCCCGTGCTGCCGGAAGTGAACATGACCGTGGCCACTTCGGTAAGCGATCGCTTTCTCCTCTGCTGCAGGATGGCCTCAGCCTGTTTAAGGTCTACTCTTCTGACCAGTTCTCCCAGCAAGATGGCCCGGCTTTCGGGGAGGTCAGGTCGGAAAACAGTCAGTATTTCAAATTTCCAGCCCGTTTTTTCTTTCAGTTTTTCTAACAGGCTCAGTCGCTCGGGTGAATCGGTAATGACCAGGTTAAACTGGAGAAGGCTGAAAATCCATTCCAGGTTTTCCAGGTTAAAATTAGGGTTTAAAGGAGATACCAGTATGTCATAAAACAAACAGGCCAAATCACAGCAGGCGGTGTCCAGGTGATTCTCACTGAAAATGGCCACTTTCGGGGCCATAGGCCCGGCCGTCACGTAAAAAGCACCGGCCAGAAGTTTCAGATAACGGTCAACTTCTTCATAAGTCCAGTTCCTGGCCGGACTATCAGCCAGGTCTATAAACAGGTCGTGTCCCGGATATTTTTTTACTCTTTCCTGGAAAAGGTCAACTAACTTGTAATCCAGTTTCTGGATAATGGCAAAACAGGTCTCAGCCCACTGCCGGTTTTCTCCAGGGTAAGCAAGATGTTTTAGAAAAGCCGGGTAAGAAGTTTCGTCAAGATATCGGCGAAGGATCTCAGGCTGGACTCTTTCCAGCTGGCCTGAGTCTACGAGCTTCAGGGCAGCCCTGAGGATTTCTCTGGCCAGCGAAGGTTCAGACTGTTTATCGCTTTTCGGCCATAAATTCAGTAACTTTTCAAACTGATTATTTATTTCTGACACTTAACTTTTCTAATTGCTTTTGAATTTAAAAACCCAATCGCACAGATAGTTTAGGTTAAAATTTTATTCCTCCCTTCTCAAAAAGTCAAAAGAATCCTCCGTAAGGTCATCCCTTGACAAAAACGCATCTTTCTCTTAAGTTAGAGTTAAATAAAACACGGGCGGTTAGCTCAGAGGCAGAGTGTCGGTCTTACAAACCGGAGGTCACTGGTTCGAACCCAGTACCGCCCACCATTCTTCTTAATTTTTCAGGGGAAGGGAAATGAGGGGCAAAAAAATCCTGGTGGTAGAAGATGAACTGCTTATCTCCCGCCACATAGAACAGATGGTCATCAACCTTGGCTACCAGTCGGCCGGAATTGCTGAAAGCGGGGAGCAGGCCATAGAATTGACCCGCACCCAGACCCCTGACCTGGTCTTGATGGACATCAGGCTCAAGGGCCAGATGAAGGGAACAGAAGCAGCGGCCATAATCTGGAGAGAGTTTTCCATTCCCATAGTTTTTCTGACGGCTTATGCTGATGATGATACGCTGGCGCACTCTACGGCGGCCGAACCTTTCGGTTATCTGATAAAACCCTTTGAAGAAAAAGAACTGCTGGTCACCATTGAGCTGGCTTTTTTCAAGCATCAGATGGAGATTAAAAACCGAGAACAACGCCGCTGGTTGAACGCCATCCTTTCCAGCATCACCGAAGGTCTTGTCTCCACAGACCAGGAAGGCCGGATAAATTTCCTCAACCCGGCCGCCGCCCGGCTGCTGGCTAAGGCAGAAAACGAAATCCTTGGCCTGAAAATTGAAGAAGTCATTCCCCTGCAGGAAGGAAAAACAGGTCATCCTTTCTACCTCAAAGCTGAAATGCTGACCGGGCTTTACTCTCCGGAAACAGATTATTACCTAATTCGTGATGGAGTACTTGTTCCCGTTGAATTGCAATCCTCGCCCGTAAGGGATGAGAATGGCCACATCACCGGCTACGTGCTTGTCTTCCGGGATATAACCCTGCGCAAGAGTCAGGAAGAACAGCTCCATTACCTGGCTATCCATGACAGCCTGACCGGGTTGCCCAACCGTCTCCTGTTCAACGACCGCCTGAAAATAAGCCTGGAACAAGCCCGCCGCAAAAACCTCAAGGCTGGCGTAATCATGCTGGACCTGGACCTGTTTAAAAAAATTAACGATTCCTACGGGCATACTTTTGGAGACAAGGTGCTGGTGGAAACAGGCAAGAGGTTGAGCGGGCTCATCAGAAAAACTGACACTGTGGCCAGGTTTGGTGGTGACGAATTTGCCGTCATACTGGGAGAATTAAAATCCGTAGATTGCGCCAGACAAATTGCCGAAAGAATAATTACGGCCTTCAATCAGCCCTTGCAAATTGAGGAACAGAATCTTATGGTAACAGCCAGTCTGGGCCTGGCTTTCTTCCCTGACCAGGCCGATGACCCAGAGGAATTGCTGAAGAAAGCTGACCTGGCTCTCTACGCCGCCAAAGAAGCCGGCCGAAACAGCTACAGGTTTTTCAGCGCCTGAATATTTCTCTGACAAAATATGAGCGGGGGAAAAATTTTTTTATTGTCTGAAACTTCCGCATTCTGTATAATCTGGTTAAGAATAGCGCCTGGATGGAGAAAATTAGGTGAGCCTTTTCCACTACCTGATTAACACTTCGGGGAAAATCTGGGTGGAGGAAAAACTGGGCCAGGAGGTTGGCCTGGAGAAAAAGGGCTGGCTGGACCTTAAGGAATGGCTAAACTTTATTCACCCTGAAGACCGAACCAGATATCTTGCACTCCTCAATCAGCTGCTGGAGCCAGCTTCGGACACGGCCACCCTGACCTACCGAATTAAAACCAGAGCAGATGAATATCTTGAAGTTTCCGATCACCTGCAGCTTGTGCCGGTTAAATCAGCTAAGGGAAAGCTCTGGTTTGGAGGCCTTTTCTTGAAAGACACCTCTCCTTCATCAGAGAAAATTCAACAGGCTCTCTACGAAGTGGCCCGGTTAAGCGTGGAAACAGAAAACTTAAACGAACTCCTCCGGCATCTTCACGAGATAATAAAGAGCCTGATGCCGGCAGAAAATTTTTATGTCGCTCTTTATGATAAAGAAAACAACCTCGTTTACTTCCCTTATTTTATTGATCAATACGATAGTCCACCGGCTCCCCGCCACCCGGGTCGGGGGTTAACTGAGCTGGTGTTAAAAACCGGCCAGCCTGTTCTCGTCTCACCCGAAGTTTTCCAACAGCTGGAAGCTCAAGGCCGGGTAGAGTCCGTGGGCGCTCCGTCCATTGATTGGCTTGGTGTACCGCTTAAATATGGAGAAGAAGTTTTTGGGGTTATGGCCGTGCAAAGCTACACGGAGGGCCTCCGTTATACTCCCGAGCATCTGAACATTCTTTCCTTCGTAGCCAACCATGCCGCTCTGGTTATAAAGAAAAACCTGGCCGAAGAAGCCAGGCGAGAAGTAGAAAACCTGATGATTGACACCTTTGCTTCTATTCAGGATGGAGTAAGTCTTCTGGACACGAACCTGAACATAATAAGAGTCAACCCAGCTATGGAAAAATGGTACTCTCATGCTCTGCCTCTTATCGGGAAAAAATGTTACCAGGCTTATCATGGTCGCCAGGAGGCCTGTCATCCCTGCCCCAGCCTCCGCACCTTAAAAACCAGGGAGCCGGCCAGTGAAATCGTGCCCAAGACCGGACCGGGAGGAAAGGTGGTGGGCTGGCTGGACCTTTTCGCTTTCCCGCTAATTGATCATAGAACAGGAAAATTAAAAGGCGTTATTGAGTATGTGCGTGACATAACTGAACAAAAGAAAGCTCAGGATGCACTTCTGGCTTCTCTAAAAGAAAAAGAGAGCCTTCTTAAAGAAATTCATCATCGGGTTAAGAACAACATGCAAATCATTTCCTCCCTGCTGCATCTCCAGGCCCAGCATCTAAAAGATCCCGAAGCCGCGGAGGCTCTGAAACAATGTCAGAGTCGTATCCGGGCCATGGCCCTGGTGCATGAAAGGTTGTACCGGGAAGAAAACCTGGCCAAAATAGATTTCCAAGAATACGCCGAACAGCTTCTGGTCCATCTGTTTCAGGCTTTTCTTCCCCGGAGTAAAAATATTTCATTTTCTCTGCAAATTGAGGCCCCTCCCCTGACTATTGAGATAGCTATCCCCCTTGGCTTAATAACCACTGAGCTGGTGACCAACAGCCTGAAACACGCTTTTTCCCCTGGCCAGACCGGAGAGATTCTCGTCTCTCTCAGAAAAGAAGAAAACAACCTGGTCCTAAAAGTTTCAGATAACGGAAAAGGCCTGCCGGAAGAAATTCCTGAAAAATTTGGTCTGGAAATAGTCCGGTTGCTAACGGCCCAGCTTTCTGGAACATTCAAGATGCAAAGCAGAAGCGGAAAAGGCACAGAAGCAGAAGTCATCTTCCCCTTTCCGGATTAACTAAACAGCTATTAGGACCCAGAGTGAATTTTAAAGTTGTATTTGGCACCAGTTATGGATAAAATAAATTTAAATTATTAACAAAGCTAAATAAAGTAAAGCATAGAAGCATGCGCCGCGCCAGAATTTTGATCGTAGAAGACGAAAACCTTGTGGCCCGCGACCTTTACAACATGGTCAGGACCATGGGCTATGAAGTAACGACCGTGGCCCAGAATAGCGATGAAGTTTTAAAAAGCATCCAGGAAAAAAGACCTGACCTGGCTCTGATGGACATTGTTCTTAAAGGTAACATGGACGGCATCTCCATAGCTTCTGTTCTCTGGGAAGAACACGGGATTCCGGTGGTTTACATTACCTCCTTTGCTGATGACCTGACCTTTGAAAGAGCCAAGTTAACCGAACCATTTGGTTATCTCATCAAACCTTTTGAAGAAAGAGAGCTGGAACTGACCATAGAAACAGCGCTTTATAAAGCCAAGATGCAGCTCCTGCTCAAGGAAAAAGAACAGTGGCTTTCCACCATCCTCAGGAGTATTGACGATGGCATTGTGGTCATCAACTCTGAAGGGAGGATTTCCTTTATCAACAGAATGGCCCAGAGTATGACAGGCTGGCAAGAAAAAGAAGCTCTGGGACAAGCGCTTGGTTATGTTTTCAACCTCAAAGACCCTCAGCCAGACAATCGCCTCCTGGAGCCCGAAGGTCTGAAAGAAGCCACCCTAATATCACGGACCGGCCAGGAAATTCCCGTAGAATTTACGGTGGCGGAACTGCCCGAAGAACTGGGGCAGAAGGCGGGGAAAGTAATTGTCTTCAGGAACATCAGCGAGAGGAAAAAAGCGGAACAAGAACTGCGGGAAAGCTGGGAAAGATTAAGAAGAACTTTGGCTGGCACCATCCAGGCTATATCCACCACCATTGAAATGCGCGACCCCTACACCGCTGGTCACCAACGTCGGGTGGCTCTCCTGGCAGAAGCTATCGCCCGGGAGATGAAATTACCTGAAGCGCAAGTGGAAGGAATAAGATTTGCGGCAGAAATACATGACATCGGGAAAATCTACGTCCCGGCCGAAATTCTGAGCAAGCCTACCAAACTGACGGAGCTGGAATATACCATCATAAAAACTCATCCCCAGGCCGGTTATGACATTTTGAAAAACATTGAATTTCCCTGGCCTATTGCGCAGATAGTGCTTCAACATCACGAAAGAATCAACGGCTCGGGTTATCCGAATGCTCTGAAAAACGGAGAAATTCTTCTGGAAGCCAAAATTCTGGCCGTGGCGGACGTGGTGGAAGCCATGTCTTCTCACCGTCCTTACCGTCCCTCATTTGGCCTGGACAAGGCCCTGGAAGAAATTCAGCTAAACCGTGGCCGGCTGTATGAACCAGAGGTTGTGGACAGCTGCCTAAGACTGTTTAAAGAAAAAAGATTTTCCCTTGATTAAATATTTCCCTTTGTTTAATCCAGAATAAGATTTAAATCTCAGGAAAAATTTACCCCCCAATTTTACCCATAAAAAAAATTAGCGCCCCCGACGGGATTCGAACCCGTGTTGCCGCCTTGAAAGGGCGATGTCCTAGGCCGGGCTAGACGACAGGGGCGCATATGAGCCGTGCTGGACTCGAACCAGCGACACCCGGCTTAAAAGGCCGGTGCTCTCCCTCTGAGCTAACGGCCCCTATAGGTTGACCGCATGAAAAATTATTTATAGCTGAAAATCCGAAAAAGTCAATAACAGCAGAAAATTTTTTCTCAGCTTACTGGTTCAAACTTGACAATAATCCAGCGACCGTTGTAGGGTTTGCCAGCTTCATCTTTCAAAACATATCTTCTCAGCAGGACTTTGTACTTCTTTTCCGCGCCGGCTTTAGTTTTCACGCTGATTACCAGGTCTTTCTGCTGGATTTCACCCTGCATGCTTCGTACGCCAGGCAGGCTCTTAACTCCCAGCGAGAAAAGAGTAATCTCTTCTTCCTTGGCCGCGGCTTCTTTGGCTTCGCTGTAAGCTTTCTGCAACTCTTTATGCAGGTTGTATTCCGCATCATACTTAGCCTGGAGTTCGTCAACTTTCTTCTTCAAAGCTGCCCGGGCTCCGGCCGTTCTGGCGTTATCCAGCTCATCCTTGGCTTTGTCCAGCTCATCCTTGGCATCCACCACCGGACCGATATGGTCTTCCATCTTTTTTTTGGCTTCAACTTCTTTCTTATCCAGGTCAGGCAGGACCACCGGTTTGGCTTGTACTGGCGGGTTTTCCACAATCTGGAACGAGACAGCTTCTATGGCCAGCGGTTCATAAGCCATAGCCGCCATCGTCTGATTGTCTTTCATGGACACCGCGTGAAAGTATTTATCAAGCAGGGTTTTCTCGGGCGCTGAAGAGCAGGCGGTGTAAACCATAAGGCCAATGAAAATAAGACCTAACAACCAAAGGCTTTTATTTTTCATTCTTCCTCCTTCCTCTGGTATTTAATTATTTCACTTATATTATTTTTGAATTCAAGTTTTTTTTCAAGCAAAAAAACAAAATTTAGCAATTTATCTTCCATGAATGGCCGACCGATGACCTGCAGCCCCAGCGGTAAACCTTCTGAAGAAAGGCCTGAAGGTATGGAGATGGCAGGCACACCAGCCAGGCTGGCGGAAACAGTAAAGTAGTCCTGAAGATACATGGAAATCGGGTCCTGAATTTCGCCCAGTTTAAAGGCCGGCTCTGGTGTGGTGGGAGTTAGAATAAAATCCACCTTCTCAAAAGCAGCCGTGAATTCCCGGGTTATCACCTGCCTGGCCCGGGCGGCTTTAGCATAAAAAGCCTCATAATATCCAGAGCTCAGAGCAAACGTTCCCAGAAGAATCCTTCTTTTCACTTCACTGCCAAAACCCACAGTCCTGGTTTTGAGGTACATTTCAGCCAGACTGTTCGCTTCTACTCTCAGCCCATATCTCACACCATCATACCTGGCCAGGTTAGAGCTGGCTTCTGAGGGGGCAATGATATAGTAACAGGGAAGAGCATACTCCCAGGAAGGAAAGCTCATCTCTTCCACCTCAAAACCGAGTTCTTTAAGCTTATCTACTACGGCAAAATAATTGGCCGCTACTTCTTCCTCAATTCCTTTGAGCTCTGATGCAGCCAGCACTCCGACCTTTTTTGACTCCAGCCTCTCCCCAAGCTTAGCCATATAATCAGGTACAGGTTCTGAAGAAGAAGTGGCATCCCGACGGTCAAAACCAGAAATGACCATGGTTAAAAGAGCGCTATCTTCCACTGACCTGGTAAGCGGACCTATTTGATCCAGAGAGGAAGCAAAAGCCACCAGACCATACCTGGAAACCCGGCCATAGGTAGGCTTTAAACCGACCACCCCGCAAAAAGCAGCCGGCTGGCGCACGGAACCACCAGTATCACTGCCCAGAGCAGCCATGGCTTCATAAGCAGCTACGGCCGCGGCCGAGCCTCCGCTGGACCCGCCCGGCACCCTTTCTAAATCCCAGGGATTCCTGGTCGGAAAAAAGGCCGAGTTTTCAGTAGAAGAGCCCATGGCAAATTCATCAAGGTTGGTCTTGCCGATGATGATAGCATCCTCAGCTTCCAGCCTTTCCACCACCGTAGCATCGTACGGCGGGATAAAATTTTCCAGCAGGCGAGAAGCACAAGTAGTTCTCAGCCCTTTGGTGACAATGTTGTCCTTGACGGCTATGACCGCTCCAGCCAGTTTCCCTTTGCTCGGCTTTCGGTCTATTTCTCTGGCTCTTTCCAGAGCCCGGTCAAAATTATAAGTAAGGTAAGCTTTTATCCGGTTATCGAGAGACTCTATGTGCTTCACATAAGCCCGGACAAGGTCTTCAGCCAGAAGTTCCCCTTTTCTTACCAGCTCAACCGCTTCTTTTAAGTTCAACTGCACTAAGTTCATTTTCCGGTCAGCACCTTGGGCACTTTAATAAAATCGCCCTCTTTTTCCGGAGCCAGGGCCAGGACTTCTTCCTGAGGAAGCGAGGGCTGCACCTGGTCCTCTTCCATTCTAAGGCTGAAATCAACCGGCGAATACCTCTCTTCGGTCCCGGTTTCCAGGCGGGCTAACTGACTGACCCACTCTACTATTTTTTCCATCTGAAGAGAAATGGGCAATTTTTCTTCTTCGGTCAATTCCAGATTGGCCAGCCGGCATACATGTTCCAGGTCAATTTTCATAGAAGCATTATAGAAAATTACGTTCTTTTAAACAAGTTCAGTCTTTTTTATTCGGTTGGTTTATGGTATAAATAATTCTAATTTTATGCAGGGGTTTCTTATGGACTCTATCAAAAGAATATGGAAGAAATACGGGAAAAATCGCCTTCATCTGATTACTATTCTTAAAGAACTTCAGGAAGAAAAAGGCTTTGTCGCTGAAGAAGAAATTCAGAAGCTGGCCGAGGGCCTGGGTTTGTCCGTGGCCGAAATTGAAGGTGTTATCACCTTCTACCATTTTCTAACTGACAGAAAGCCCGGCAAATACGTGGTTTACCTGAACAATTCCATTACCTCAGAGATGGCCGGGATGGAAGAAGTGGCCCGGGCTTTTGAACAAGAAGCCGGCAGCCGTTTTGGGGAGACTTCTGCCGATGGCCTGATAACACTCCTCAAAACATCCTGCATCGGGATGAATGACCAGGAACCAGCAGCCCTCATCAACGGTGTGGTTTTCACCTGTCTGAACCAGGAAAAAGTTAAAAAAATCGTAGCCTGGATGAAGCAGGGAAAGCCCGTTCAGGAAATGGTGGAAGAATTTGGTGATGGCGCCAACGGGCATGAGCTGGTGCGGGCCATGGTTAAGAATAACCTCAGAAAGCCCGGCCCGGTTGTTTTCGGTGATTTCACCCCCGGCCAGGCCATCAGGAAAGCGCTGGAAATGACGCCCGAAGCAGTCATTGAAGAAGTAAAAAAAGCCAACCTGCTCGGACGCGGTGGCGCAGGCTTTCCCACCGGGCTTAAATGGGAATTCTGTCGCAAAGAAAAAAGCGGCGAACATTACGTCATCTGCAACGCCGATGAAGGTGAACCTGGAACCTTTAAGGACCGCGTCATCCTGACCGAAAGGCCCCAGATGGTTTTTGAGGGCATGGCTATAGCCGGCTACGCCGTGGGTGCCAGACTCGGTCTTCTTTACCTCCGGCATGAGTATACTTACCTCAAAAAATATCTTGAATATGTCCTGCAAAAAATGCGGGAAGAGGGAATTCTCGGCCAAAACATAGCCGGAAAAGGCTTTGATTTTGATATAGAAATAAAAATGGGCGCCGGTGCTTATGTTTGTGGTGAAGAATCAGCTCTGATTGAATCCGCCGAAGGCAAGCGCGGGGAGCCAAGAGACCGGCCTCCCTTCCCGGTGCAGAAAGGCTATCTCAACCAGCCCACAACCGTGAACAACGTGGAAACACTGGCCACCGCCACCCAGATTATCATTCATGGAGCAGGCTGGTTCCGTTCTATGGGCACACCGATTTCTGCCGGCACCAAGGTGCTCAGTATTTCCGGAGATTGTGAAAAACCCGGCATCTACGAAGTAGAATTTGGCCTGACCATAAAAGAGCTGCTGGAGATGGTCGGAGCCAGAGACACCCTGGCTGTCCAGGTGGGCGGCCCCTCTGGAAACTGTATCTCTGAAGCCGGCTTCAACCGCAAAATTTGCTACTCAGACTTAGCCACCGGCGGTTCTATAATCATCTTCAACAAAAGCCGCGACCTTTTCGCCGTTGTTCGTAATTTCCTTGACTTCTTCATTGAAGAAAGCTGCGGCTGGTGTGTACCCTGCCGCGCCGGCAATGTTTTGCTGAAGAAAAAATTTGAGAAAATAATTTCGGGCAAAGGAACCCTTCAGGACCTCAAAGAAATAGAAGCCTGGGGCAAAATCATAAAAAGCACTAGCCGTTGCGGCCTGGGTCAGACCTCACCCAACCCGGTGCTGACCACCCTGGCCAACTTCCGGGAACTGTATGAAAGCCGGATAAACAAAGAAGCTGATTTCATCCCGGAGTTTGACCTGAAGGAGGCCGTGGCCGAAGCCTGTGAGATTACCGGAAGAAAATTCACGGAGGAACACGAGCATGCCTGAGAAGATAAAATTTTTCATTGACGGTAAAGAATGTTTAGCCGAGCGGGGTCAGACCATCTATGAAGCCGCTAAAGCTAACGGAGTCTACATTCCGGTCCTCTGCCACTTTGAGGGGCTGAAGCCAGTAGGCAGCTGCCGGATTTGTTCGGTCAGGGTTAACGGCCGCTGGATGGCTGCCTGCACCCAGCCTGTAACTGAAGGCATGATGGTTGAAAACCAGACCCCTGAAGTGGAAGAATACAGGAAAGCCATCATTGAAATGCTGTTCGTCGAAGGCAACCATTTCTGCCCGACCTGTGAGAAGAGCGGCAATTGTGAGCTTCAGGCTCTCGCTTACCGTTACCAGATCATGGTTCCTCAATTCCCCTACCTTTTTCCCAAGAAAGACATAGAAGCCTTTCCCACTTTTCTTTTAGAACATAACCGTTGCGTGCTATGCCGGCGCTGCCTCAGAGCCATAGAAGCCAAAGACGGCCGGAAAATCTTTGCCATGAAAAACCGCTCCGGCCAGGTGCGCATCAACGTGGACCGGAAGCTGGCGGCCAGGATGAGCGAAGAAGAAGCCCAAAAAGCTATGGACATCTGCCCCGTAGGTGCCATCCTCAAGAAAGAAGTTGGCTTTAAAGTGCCCATCGGAAAACGCAAGTATGATACCAAACCAATTGGCAGTGAGATAGAAGAAAAAAGCGAAGAGGTAAAAAAATGAGTAAACCAGTTATCGCCACCGCTTCTTTAGCCGGTTGTTTCGGCTGCCATATGTCCATACTGGACATTGATGAAAGGATTCTGGATTTAATAGAACTGGTAGAGTTTGATAAATCGCCCATAGATGACCTCAAGAAGTTTTCCCGGCCGGTGGACATCGGCCTGATTGAGGGCGGCTGCTGCAACGCAGAAAACGTGGAAGTTCTGCGTTATTTCCGGAAGAATTGCCGGATTTTAATCTCCCTGGGCGAATGCGCCATCATGGGCGGCTTGCCCGCTATGCGCAACACCATCCCGCTCCGGGAATGTCTGGAAGAAGCTTACCTGCATTCTCCGACCGTGGCCCCCGAAGATGCAGTCATCCCCAACGATGAAGAACTTCCCCTTATTCTCAACCGGGTGTATCCCTGCCACGAAATAGTCAAGGTTGATTATTTCCTGCCCGGCTGTCCGCCTAATGCCGACCTCATCTGGGAAGCTCTGACCGCTTTGCTTCAGGGCCGACCGCTTAAGATTGATTACCCGATTTTAAAATATGATTGAAGGATGAGCAACATGGCCAGAAAAATTACCATAGAACCAGTAACCAGAGTTGAAGGACACGGTAAAGTGACCATCCACCTGGATGACCAGGGCCGGGTGGCTCAGGCTCGCTTTCATGTGGTGGAATTTCGCGGGTTTGAGCGTTTTGTCCAGGGCCGGCCTTACTGGGAAATCCCGGTGCTGGTCCAGCGTCTGTGCGGTATCTGTCCGGTCAGCCATCATCTGGCCGGCGCCAAAGCCATGGACGTAATCGTTGGCGTTGGCCCGGGAAAACTGACCCCCACGGCTGAGAAAATGAGGCGGCTGATGCACTACGGCCAGATGCTTCAATCCCATGCCCTTCATTTCTTCCATTTAGCCTCCCCTGACCTGCTCTTTGGCTTTGATGCTGACCCCACGGTAAGAAATATTATCGGCGTGGCTAAAACGCATAAAGACATTGCTGTCAAAGGAGTCCTGCTCAGAAAGTTTGGACAGGAAATCATAAAAGCTACGGCCGGGAAAAAAATCCACGGCACCGGTGCCATACCCGGTGGCATCAACAAGAGCCTGACGCCGGAAGAAAGAGATTACTTCCTGAAGTCTCCAGCGCCTTTCAACGTTGAGACCATGATTGAATGGGCGCAGGAAGCAGTGCAGTTGTTCAAAAAAATCCACCGGGAAAACAGAGAGGTTATTGATAATTTTGCTCACTTTCCTTCCAACCACCTCAGCCTGGTACGGAAAGATGGAGCCCTTGATTTTTACCACGGAGTCCTGCGGGCGGTGGATGCCGAAGGCCGAAAAATTCTTAACGACGTGGATTATCAGGATTACCTGGAATACATCGGCGAAGAAGTCCGCACTTACAGCTACATGAAATTCCCTTACCTCAAAAAACTGGGCAAGGAAAAAGGCTGGTACCGGGTGGGACCGCTTGCCCGGCTTAACACCTGCGATTTCATCCCCAGCCCGAGAGCCCAGAAAGAATTTGAGGAATACAAAGCCTACACCGGCGGCAAGCCCAACAACATGACCCTGCACAGCCATTGGGCCAGGCTGATTGAGATGCTGCACGCCGCGGAAGTGATTAAAGATTTGCTGAACGACCCGGATATTACTGGCGACAAGCTGGTTAAAAAAGGCAAAAAGAAACATGAGGGGGTGGGCCTCATAGAAGCACCGCGCGGCACCCTTTTCCACCATTACCGCATTAACGAAAACGACCAGGTCACCATGGCCAACCTGATTGTTTCCACCACCAACAACAACCAGGCTTATAACGAAGCAGTCAGACTGGTGGCCGAAACCTTTATCGCCGGAAAACCGGAAATCACGGAAGGCCTGCTCAACCGGGTGGAAGTAGCCATCAGGGCTTATGACCCCTGCCTGAGCTGTGCTACCCATGCTCTGGGCCAGATGCCGCTGGAAGTAGAACTTTACAATGCTGAAGGTCAGCTTATTGACCGCAAGAGGAAATAGCCACGAAAACCGAGGCCAAAAAGAAAATTCTGGTTTATGGTATAGGTAACCCGGGACGCCAGGATGATGGTCTGGGTCCGGCGTTTATCGATAGGTTAGAAGAAGAAAAACTGGAAGACCTGGTGCTGGAAGCCAACTATCAGTTTCAGGTAGAAGACGCCTTGCTTTTCTCTGAGTTTCAGAAGGTAATCGTGGTTGACGCCCTGAAAAAAGGTTCCGCTCCTTTTGTCTTCAAAAAAATCAGACCACAGAAGAAGTTCACCTTTACCACCCATGCCCTGCCAGCTGAAGCGGTGGCCTACCTGACGGAAAGCCTTTACGGCCGGAATCCGGAAGTTTACCTGCTGGCCATCCGGGGATACGAGTTTGAGGTTGGTGAAGGGCTAACACCGGCCGCCCGGCAGAACCTGGAGCAGGCTCTGGCTTTTTTCAAAGAAACCATAAGCTGAAAGCTTGGTGTTATGATTTTAATTTTCGTAATACTGAAAGAAATTTTTCTGCTATAATAGAAAAGGCTACTGGTGAATTGAAGAAAAAAGTGGAGTAAGAATAAAATGGATAGTAAAAGAAAAGAAGTTCTGGTGTTAGAAGACATCCTGGGGTCAAACAAAAAAATTGCCAGCTCCATCCGCCAGAAACTGCTGGAGCATCAAATCCTGGCCGTAAACCTGCTGAGTTCTCCTGGTTCGGGTAAAACTTCACTGCTGGAAAAAATTGGCCAGAAGCTCCAGGAAAAATACCGCGTGGGTGTAATTGAAGGTGATGTGGAAACAGAAAGAGACGCCGAAAGAATAAGAAAAATTGGTCTGCCAGCCTGGCAGATTACCACCCATGGCGCCTGCCACCTGGAAGCCAAGATGCTGGCCCGCATTTTTGACCAGATTCCCGCAGACCTGGATTTCCTGTTCATAGAAAACGTGGGTAATTTAGTTTGTCCGGCCAGTTTTGACCTGGGGGAGAGCCTCAGGTTTGTTCTGTTGTCTGTGCCCGAAGGCGATGACAAGCCCAAAAAATATCCCGAAGCTTTTATCACTTCTCAGGTTTTTGTGCTGACTAAATGCGACCTTCTGCCTTATCTGCCTTTTGACCGGGAAAGAGTTGTTAAAGAAGCCCTGGAAATTAACCCCAGGCTCAGCGTTTTCCAGACCTCGGCTGTAACCGGTGAGGGAATGGCAGAGCTCTGTGCCTTTTTAGAGTCAGAACTGGAAAAGAGGCGGGTAAAAAATGCATGAGATGTCCATTGTGGCTGACCTTTTTACCATAATAGAAGAGCAGGCCAGAAAATCCGGAGCCACCAGAGTAACCAAAGTCAAAGTCCTGATTGGCGAGCTTTCCGGTGTGGTACCCGAGCTCTTTCGCTCGGCCTTTCACAGCTACAAAAAGGGTACCATCGCCGACAAAGCCAGGCTGGAGATTAAAGTCACTAAAATAAAATTTAAATGCCACGGTTGTGGAAAAGAAATCACGGCTAAAAACATCATGGATGAATCCTTCTCTTATGCCTGCCCTTTCTGCGGCTCCAAGGACATGGAACTGATAAGCGGCCGCGACCTTTATTTAGAAAAATTAGAGATTGAAACCTCCTAAATTTCACCTGATCTAAAAAATCAAGTTCCTTTATTCCTGTATTTCAGGTCCAGGCTTATTAATTAAGTTTTATCCTTCTTATTACTACTTGTCCATCTTCTTCTTCGGCGTAATAAATAGTCCCTTTAATAACCTGCGGTCTTCCTTTTCCAGCCGCTATAGTTTTCCCGAGCCTGTATTCATGTGTTGTCATAAGGTTTTCATCCCAGGTTTTATTTTCTTTTTTAAAATGAAATATGTGAACCCTTCCATCATCCTGCAAAAAAAACAAGTTATTATTTTCATCCAGATGAAGCATATCAACACTCAACACCGGAAGATTTTTTTCTCTTTTATTATTAACAATATAATTTTCCATTCGGAAAACAATCTGGCCATATCTCCACCTGATGATGGCCAGACCTTCTTTATATTTTCTTTCAGGGACAAAATAGCTGACAGCCAGATATTCCTCATTCAACAATTTGCCTTCACTTATATTCCCGCCAATATCATTTATCTTCCAGATGTAGCCTGGCCCATCATATTTCTGTAATAAAATCGTGGCTCCTATTCCCCATAGAAACAAGTTATCTTTGCCTATAGGCAGAAATATTCTGGTCCCCGTCCAATAGAAGTTTCCTTCTTTATTCTTATTGCTCTTCGGCAAAGGAACCGGGCCCAATCTGAATTTCTCCTTACCACTGGCCAGGTCATAAACAACTGAAGGCAAATAAGCCGCATCGTAATCAAAAGCAGCTACGGCCAAATCGCGCCCATACAAGTCAAAAACTAATCTTCTGGAACCTACCTCAGGAATAGAAATGAGTTCTTTGCCCTGCATATCGATAATTTTTATTTCACTTAAATAATCAGCCTGCCCCTTGGATAATATGAGCTTATTATCTGGAGTAAAACCCCTAAACCCCCATCCTGAATCCAGCACTTTGCTCAACAGCATATTATTATCAGCATCAAATACTTCAAATATTGAAAGGTCTGAATAAAGCCTATCAGGCTGGTGTTGAAGGAAGATAATCCCTTTCATCCCTGAGGAAGAGAGATAGAAAGATTTATATATAAATCCCTGCGGAATCTCACACCTTAGTATTTCTTCGCCTCCAGAATGTTGAGAAAAAGAAAAATTGATCAGACCTATGCTTCCAATAAAAATCAATAAAGCATAAGCTAAAAATTTATTTTTCATTTTAACCTCCTTCTTAGCACCCAGAAACATAACCGGTCGGATCGGCATAAGAACCGTTTATCTTCAATGATAGATGGATATGGGGCCCGCGGCAACTTGAGCCGGTACTATCACACTGACCAACGGGTGTAATTCCCGGATGGACTCTTTTGCCTTCATATAAATTTACTGAACTATCACTTTTTGGATTATTTAATAGGTGACATATTCCCCAGGCATTTCCATTATCATCCATAAAAGTAACTGTCCATCCGCCTTCATCAGAAAAATATATACTTTTTACAACCCCTTCACAGACACTAAAGACAATTTGACCATAACAGGCATCTCTATCAGGTGTTGAACCAATATCAATACCGTCATGATTAGGGCGTTCTGTTGTTCGGAAGCCTGAGGTTATGACCAGCGAGTTATTGGCGATTCTCATCAAATCTTGGTAGCAATCTAATACTTTATCATTATTTTTATCCAGATCAGGATATATAATCTCACCACCACCGCCGGGGTCATCTGCATCTCCGCCACCATTACTTTCTCCACCACCATTGCTCCCTGTGCCTTCGCCATCATATATATATCCAAAGTACATGACACAATCCCAATAATATTGAGTTGTAGAAAAATTGTTAGTCCCATCAATACACTCCATTGTAGACGTCCTCAAAGTACAAATCTCGAAAGCGTAGACTGCTCCCTCAGAATTTCTATTGGCCAAAAGTGCAAAGAGAAAAGAGAAGAACCCTATCAATAAAACCTTTAATTTAATTGATCCCCTCATCTTAATACCTCCTTTTTTAGGATAAAAAAAAATAAAAACATTTTCGTCAAGGGCAGACTATCGCCTGCCGGCGTTGAAACAGACCTGGCCCTCTGCTAAAATCTGTCTATGAATAAAACCCTGATTCTTGACTTCGGGTCGCAGTATACCCAGCTCATTGCCAGAAAGGTGCGTGAGCTGGGTGTCTACTCTGAGATTCATCCGTTTAATACTCCGCTCCAGAAAATAAAGGCTTTAGCTCCTGGCGCCATCATCTTCTCCGGCGGGCCGCAGAGCGTCTACGAACCAGATTCCCCGCACCCCGACCCCGAGATTTTTAACCTGGGAATTCCCATTCTTGGCATCTGCTACGGTCTGCAACTCATCGCCTATCACCTGGGCGGCCAGGTCCAGAAAGCACCAGCTCGCGAGTACGGTTTTGCTGCCCTTCACATCCTTGACCGAAGTGGCCTGCTTCATGGCCTTAAAAATAAAACTCAAGTCTGGATGAGTCACGGTGACCGGCTGGAAACTATCCCGGAAGGTTTTATCATTACTGCTCGCACGGCTAATTCCAGGGCCGCGGTCATTGAGAACCCGGAAAGAAAAATCTACGGCGTGCAGTTCCATCCAGAAGTAGCCCACACCCGGGAAGGCAAAAAAATCCTGAGCAATTTCCTTTTCCGCCTGGCCGGCCTGCGGGCCGACTGGAACATGAGTTCCTTCATTGAAGATAAAGTCAAAGAAATTCGCCAGCAGGTAGGAAAGGAAAAGGTTATCTGTGGTCTGAGCGGCGGCATAGATTCGCTGGTGACCTCTCTCCTCATCCAGAAAGCCATCGGCCACCATCTTTACTGCATCTTTGTCAATAATGGTTTGCTGCGCAAGGGGGAGTATGAAAGCCTGCTGGAAGAATTCCGCCGCCAGTTTTCGCTTCAGGTCATCGCCGTGGAAGCTGAAGACCGGTTCTTAGAGAAGCTCAAAGGTGTTACTTCGCCAGAAAAAAAGCGCAAAATCATCGGCCAGGTCTTCATTGAGATTTTTGAAGAAGAAGCCAGAAAGCTCGGCCAAATTAAATTCTTAGCTCAGGGCACCATCTATCCTGATGTCATAGAAAGCACTTCCGTCAAAGGACCTTCCCACACCATTAAATCACACCACAACGTGGGCGGGCTGCCGGAAAAACTCAATTTCCAGCTGGTAGAGCCCCTGCGCGAGCTCTTCAAGGATGAAGTCCGGGCCCTGGCTCTCAAGCTGGGAGTAAGTCGGGAGTTTATCCAGCAACATCCTTTCCCCGGACCCGGCCTGGCCGTGAGAATCATCGGTGAAGTCAACAGAGAAAACCTGCGCCTGGTCAGAGAAGCTGATGCCATTCTTCTCGAAGAAGTCAGAAAAGCAAAGATATACCACAAACTCTGGCAGGCTTTTGCCGTGCTTCTGCCTGTTCGTTCCGTCGGTGTCATGGGCGACCAGAGAACCTACCAGCGGGTAGTGGCCATCCGCCTGGTGCAGAGCACAGACGGCATGACCGCCAACTGGTATCCTGCTTCCCCACGCCTTCTCAACCGTATTTCCACCAGAATCGTCAATGAAGTTGACGGCGTTAACCGGGTGGTTTACGATATAACTTCTAAACCACCGGGCACGATTGAATGGGAATAATCTTTTTCTTTAAGACTGAGGGTTGTTCATATGGATAAGTCCTTCATCCATCTTCACCTCCACACAGAATATTCCATACTTGATGGCTGTCTGAGAATTACCAACCTGCTGGAGGCAGTCAATAAATTTAACATGCCGGCCGTGGCCGTGACCGACCATGGCAATATCTTCGGTGCGGTAGAGTTTTTCAAGGCCGCCAAAAAGCAAGGTATAAAGCCCATCATAGGCTGTGAAGTTTACCTGGCGCCTAAATCCCGTTTTGACAAAAGACCGGGGAACGGAGAAGAAGCCAATAACTACCATCTGGTGCTGCTGGTTAAGGACGAAAAAGGTTATCGCAACTTATGCCAGCTCCTGACCGCTGCCTATTTAGAAGGATTTTACTACCGGCCGAGGGTTGATAAGGAACTTCTGCGCCAGCACTCCGCCGGACTGATAGCCCTCTCCAGCTGTCTTAAGGGTGAAGTCAACGATTACCTGGTCAAGGATATGGAAGATAAAGCAGAAGAAGCAGCCCGGGAATACCGGGAAATTTTCGGCGAAGAAAATTTCTACCTGGAACTTCAAGACCATGGTCTGCCGGAACAGAAAAAGATTATTCCCGGGATTGTGGCCCTGTCTAAAAAGCTCGGGCTCCCGCTGGTGGCCACTAACGATGTTCATTTCCTGAACCAGGAAGATGCCCAGATTCAGGATGTGCTCATCTGCATCCAGACCGGGAAAAAACTCACTGACACCGACCGCCTGCGTTTTTCCAGCGACCAGTTTTACCTAAAATCCTCCGCCGAGATGAAAGAGCTTTTTGCCGCCTATCCAGAAGCCATCGAAAACACCAGGCACATTGCCGCCCGCTGCAACTTTGAATTTCCCATGAGCGGTCATTTCCTGCCCAACTTCAAGGCTCCGGACAACAAAAACCTCCGGGATTATTTTGAAGAAGTGGTCAGGCAGGGTTTTGAAAAAAGACTGCCGCAGATAAAAGAAAAGATTGAAAAAGGACTCAACCCCCACACCCTGGAAGAATACTACCAGCGCCTGGAGAGGGAAATAAAACTTATTGAACAGATGGGTTTTGAGGGATATTTCCTCATCGTCTGGGACCTGATTAAAGCTTCCCGGGAGCGGGGCATTCCGGTGGGGCCAGGCCGTGGCTCAGCCGCCGGCAGCTTAATCGCCTTTTGCCTGGGAATTACCCAGATTGACCCGATTGAGTACGACCTGCTCTTTGAACGTTTCCTCAACCCCGAAAGAATCAGTTTGCCCGACATTGATATTGATTTCTGCGGACGCCGGCGCCAGGAAGTCATTGATTACGTCACCCAGAAATACGGTCAGGAAAACGTCTGCCAGATTATCACTTTTGGGACCATGGCTGCCCGTCAGGCCATCAGGGATGTCGGCCGGGTGATGGACGTCCCCCTGAGCGAGGTGGACAGAGTGGCCAAGATGATTCCCACTCAGGGACCGGACACCAGCATTGAAGGCGCCCTGAAAAGCGTCCCGGAGCTTAAAGAGCTTTACCAGAAAAACGAAAGAATCGCCCGGCTGCTGGATGTGGCTAAAAAAATAGAAGGTCAGGTGCGGCATCCTTCCATTCACGCCGCCGGTATCGTCATCACCCCCAAACCCCTGGTGGAATTCCTCCCCCTCTACCAATCATCCAAAGGTGAAATTACCACTCAGTTTCCGATGACGGACATTGAAGCGATTGGCCTGCTGAAGATGGACATACTCGGGCTCAGAAACCTGACCATCATCACCGATACTCTGGCCTTTATAGAAAAAGACACGGGAGAAAAGGTAGACCTGAACAGCCTCCCTCTTGATGACCAGAAAACCTATGAGGTTTTTCAGCAGGGCAACACCAACGGGGTGTTCCAGTTTGAAAGCCACGGGATGAAAGAACTCTTGCGGCGTTTTAAACCTGAACAATTTCGCGACCTCATTGCTCTCAATGCTCTTTACCGCCCGGGACCAATCAAGAGCGGGATGATGGAAGAATTCATCCAGCGCAAAAATCATCCGGAGCGCATTACTTACGAGTTACCCCAGCTGGAGCCGATTCTCAAGGAAACCAGGGGCATTATTGTCTACCAGGAACAGGTTATGAGGATTGCCACGGTCCTGGCCGGCTTTACCATGGCTGAGGCTGACCTGCTGCGTAAAGCCATGGGTAAAAAAATCAAAGAAATGATGAACGCCCAGAAGGAAAAATTCCTGCAGGGCGCTAAGAAAAACGGTATCCAGCAGGCGAAAGCAGAAAAGATATTTGACCAGATTGTCCAGTTCGCTGAATACGGGTTTAATAAGTCGCACAGCGCCGCTTATGCCTACCTGGCCTACCAGACCGCCTATCTCAAAGCTCATTATCCAGCCCATTTTCTGGCCGCCCTGATGACCTCAGAAGCCGAAAAGGGCGACACTTCCCAGATAGTCAAGTACCTGAACGAGTGCCGTGAGCTGGGCATTAAGGTGCTGCCACCTGACATAAACTACAGCCATTACAACTTCACTGTTGAAGGCAACAACATCCGGATGGGACTTTCGGCCATCAAGAACGTGGGGGAGAACACTATCCACGAGCTGCTCGCCTGGCGGAAGAAGAAAGGGAAGTTTAAAAATCTCTTTGACCTTTTTGAAGACTATGACTCCCGGGTTTTAAACCGCAAAGCACTGGAAAGCCTGATTAAAGCTGGCGCCCTGGATTCTCTGGGCTGGAAACGCTCTCAGCTTTTCTACCTCCTGGACACTCTTATAGAATATGGACATCAGCGCCAGAAAGCTCGGGAAGAACAGGCTATCTCCCTTTTTAACGAAGATTACCTGCGGCCACCAGACATCCCGGCGGAAGTCCATTCCATGAACGAATGGGAAGAAGAAGTACTTCTGGCTTACGAGAAGGAAGTGCTGGGCACCTATCTCTCAAGCCATCCCCTGGCCAGGTACAAAAAGCGCCTGAACCGCCTGGTAAGCCACACGGTGGAGGCCCTGGACCCGGAAGAAGACTTTGACCGAGAAGTGCGGCTGGCGGGCATTGTTGTGTCTGTTAAATTGCTAAAAACAAAAAAAGATGAAAGAATGGCAGCTTTTGTTCTGGAAGACCTGAGCGGTCAGGTTGATGTCACGGTCTTTCCTGAGCCTTACAGCAAATACCACCCTTACATTAAAGAGGGACAGCTAATCTGGGTAAAAGGCCGGATGTCCATAGATAGTTTTGAAGCCAAGAAAATTCTGGCCTCGCAAATCCTGCCTCTGGAGGAAGCCCTGGAAAAGCAGGCCAGAAAAACCATCATCCGCCTGCGGCTGGACCACCTCTCTGAAGAAGATGTAAACCAGCTCCATAAAATTCTGGCTTCTTTCCCCGGCGAATGCCCCCTTTACCTGGAACTGGAAAAGGCTGATTCTGTTTATCTCGTCCAGTCGGCCGAATACCAGGCCGTCTCTCCTTCGGAAGCCTTTCTGGAACAGGTAGAAGCCCTGCTTGGACCTGAAGCCGTGCTGGTAGAATATTGACCTTGCCTGATTGACAGAAAATAGCTAAAAATGTAGAGTAAATTATCTATTTTCATAAAATTATAGCCTGAAACGGATTTAGGAAGAGAAAAGTGGCTTTTGACCTGATAATTGCTGACCCGAGCCCGACGATGAAAAAAATCTACCAGACTGCTCTGCCTGAAACGCAGTACCGCTTACACTTCGCCAGCAACCTGGAAGAACTTTTCCACCTGCTGGAAACCGTGAGCCCGGAGCTGATTATCACCGACCAGGCTATCTATGAAAATTCGGCTGCTCTGCTGGAGTTCAGGCAAAGGCTGAAAACTGAAGACGATATCCCGGTTTTCCTCACCGCCGGTCTTTTTGATCGGCTTTCGGGAGATTATGTTCAGCAGCTCCAACCGGAAAAAGTTCTGGTAAAACCTTTTTCTCTTGATGCCTTTTTAAACACTATCAGAGACGTGATAGAAAAAAAGCACCTGCCAGATACTCTGCCAGAAGAATTGCCAGAGGTGCGGGAACAGGAAATCGGGCCAGAAACCGAGGGCCTTCCTCTGCAACTGCAGCGTCAGGTGCAGCTCCTGGTCAGACAGGAAATGCTGGAAACCGAAAGAGAGCTGGAAAAAAGAATTAAAGCCAGTCTTCTTCGCGAGCTAAGGCTAACAGAATCCTCAGCCGGAGGATCTTCGGCAACCAATAACAAACCTGAAGGAAAAGGTTAAGGTAAAAATGAGAGAAAAAAAGTTGTTAGAAAAAGCTTACGACCCCACGCCAGTGGAAGCCAGATGGGGCAAATTCTGGCTGGAAGAAAAACTCTTTGTGGCTGACGCCAATTCCCCAAAACCGAAGTTCTCCATGGTCCTGCCGCCACCTAACGTGACCGGCGTGCTGCACATGGGCCACGCCCTGTGCTTTACCCTGCCTGATGTGATTGTTCGCTGGAAAAAGATGCAGGGCTACAACACCATGTGGCTGCCCGGTACTGACCATGCTTCCATCGCTGTCCACAACGTCATAGAACAATCCCTGGCCGAAAAAGGTCTCAGCCGGGAAAAAGTTGGCCGGGAAGAATTCCTGCGGGTGGCCTGGGAATGGAAAAAGAAATACGGCGGAGTCATTACCGAACAGCTGAAACGACTTGGCTGTTCCTTAGACTGGTCACGCGAGCGGTTCACCATGGATGAAGGTTTTTCCCGGGCGGTGAAATATGTTTTTGTCTCCCTCTACCGGGAAGGACTCATCTACCGGGACTATTATCTAGTGAACCGTTGTCCCCGCTGTCAGACAGTTCTTTCAGATATTGAAATTGAACACAAAGAAGTTCAGGGTAAGCTCTGGTACATCAAGTACCCTGTTCCTGGCACTGAGGAAAGTATCGTCGTGGCCACGACCAGGCCAGAGACCATGCTGGGCGACACCGCCGTCGCTGTTCATCCGGATGATGAGCGCTATTTTAAATATCACGGTAAAAAGGTTCTGCTGCCGCTGCAAAACCGGCTGATTCCGGTTATCACTGATGAGCGGGTAGAAAAAGATTTTGGAACTGGCGCCGTTAAGGTGACCCCAGCCCACGACCCGGTGGATTTTGAGCTCGGTCGCAAGCACAACCTGGAACAGGTAATTGTGATTGATGGTCAGGGCCGGATGACGGAAGCCGCCGGAGAAGAATTTAAAGGACTGGACCGTTTTGCCTGCCGGGCGAAGGTAGTGGAGAAGCTTAAAGAACTCGGCTACCTGGTGAAAGTGGAAGATTATACGCACGCGGTAGGGCATTGCTACCGCTGCAAAACCATCATTGAACCTCATCTTTCCTGGCAGTGGTTTGTTAAGATAGAGCCGCTGGCCAGGGAAGCCATCCGGGCCGTAGAAGAAAAGCGCATTGTTTTCATCCCGGAAAACTGGACCAAAACCTACTTTGAATGGATGTACAAGATTCATGACTGGTGCATCTCCCGCCAGCTGTGGTGGGGACACCGCATCCCGGCTTATTATTGCCAGAACTGCGGCCACATCATGGTGGAAATGGAAGACCCGGCTGCCTGTGAAAAATGTGGTGGCCCGGTGGTTCAGGATGAAGATGTGCTGGATACCTGGTTTTCCTCTGCTCTCTGGCCCTTTGCCACCCTGGGCTGGCCGGAAGAAACTCAGGACCTGAAGGTTTTCTACCCGACAGACCTTCTGGCTACAGGCTTTGACATCATCTTTTTCTGGGTGGCCAGGATGATTATGATGGGCCTGAAGTTCATGAAGGACATTCCCTTCCGCGAAGTTTTTATCAACGGCTTGGTCCGGGATATGAAAAAGCGCAAGATGAGCAAATCCGAAGGAAACATCATTGACCCGCTGGAAATGATAGAAAAATACGGCACGGACGCGCTGCGTTTCACCTTGATTTCTCTGGCAGTTCCCGGCATGGACATCGCTCTCTCCGAAGAAAGGATGGCCGGTTACCGGGCTTTTGCCAATAAAATCTGGAACGCTTCCAGGTTCGTGCTCATGAACCTGGCGGAAGAAAAATTTACCCCGGACCCCGCTTCTCTGACCCTGCCCAACCGCTGGATACGAAGCCGGCTGGCCCGGACCATCCAGCAGCTGGACAGCTCACTTAAAGAATACAAATTCTATGAAGCGGCAGAAACCATCTACCACTTCATCTGGCATGAATTCTGCGACTGGTACATTGAGTTCATCAAGCCCGAGCTGAAAGCCGGAAACCGCCAGACCCAGACGGTCATGGAAGAAACGCTGGAAGCCATTTTGCGGCTGCTGCATCCTTTTATGCCCTTCATCACCGAAGAAATCTGGCACCATCTACCGGAAACAGGTCGTTCGTTGCTGGAAGCCAAGTGGCCAGAGGCCAGGCCGGAATGGATAGATGAAGAAGCCGAAGCAGCCATGAAATTCCTGCAGGAAATAATTTCTGAGGTCCGGACCATCAGGGCCGAAAATAAGATACCGGTGAACGAAAAAGTTGACCTGTGGATAACCGGCGGCCAGCAAAGTCAAAAACTGGTCGGCCCCTACGAAGCCGCCATCCAGTTACTGGCCAGGGTGGGAAAAATCGCTTACGTCCAGGACCTTAGCGGTGAAAAGAACCTGCTCAAGGGCGTGGCCGGGACCACAGAAATCGGCCTCAAGGTGGCTGTGGCTTTAGACCTTTCCCAGGAAAAAGAAAGACTGGAAAAAGAGCTGTCTCGAGTGGTAGAGGACATACAAAAAGTGGAAGCCAGGATTAACAACCCGGCTTTTCTGGAAAAGGCTCCAGCCGCGGTGGTGGAAGAACACCGGCAGAGGCTCTCGGAACTCCAGCTTAAAAAAGAAAAGCTGGAAAAAAGCCTGGCCGAGCTAAAATAAAACAGCTTGAAAAAAAAGACTGCTTATAATATATCCATGCCTTCCCGCAGGATGAAATTCGGCGACCTTTGTTTTCGTTTTAAGCAGCTTGATTCCACCATGAATTTCTGTGCCCGGCTGGCGGAACTCGGCTTCCCCGAAGGGGTGGCAGTGCTGGCAGAAGAGCAAACGGCCGGCCGAGGAACAAAAGGCCGGAGCTGGCATTCTCCTGCGGGCCAGGGGCTTTATGTCTCCTTTCTTTTAAGGCCCGCGCCCGAAAAGCTGAACTACCTCTCGCTGGTGGCCGGTCTGGCCGCAAGAGAAGCTGTGAAATCACTGACCAATGTGGACCTCAGGCTGAAATGGCCTAACGACCTGGTCTTTAAAGGAAAAAAGCTGGGTGGCATCCTGTGTGAAGGCGTTTCTTCAGGAGAAAAAGCGGCTGTGGTGGTCGGTATCGGCATAAACGTTAACCATCAGCCGGAAGATTTCCCGCCCGAGATAGCTGACCTGGCCACTTCTCTGGCCATCATCACCGGACAAAAGCAGGACCCGGAAATTCTTTTTGATTTCCTTGGGAAAAACCTGGAACTCTGGTATAATAAACTGGAAAAAGGGCCGGTATCAGAAATTATCCAAAGCTTTAAAACCAGTTTATCTTTTTCTCCGGGTCAGAAACTCAGGCTGGAGGAAACCTCTGGGAAAAAAGTGGAAGGTATTTTTGTGGACCTGGAGGAAAAAGGCGGAATTATTTTGAAAATCGGACCGGAAGAGAAAGTTTTTTACAGCTCAGAAATTATAAAGATTTTTTCTTAGAATGGAGAAAGAGATGTTAATCACCTTTGACATAGGCAATACTACAACCGGGGTGGGTGTTTTTCAGGGCAAAAAACTCCTGGCCAGCTGGAAAATTAAGAGCGACCGGGAAAAAACGGCCGATGAATTTGGGATCATCCTCAGCAGTCTTATGAGCCATGCGGGTTTAAAAGCCGAAAAAATAAGCGGAGCTATCATCTCCTCGGTGGTGCCACCGCTGACGCCCATCATCCAGCAGGCCTGCGAGAAGTTCTTCAGCCAGAAACCGCTGGTGGTAGGACCGGGATTGAGGACCGGGATTTCCATCCTTTACGAAAACCCGGCTGAAGTTGGCTCTGACCGCATCGTGGGAGCTGTGGCGGCTTTTGAAAAATACGGCGGCCCAGTCTTGGTGGTGGATTTCGGCACGGCCACCACCTTTGACGCCATCTCCGAAAAGGGCGAATACCTGGGTGGAGCCATTGCCCCCGGAGTTCTGATCTCAGCTGAGGCTCTTTACCTGAAAACAGCCAAGCTGCCGCGCATTGAAGTCCGCAAGCCAAAAAACGCTATCGGCCGCACGACCGTGGCCAGCATGCAATCCGGCCTGTATTTTGGCTATGTCGGGCTGGTTAACAACATCATTTCGGAAATGAGCCGGGAGCTTAAAGCCAGACCGAAAGTCATCGCCACCGGCGGACTGGCGGAAATGGTGGTGGAAGATATCAAGAGCATAGAGGCGGTGGAACCTAATCTGGTGCTGGAAGGGCTGAGGATTATTTATGAGAAAAACAGAAAAGTGGAGAAAAAATGAAGCAGGATTTTTCTGCCCGGCAGGAATATTACCAGAAGATTGCCCGGGCTTTTTTAAAACACCAGACCTCGCTGTTTTTCCTGCCGCCAAGAGACGTGTCCCTGATTTCCGAGTGGGAAAAGCTTGGCCTGCCGCTGGAAGCCATTCTTGAAGG
>Ga0334722_10000464_pt1 | contig 60409 bp, 51 predicted proteins | sample C3_bottom_MG_FD_207210 | JGI IMG/M metagenome (GOLD analysis project Ga0334722, IMG submission 207210) | Sediment microbial communities from Yellowstone Lake, YNP, Wyoming, USA - C3_bottom | ecosystem: Environmental > Aquatic > Freshwater > Lake > Sediment | place: USA: Wyoming | collected... | reverse complement strand
CACCGAAAGTGGAGCGCCGAACGCGCGACACGATAAGAAACCGGAAGCGTTACCGAAACAATTCATTCGACACTCGCTCAAACATCGGGGCAGTCACCGTTTTTGATCGATTTTCAACAGCCTGTTAAGGCGTGTGCAGGGCCCCGGGGGCGTTTCGCCCCCGGCTTCTTTTTACAGGCCAACCTGATGCAATTGCGTTTGGCTTCGTTCGCCGTGGTGTAGTCAGCAGGTGGGAGAACACCGCCTCCAGGACCGCGCCGATGCAGGGCGCAGCAACAAAAAAGGCGGGGATCTCCCCGCCTTTTCCCAGATCCGCGAATACTCGCTGCTTCCTGCAGTAATCGGGCTCGCCTTTGCCGATCGCTACGATCGCAGCACGCGTTGTTTCACTTGCCGTCGCCGTGCGTATCCTCGACTTCCTCGTAGCCGGTGATCATCGACTTGATGTGAGCCATGCGGGTGTGACCGAGGGTCGCAAGGTAGATGTGCATGAAAATGAATCCCGAGAAGAAGATGAATATCAGCACGTGGGCCGTGTCCACCACCCGCACGCCACCGAGCACGTCGATCATGCCGGAGAAGCGTTTCACGTCCCACAGCAGCACCCCCGTCCAGAATTGCAGCGGCACCAATAGCAGCATGATGACTTGGTAACTCATGCTCTGCATCGAGTTGAATTTTTCGTAGACGCTGACGTGGTGCGGATTGGGGTCGCCTTTGAAAATGCCGTAGCCGTAAAACATGGCCTGGCGGAAACTCGCGCGGAAATGCTTCATTGGGTTCAATTCGGGGTGATACACCCGGATCTTGTCGGTGAACAGGTAGAAAATCAGCCAGATGAAGAAATTTGCTATGAGCACAAAGCCGATCCATTCATGTACGACCACTGCCGTCCGGAACGACATCAGATCGATCAATCCGATGTAACGGATCTGAAAACCGGTGACGATCATCGCGACGAAGCCAAACGCGTTGATCCAGTGCCAGATCCTGACGGGAAGCGGGTGAACGTAGATTCTTGCCATTGGGTTGTTCCTTTTGCTTTGGGGCGTCGACGGGGCGAACGGAGGGCTCGATGGAGCTTGCGTCCTGGCGTATCAGGAATCCTCCTGCCCGCTGATTTTCTTCGCGTACCGCTTGAACAGCCACCTGACCGTCATATGACCAAGCGGCGCGCCGATGCCGCCCAGCACCGCGAGGGCGAGCAGCCAGTCGAGCAACTTGATCCGGGTGCCGCCGATGGCGTAAAAACCGCTCAGCGAATCCACCGAAATGATGGAGTTCAGGACTTCCGGCTTCGCGCCGTAGCGCACCGGCCTGCCGTCGGGACCGACGATGGACACCGTAACGCTCTGGAACGGGTCGGCGCCTTGCTGGTGGCATTTGGCGCAATCCCGGATCGCCTGGGCGCTGGGAGTGAGTTTGTGCGCATCGACACCGTCGCTGACTTCCAGGCGGCCGCGCAGCGTGGTCTTGTTGTCTATGCCCTCACGGTTGAATTCGCGCAACAGGCTGTGCAGCGCCATCGCATCCAGGCCGGCACCCTTGGCGTCGGCTGAGCGGGCCCGGCTTTCGAACTGCGGCACGCCCGCTTTTTCAGCCACGGCCTGCTGCGCCACGTTGTCGTAAAGCCTGAGGTTGACCTTGCGCTTGGCAGTCGGCGAATGGCAAGCGGGGCAGGACACCGAATCGAAATGCTGTTTGGCGTTCGGCAGCCATTTCTGGTGGCTGGCCTGTGCGTCCTGGTGGCAGCCCAGACAGGCGTTCTTCAACTGGCCTTCCTTGGTCGCGGCGCTCACATCGTGGGCGCCGTGGCAATTGGAGCAGGCCAGGGTGGCTTTGCCATGCACGCTGCCGGCATACGCTTCGAAGATGGAACCGTGACATTTGCTGCACGGAGCCCCGCTCGTCGCGTCATAGGTGGCTTTGGCCATCACGGCATGGGGGCTGTGGCAATCCGTGCAGACGGGCGCGTAGGAGTTGCCGTCGCGAAACAGGGTGGCATGAATGCTGCCCTCGTACTGCTTGAATACGGGGGCGTGACAAGATTCGCAGATCTTGTTCATGGCTAGCGAATATTCGCGGCTGCCGGCGATTTTCGTCTTTACCGGAGGATGGTTCTCGAACGAAGTATTGGCGTGGCAGACAGCGCAGCCGAGCTTGTTATGAACCGATTTCCCGAACGCCGCTCCGTCCACCTGGAGCGGGAGTTGGTCTCCGTTCGCCAGTTTCATCTCCAGCCCCTTGGCAGAGTGGCAGGCGAGACATTGCTGGTCCAGTTGGGACAGGGCGCCGCCCGCGGCGCGGGCGCCGAGGCTGGTCAATGTGAGCACCAGCACCACCAGCGCCAGTCTGGCGGCAATAGCCAAGTCCACGCGGAACTTCGCTTTTGTCGCGGTACTTATACTGCGGGAACTTGCCATTCACAGCCTCCCCATTCATGCCCTTCCGGCATCGAACGCGTATCGTAAGCCGCCACGTTTCAGGGGGGCTTGATCCTGATCAAAGCAAGACGCTAGGAAACCGGTTCCTGCGCGCTCAATTCGCCCGCGCGGAACTTCACTTTTGTCGCCTTGCCATGTTTTCCGGGAATATGCCATTTACGTCCAGCCGGCCATTACCGGGAATGAAAAATCGCTGGCCCGATCTAAGCGCCAAGCTCTGCATTGCGTTCCCCCTCGTCCAAGCGCTTGGTCACCCGATGCGGCTTCCGGCCGCGGCCGGCCCAAATCAAACTGGCCCCGCCTTTGCAGGAAACGCTATACCGCCTCTGCCTGGGTCACGGTCGCTTTTTGCAGGGGCAGGCGAACGATAAACGTCGTGCCCTTTCCCAGCTCGCTTTCGACGTTAATCGTGCCGTCATGGTTGTCTATGATTCCCCATGTAACCGCAAGCCCCAGCCCGTTTCCGCGTTCCCCCTTTGTGGTGAAAAACGGCTCGAATATCCTGGACAGGTCCTCCTTCGTAATTCCCTGGCCGGTGTCGGCTATCCTGACTTCCAGGTACTCCTTATGCCCCGCTTGGTCCATCGCCCGCCACCGTTGCCAGGTGCATCTCGGATTCGCGCAGCCCTCGAACATTCCGTGCGACAGCACTTGAAAATGGCAAACCGGCGACCCGCACTCGGGACAACTGACATTTTCCTCGACCAGCGAGATGTTGCATTGCGGACACGAAACCTGCAAAACCTTTCCGGCTTCAATTTCTATTCCATATTCGTGCCGGTGTTTTCCATAAACCGGATCCAGGTTCATGATGCCGACATTGCCGTTTGAAACCACCTTTAATCTTATGGTTGGAAGCCCGTAGATCTTTAACTCGCTGTCCATGAGGTCATGCCCTTTCGGGCAAACCGCGGCCTTGATCTGCGCCAATCCATGCGGCGAAAGAGAAATCACCGACTGATGGACCGAAATCTTTCCGCCGTTGTCGCCGATTGCATCTGCGGCATTGACGATCAAATTTATGATGACCTGCTGAATCTGATTCGCATCAACTGTGATTTCCGGCAAATCGGCATCAAAGTGCGCATCAAGCTCGATTCGCTTGAGCAATAGCTGACTCGCGACCACTTCGATCGCGTTTCTCAGGATCTTATTCATGTCCGCACTATGTTTCTTTGGCGCAGACTGCCTGGAAAAATCAAGCAGGCTTTTCACGATTTCCCTGCTGCGTATTGTTTCTCTGACTATAACTTCCAGGTTTTCCTGCAGCTCGGGATTGTCCTTAGTCCGCTTAAGAAGAAAGCTGCTGTAGGTCAACACACCGGTCAGCGGGTTGTTAATCTCGTGAGCGACCCCTGCCGCCAGCCGCCCCAGCGAAGCCATTTTGTCGGACTGGAACAATTGCAGTTTCGCTTCCGCGAGACTATTGGTCATTTTATTGAACGACTTTGCGAGAATTCCGAGCTCGTCCTTGCCGGGGTTGTCTATGGTGTAATTCAGGTTGCCCGAACTTACCTGCTTGGTCGCCTTTACCAATTCGCTGACCGGCTTGCCTATCCATTTTCTAACGAAATACGCGATAAAAACGCTTAAAGCAAGAATTGCAATGGCAGCAAATACGATCAGCCTGAATTTGCTTTCCTCGATTTGCTGATCCACATTTTTCAAGTCCATTTTTATATCAAGCACGCCCAGCACGGTCTGGTCTTTTGTGTGTGCATGGCATGCCGCTTGAAAGCAGGAGCGCTCGTTGTAAATGGGATTGATCACAGCGAGTATGCGTGGAGAATCCGGATCGATCCGGTAAATGCGCATTCTTTCGTCGATGGGCAATCTCTGCAACGGCGCATTTTCCGTGTGGCATGCATAGCAGCTTTCGGCGTGCTTATCGACCAGCTTTCCGATCGAATCGCTGCGCGAAGAAAACGTGATGACGCCTTCCTTGTTGAGGATCCGGATCTCGGTAATGCTCGAGTCATGCGATACCGTATTTATGATCGCATGGACTTCTTCCCTCTTGTTTTCCAGCATGCTGGTGAGCGTGCTGTTCTTTATCGCTTCGCTCAGCTGGTTTGCGTGTATTCCTGCCTGGGAAATCAATGCGTCGCTTTGCGCGCTGATGCTGAAGTAGGAAAACGCTCCAATAATGAAAACTGTAATGACCCCAACCGCGATTATCAGTTTCAGACCTATCTTGGTTACCATTTCACGCTATTCCGGCCGGCAATTGTTCAAGTCATTGGGTTTAGGATTGTCTTGATGGATCAGGTTCAGCTGCCATAGTGGGCTGTGCAACGGCGAAGGACCCTTTTGCGCAAAAGCCTCAAGGCGATCCCCATACGGCACGTTGGCAAATCGCACCTCCCTATCGACGATCTTATCCAGACCTCGGTTCGCGATCTCGGCAATCGCCGCCGTCTAGCCGGGATTCTTTGAGCTTTCCCTCCCAGGAGCCGGATTTCTCTTTACCGGGCCTGACAGGTATTTCAGCAGCAATATGAACAGCACCAAGAAGGCCAGTAACAAGAGATATTCCAAGCCCTTAGTCTCGAATATGTTCACGTAGGTGTAGAACTCCATTGCGGGCTCCTGTTATCTTTTGCTCAAAACGGGCATGCGCGTGACTATCCATCTGAAGATCCATATTTCCGTGAACACCACCATGAGCGTTACCACTATCTCCTCCCACGAAGGGTAGTATTTGTTAACGTCGTACCAGCGATAGGCGATCACGGTTACATTCAGCCTGTTCATGATGATGCCCAGAAGCGCCATGACCGAAGCCACTTTGACAATTCCGAAGTTCTTGTTTCTTACGCCGTATGCGTACATGAAACAGGGTACAAGTACCAAACCGATGACTTCCAACAGATACCAGTAACCCCACGCATCGGTAATCAGTTCCCAGCGCTTCTCATGTATGAAAAGTAGTGCCTGGAAAAAATAATAGACAAACATCGTTATCGCTGCGCCTTTGGCCAGGCCCAGGACAATTTCCTCATAATGATGGTGGTTTTGTCGGCCGAGCAGGTCTTTAAAGACTTTGTGGCTGATCGTTCCCTCGAATATGATCATAGACAATCCCGCGTAAATGCTCGATACGAAGAACATCACCGGGATAAATTCGGAATACCAGAGGGGATGGATCTTTGGCTTGGCCATTAGGAACAGCGCGCCAAGGCCGGATTGATGCAGAATGGACAGGGTGATACCGAGTATCACTGCGGCAACGGTGAGGCTCGAAAGAAATTTCCGCACCTTTTCCAACTGTGCCCATTCGGCGACTACCGGAGAGAATTCCACCGCCATCGTGAGCATATAGAGCAGAAAGTGCCACGAAACCAGAAACAGGACGGAGTTGTATCCGAAGGAGTTTCCGATAATCGGATTGATTATGTGCCAGGGCCGGCCCAGATCCAGAGTCAGGGCGCCTGCGTAGAAGATGTACGCCAGCAGTCCATTCAATACGGTGACCCTGACAATGGAGTGATACTTCTCCATTTTCATCACATAGACGACGAAGGTGATGACATAAGCGCCTCCGGCAAGCGCAACACCGGTAACCACGTCGAAGCCGATCCAGATCCCCAGCGGGTAGTACTGGTTGAGATTGGTGACCGAGCCGATCCCGTATACGAAACGGAAATACAGAATAACAAGGCCAATTATGATGATCGGGATGGAGATGATGTTGAATGGCGTCAGCCACTTGCCCCGCGGCTTCATTTCCTGCAAAACGAACCTTGCAACACGGCTGAGTTCGCTGGTCGCAATCGCCGTATTATTCATTTGTCCACTCCTCGTTTTCGCGCACCTCTTTTTTTCTATCCGACAATTCGCTCAGGCCGCCTAGTAGCGCCGGAACGCCGAAAAGAACGAGCGGAACGGAAATGAGGAAGTTCTTCGTGTATTCCGGATAGGGAGTTGTACCTAGGTCAACCCTGAAGCCGATCTGCTCAAATGGAACGGCGGACAAATACAGCCAGCCGGTGCCTCCTGCTTCGTTTTCTCCGTATATGTGATGCACATACTTGTCCGGATGGTTATATACGCGATGGCGCGCGATTTCCATCAATTCTCTTTTCTGGCCGAACATCAAGGTATCCGTTGGGCAGGCTTGCACACATGCGGGCTTCTGCCCGATCTGCAATCTCTCATAGCACATGTGGCATTTCATGATCCTCGGGTTCCACGAGTGATACTCGGCTTTTGGAATGTCAAAAGGACAGGCAACCATGCAAAACCTGCAGCCCAGGCATTTATCTCCATCCCAGGTAACCGGACCCTCCTTGGTCTTGTGCATCGCGTTTACGAGGCACATCGCGACACAGGCGGCCTGCCAGCAATGCATGCATTGCCTTTTAACAAATACTTCGCCTTTTTCGGTACTGAAGCGGTTGACTACCGTGTACTGCTTTTCGCTTGTATCCCGGCGCTGTTCCAATGCGTTGTCGCTTGCCGTGTCCGGGACGAAATTGCCCCAGGTTTCAGAGCACGCCACTTCGCAGGATCGGCAACCGATACACCTGGTTGTATCAACGAGTACGCCAACAAATTCCTTGGCTTCTTTTGCGTTGGCTGCCGTTGCGTTCTTTATCGGTAGAACCGCCGCACCAAAGGTGGCCGAGGCCGTCAGGAACTGCCTTCTGTCCATGATATTTCCTATTCAAAGGCTGACTATCTTCCGAATATCGCCGATCGCTAGCTCTTCTTTCCCGAATGGCACAATTCACAAGCCTTGCGTGCTTCCTTGCCGGCACCCACTTGATGGCATTTCCAGCACTTTTTGTGGACTACGACTTTTGCGCTGAGGGTTTCATCCGCGATATTGATGGGATTGGTCCGATGGCATCCCGAGCACGTGTATGCCTTCTGTTTCACCTTTTCTGCCTCATTGTGGCAAATTTCGCATTTGATCGAGGACGCGCTGAAGTAGTCGGGATGAGGCGTATTGAGCTTTTTCGCGTTTATCTGATGATGGCACTCGACACATTGGATCCCGCGGTCCTTGATGTGCGTCTCATGGGTAAATGTCACTTCACCTACTGAGGACGGGAAGCTCTTCACCGATGGAATCGCGACGGCGTCGGATCTGCATGGTAGGCTGACTGCAAGAAGAAGAATCATCGAACCGGCTGCAGCAATATGCTTGAACATGGCTACCTCTTTCGGATATTCGACTGCGCACCCCGCAGCCGGATCAGGCCGCGATCTGGCGGCGGAGAAAAGCGTCGGCGAACGCTTCCACAAGTCTTTCGTCCGCTTTTTGTTCTGCTGCGTTGTCCGCGCTCCTGTCTGCGAGCGCAGCTCCGGCGCCTTCCTTCTCGGCTCGCTTTACGAGTTCGCTGTATTTCTCTATTTCTTCCCGATACCAGTTAATGGAATCGACGCCGATTTTCAGGGCCCGCAATTCCTCGGGGAGGTTCGACGGCTCGATACAGCACATCCAGCTGAGTTCAAAGGGGATCAGTCCAACCAGCTCGGGATGCTCGGCGTGTTCCGTATTTACCAAGGTGACTCTTCCGCTTATCGGGGAGGAAATGCTGATGGTCTGGGAATTATGTCTAATGGCGAAGAGCGGTTCACCTTTCTTGATTTCCTGATTCAGCTTGGGCAGCTCGACTCCATCGATTTTGCTTATTATCTTTCTGGCGAAATCATCTATTCCTATCCGGGCCGAGCCATTCAGTTCGATATTTACCCAGGAATGGTTTCGGGAAATGAATATCCCGGCGGGTACGTTAAACTCATGCTGCGATCCGGATTCCTTCGTGGAAGGAGTAATCAGACGCACGGTCGGCTTCATTTGCCGTTCGATCCTGTCCCTGCGTTTTATCAGGGATTTGTTGAAGAAACTGATTAGCTCGTCTTCGGTAAATGGCTTTTGTACGTAATCCATCGCGCCGAATTTCATGGTTTCGACGGCTGTTTCGATTGATGCGTAGCCGGTTATTACGATTACGTCGATATCGGGGCGTAGGTGTTTTACTGCCTTGGTTACCTCCAATCCGTCCATTTCCGGCATCTTCAGGTCGGTGAAGACGAAGTCGTAATCGTTCTTCAGGATGAGGCCCAGGGCTTCGCGCCCTTTTTCCACGGTGTCGATGCTGTAGCCTGCGACAACGAGGATCTTCCTGAAGCTGTCCAGAATAATCGCCTCGTCGTCGACAGCCAGGATTCTGGCTTTCGGGTCTTTTACCTCGACTCTTTTCAGAGTCTTGGCTTCCTCGGAAAAATCGAGCTTCAGGCCAATATCAAGAGCCTCTTCGCGTTCTTTTCTGAGCTTTGATTCCTGCCGCTTTTGAAAATACACCCGCAGAGAAAAATCGACGATTATGAAAACAATAACCGTAACAACTACAATCAATAGAACCATTTCAGGCCTCCGTAAACACTTAGCACTTGGCTTCTAATAAGCTTCAAATTTGAATCGATTTGCAGGAACTCATGTGGGCCGATGCGAGTTGCAAACATGCCGGGCGGCCATGGATATTGGCGTTGCGGCATGCCGCCATGCGCGCGCAATTCGCCGGCGCGGAGCTGCGCTCTGGTCGCGGTGTTTCTTTTTAGAGGACTCATCATTATTACCCTCCCAGAAACAAAGGAGGAAATCCACAAGACGATGATCGAAATTAGCGTACGGCCTTCGCGGCCGCTTGATAATTATCAAAAAGGATTCTGATAGACCACGTCGCAGCCACCGAGGTCGGCGTGCTGATCCGCAAAACAGATGGCGTTGATCACCCCGTCAAGCCGCGGCGGCTTCAGCCCGCGGTGGCGCGGCGAAACCTCGGCAGCCAGCTCACAATTGCAGAGAGTGGATTGGCGGGAGCATGAGGAGAGTTATCTCCCCATATTGAGTCGGCGCTTAAGAACCGTTGGGATCTTGTTCCGTCCCGCGAATGCGGATGTCGTACTTCTTCATCAACGCCTGGAAATTGGCGCGTTGCATGCCGGTTTCCTCGGCGCTCCTGGTTACGTTCCAGGCGTTGCGCTTGAGCGCTTCCAGGACGAACTGTTTCTCGATGTTTTCCACCGACTTCTCGCGCGCGACTTTCTTGATGCGCTTGAGTTCGTCGCTGGTCCTCGGCACGTCCAGATCGAGCCGCGGCAGCATGTCGACGATGTTGGTCAGATGGGCCTGGCGCACGACCCGGTCGGTAGCCAGGATCACCGCGCGGTGTATCGTATTTTCCAGTTCGCGCACGTTCCCCGGCCAGTCATAATGCACCAGCGCGCTCATCGCCCCTTCGGAAAACTCGACCACTTTTTTTCCCAGCTCCTCGTTGAAGACATTGAGAAAATGGAAGGCCAGAGGCGGGATGTCGTCGCGCCGCTCCCTTAGCGGCGGCGTCAGGATCGGGAAGATGTTGATCCGGTAAAAAAGATCCTCGCGGAAAGTTCCCTCGGCCACCATTGCCTTCAGGTCCTTGTTGGTGGCGGTGATCAGCCGGAAGTTGGCGCTCTGGGAGCGCGTATCCCCCACCGCCTTGAATTCCCGCTCCTGGATGACGCGCAGGAGTTTGGCCTGGGTGCTGAGGGAAATATTTCCGATTTCGTCGAGGAACAGGGTGCCGCTGTCGGCGACCTCGAACATGCCCTTCTTGTTGACCACCGCCCCGGTGAACGATCCCTTGACATGGCCGAACATCTCGCTCTCCAGCAGGTTTTCGCTGAGCGAATTGCAGTCGACCGCAACGAAAGGCTTGTCCTTGCGCAGGCTGTTGTAGTGGATTGCGCGCGCGATGAGCTCCTTGCCGGTTCCGCTCTCGCCGGTCAGCATCACCGTGCTGTTGGTAGGCGCGCATTTTGCGATAAGGCGATACACGCCCTGCATCTGCGGGCTGGACCCGATGATATTCTCGAAGCGGTACTTGGAACTGACCTCGCTCTTGAGATCGATGTTCTCCTGCCGCAACTGCCGGCGCTCAATTGCGCGTTTCACCACCAGCTTGAGTTCATCCGGATCGAAGGGTTTGGGCAGGTAGTCGAACGCGCCGAGCTTCATCGAGCGCACGGCAGTTTCGATCTGCGACAGTCCGGTGACCATGATGACGTCGATGTCCGGGTGTGTCTCTTTCACCCGGCGCAGGACTTCCAGTCCGTCCATTCGGGGCATCATGATGTCGAGGATGAGCACATCGAAGTTGCTCTCGTCGATCTTCCTCAGCGCCTCCATGCCGTCCTGGACCGCCTCGACTTCGTAGTCGCCGTCGTCGCCCAGAATGCGCAGGCAACTCCTGATGACAATCTCTTCGTCGTCGACCACCAGTATCCTGGCTTTCATTGCTTGCTCCTGCTGCTTGGTGCGTCTCCCGCGGGGGGCTCCACCGGGAGATAAATGCGGAACGTGGATCCTTTTCCGACCGTGCTTTCCACCTCGATGACCCCGCTATGGGCGCGGATGATCCCGTGGCTTACGGACAACCCCAGGCCCGTGCCCTTGCCCACTTCTTTGGAGGTGAAGAACGGGTCGAAAATCCGCTTCAGGTTCTTCTCCGGGATTCCGCACCCGGTATCGATGACCGAGATTTCCACCATCGGCACAGGACCGACGCCGGGCTCGGGGCTCTTCGGCTCCGGCAGCAGGCGGCTGCGAACGGTAATGCTGCCTTCGTGCTCGATCGCGTGCTGGGCATTGACCAGCATGTTCATGATGACCTGTTTGATCAAGTCGGCGTCGACCCATACCTGGGGCAATTTCGGGTCGAGATCCAGCGCGATCTCGATATCCCGGAACGACGCAGGGCGTTCGATGATGCGCGCCGTGTCTTCGATCACCTGGTTGATGTCGGAAAATTTCTTTTCCGGCGTCTTCTCGCGCGCAAAATCGAGCAGCCTCCTGATGATGGCCGCGCAGCGCTTGGTCTCCCGGATCACCAGATCCAGGTCTTCCGCGTCGGCGCTCGCATCCGGCATTTTTTTGCGCAGCAGCGTGGTAAAGGTAAGCACGCCGGTAAGTGGGTTGTTCAACTCATGCGCGATGCCGGCGGCGAGCAGGCCGACCGAGGCCAGCTTTTCCGTGCGCGCGGTTTCGGCCTCGGCGATGCGCAGTTCCTGCGTGCGCTTTTCCACCTTCTGTTCCAGCGTGCGGCCCCATTCCCGCAGCTCCGCCTCCGAATCTCTCAACGCCACGGTCATGCTGTTGAAGGACGCCGCAAGCTGGCCGAATTCGTCGGCGCTGCGCACCGGGATCGTCTGTTCGAGGTTTCCCGAAGACAGGCGCTTGGCGCCGGCCTCGAGATCGCGCAGGGGCACATAGACCAGACGGTGCACGAAGAAGCCCACGCTGAGCGCGGCGATCAGGATGAAGCCCAGCGACAGGGTCGCCATGGTGATGGCGCTCGTGCGCATCTTCCGGTCGATGTCGTCGAGCGAGTAGACGACGTCGAGGACGCCGAGCACCGACTGGGCTTTCTTGTGCACATGGCAGTTCGCGGTATAGCAGGAGGGCTCGTTGCGAATCACGTCCATGCTGCCGAGCATGCGCCTGCCCTCCGGCGTCGAGAAAATCCGCGAGCGCTGCGTCTGGGGAACCGGCTCCAGCGGCGCATCGCTGCGGTGGCAGATGACGCAGGCTTCGGCCTTGCGATCCACCTTCAGCCCAAGCTCGGGCATGAAGTTGGAGTGAATGATGGTGCCGTCCTTGTTCAGTATCCTGACTCTTTCGATGCTTCCCTGGTTACCCACGTCGCGGATGATGCTGTCCACGTAGGTAGGCTGGTTCGTAAGCATGGCAAATCGGGTGCTGTTCTTGATCACATCCGAAATCTGGGCGACGCGACTCACCGCCTCGCGCAGCAACTCGTCCCGCTGATGCTGGACAACCAGCAGCGTGAAAATCAGCATCGCCAGTGTCAGCGCGATCGCCAGGTAAGCGATGACCTTGAATTTGAGTGTTTTCGCGCGCATCCCGGCCATTACCTTTCGTCAGCACCCGAAAGGGATGGGGGTTCACCTGCGCGTTGGAGAAATGCCATGATTAGGATGGTCTGGATGCTCGAATAGCCCGTATATTCCGGGATTCGTGAGGTTAGCAGTTCCACTATGCCGCAGGTTTGACCGGCATCAAACTCGAGGGCATGAAACCGCTCGCTACCGATCCCGATGCGCGCCGGCGGCGGCAACGCAGTGAGCCCGGCCATTTCGGCGAGTACCGTGAGTTCGATGCCGGAAATGCCGGGGCGGTTAGCCACCGGGGCTGGCATCGATGCGGTGGCCCGGATACACTGAATCACGCTAGACGAACATGGCGCAAGCCGCGAACGGCATGCACAATAGATAGGCAATACAAAGGGATAACTGAAAATGCGGATCGCAAGCTGGAACGTCAACTCGCTCAAGGTGCGCCTGCCGCAGGTTTTGGACTGGCTCGAAAAGCACCGGCCGGATGCGCTTTGCCTGCAGGAGCTCAAGCTTGAGGACGCCAATTTTCCCGTAGCAGCACTGCAGGCTGCGGGCTATTCAGCCGCATTTTCGGGCCAGAAGACCTATAACGGCGTCGCCATTCTCAGCCGGACACCGGCTGCGCGCGTCGACTGCGGCATAGCCGGATTCGAAGATCCACAGCGCCGGGTGATCAGCGCCAATGTCGATGGCGTGCGTCTGGTCTGCGCCTATGTACCCAACGGCCAGAGCGTCGATTCAGACAAGTACCGCTACAAACTGAACTGGCTTGCGGCGTTCTCCGCTTGGCTGGAACAGGAACTGTCGCAGCACGCGCGACTTGCCGTGCTGGGCGACTACAACATCGCGCCGGAAGACCGCGACGTATATGACCCCAAGGCCTGGGAAGGCCAGGTCCTGGTGAGCCCCCCGGAACGCGACGCCTTCCGCCGCCTGATCGAACTCGGTTTCAGGGACAGCTTCCGCCTGTTTGAGCAGCCGGAAAAATCCTACTCGTGGTGGGACTATCGGATGAACGGCTTCAAGCGCAACCTCGGATTGCGCATCGATCACATCCTGCTCAGCCCGGCCCTCGCGGCAAGTTGCAGCAGCTGCGCGATCGACCTTGAGCCGCGCCGCAACGAACGCCCGTCCGACCATGCGCCGGTGATCGCGGAAATCGCAGTCTAAGAACCCGTTGCAAAATGAATTTTGCAACGGCCAACATAGGGGAGCATGAGGGGATGTGTCCCCTCATTTTGTAAAAAACTCTAGGCAACTGCAACAATGCGCAGGGGCTATACTCCTGCGCGCACACTCAGTCGATCAAATCGTATGCCGGCAGGGTGAGAAATTCGACATAGTTGTCGTCGGTAGTGATCTTGCCGAACAGCTCAGCGGCCTGTTCATACTTGCCGGCGTTCCAGGCGGTGTCACCCAGATAGGTCTTCACCTTCGGCAGTTCGTCGGCAAGCAGGCTGCGGAACAGATCCTTGGTCACCTTGCGCCCGTCGTCGAGCACCCCCTTGGGCGAGCGTATCCACTGCCAGATCTGCGAGCGCGAAATTTCCGCGGTCGCCGCATCCTCCATCAGATTGAACACCGGCACGCAGCCGTTGCCTGCCAGCCAGGCGCCCAGATACTGAATGCCGACCGAAATGTTATAGCGCAGGCCGGCCTCGGTGATCGGCGTCTCCGGCTCGAAGTCGAGCAGCTCTTTCGCCGTGATATTCACTTCAGGCCGCTGCTTGTCGTACTGGTTGGCGCCGGGCATGTACTGGTCGAACACGGCTTTGGCGATCGGCACCAGCCCTGGGTGCGCGACCCAGGTGCCGTCGCAGCCGTCGGTCACTTCGCGCAGCTTGTCTTCGCGCACCTTGGCCATTGCCGCCTCGTTCGCGACGGGATCGTTCTTGATCGGAATTTGCGCCGCCATGCCGCCCATCGCGGGGGCATGCCGGTGATGACAGGTCTTGACCAGCAGCAGCGCATAGGCGCGCATGAAACGCGCGGTCATCCTGACGTGGACGCGGTCGGCAAGGCAGAAATCCTTGTGCGAACGGAATTTCTTGATGCAGGAAAACATGTAGTCCCAGCGGCCGATGTTCAGGCCGGCGGAGTGCTCGCGCAATTCCCACAGGATCTCGTCCATTTCGAACGCGGCGAGCACGGTCTCGATCAGCACGGTTCCACGGATCGAACCCTGGGGCACGTCGAGCTCGTATTGCGCCATCACGAACACGTCGTTCCACAGCCTCGCCTCGAGGTGCGACTCCAGCTTGGGCAGGTAGAAATACGGGCCGCTGCCGCGCTTGAGCAATTCTTTGGCGTTATGGAAAAAATAAAGGCCGAAATCGAAAATGCTGCCGGAGATCGGCTTGCCGTCGATCAGCACGTGTTTCTCGTTCAGGTGCCAGCCGCGCGGCCGCGCCATCAGCACCGCAGTCTTGTCGTTCAGCTGGTATTTCTTCCCGCCCTGATCCAGGGTGATGCTGCGGCGCACCGCATCGCGCAGATTGATCTGCCCGTCGATCATGTTGTGCCAGGTCGGGGTGTCGGCGTCCTCGAAGTCGGCCATGAACACGGACGCACCGCAGTTCAGCGCGTTGATCACCATTTTGCGCTCGGTGGGGCCGGTGATTTCGACCCGGCGGTCCAGCAGGTCCGCGGGTTGCGGCGCGATCGTCCAGTCTGCGCCGCGGGTATTCGCCGTTTCCGGCAGGAAATCCGGCATCTTGCCGGCGTCGAAATCCTTCTGCCGCGCGACGCGCGCGGCCAGCAGTTCCTGGCGGCGCGCTTCGAACTTGCGGCACAACTTGGCCACGAATGCGACCGCCTCGGGAGTGAGTATCTGCGCGAATTCGGCGTTGATCGGGCCGTGGATTTCCACGCCACCGGGAAATTTCTCGCTCATAGCTGGAACTCCAGTTTGTCGGTTGCAGGGAAAAAAGGCTGGCCATTCTATTGCCCTGCCACGCAGACACGCAATATTAGTGAAGTTGCATGTGACAAAACCGGAAAAAACCTGCCGCGGCACGCGCCTGGCGGGGTGGCGTGCCCCGACTCAGGCGGTCTCGTCGGCTCCGCCCTTGGCTTCCAATCCCAGCTCGGCGATCTTGCGCGTGATGGTGTTGCGCCCCATGCCGAGCAGGTTGGCCGCCTCGATGCGTCTGCCACCGGTGCGCGCAAGCGCCTTGCCTATCAGCGCCGTCTCGAAAGCCTGCGCGAATTTGTCCAGGATGGCAGTCTCGCCGCGCCCGAAAGCGCGCTCGACCTCGCGCTCCAATGCGCCCACCCAGTCCGATTCCGGCAAGCCGCCGCCGCCCAGTTTCAGCTCTGCCGGCAGGTCGGCAACTTCTATGGTCTGCGTCGGCGCCATCACGGTCAACCAGTGGCACAGGTTTTCCAGCTGCCGCACATTGCCGGGAAAGTCCTGCAGCGCGAGGTATTCCATCGCCTCCGCCGACAGGCGCTTGCCCTCCGCGCCCAGTTCCCGAGCGCTCTTGGCGAGAAAGTACTTTGCCAGCAGCGCAATGTCCTCGCGCCGCTCGCGCAGACTGGGCAGGCGCAGCCGGATCACATTGAGACGATGAAACAGGTCTTCACGGAACAGGCCCTGCCGCACGCGCTCCTCGAGATCCTGATGGGTTGCCGCGATCACCCTCACATTGGCCTTGATCGGCTGGTGGCCGCCGACACGGTAGAACTGGCCGTCGGAGAGCACGCGCAGCAGTCGGGTCTGCAGCTCCGCCGGCATGTCGCCGATTTCGTCGAGGAACAGCGTGCCGCCCTCGGCCTGTTCGAAGCGGCCGCGGCGCATCGCCTGAGCGCCGGTGAATGCGCCGCGCTCGTGACCGAACAATTCCGATTCGAGCAAATCCTTAGGCATCGCCGCCGTGTTAATCGCGACGAAGGGCTTTGCCGCACGACTGGAGTGGCGATGCAGCGCCAGTGCCACCAGTTCCTTGCCGGTGCCGGACTCGCCGGTAATCAGGACGGTTGCGTTCGACTGCGACAACCTGCCGATCGCTCGAAACACCTCCTGCATCGAGGGCGCCTGCCCCAGAATCTCGGGCGAAACCTCACGCGCCGCTTCGCCCTCCACTTCACGCATGCTCTCGCCTATGGCGCGGCGTATCAGTTCCACCGCCTGATCCACGTCGAACGGCTTGGGCAGGTACTCGAACGCGCCGCCTTGGAAAGCCGCCACCGCCGACTCGAGGTCCGAATAAGCGGTCATGATGATGATCGGGATTCCGGGATGGCGTTGCTTCACCTGTTGCAGCAAATCCAGGCCCGAGGCCCCGGGCATGCGAATGTCGGACACCAGCACCTGCGGCGTGCCCCGTTCCAGTGCATCCAGCGCCTCCTGCGCCCCGGAGAAAGTCTTGTAGGGTATGCCCTCGCGCGCCAAGGCCTTTTCAAACACCCAGCGTATCGAGCGGTCGTCGTCTATGATCCAGACTGGTTTCATATTTTGATGGTGAGCAGGGGAAACGGGAAACGGCAGGCGCGGGGCAGCCCCGCTCGCAGCCATCACTCATCGTCCATTGCCCATTTACTCCAGTGGCAGCATGATCGTAAAGCAGGTACGGCCTGGTTCGCTATCGCACGCTATCGTGCCATGGTGATGCTGCACGAAAGTTTGTGACAGCGTCAGTCCCAGTCCGCTACCGCCGTCGCGGCCCGACACCAGAGGATAGAAAATCCGCTCGCGCAGTTCCTCCGGAATTCCCGGGCCGTTGTCTACCACTTGCAATTCTAATGCCAGCTTGTAGCGCTGCCTGGCCAGCGTCACCTGGCGCGCCGCGCGCGTACGGAACTCGATCCTCCCCTTGCCGCCCAGCGCCTGCGCCGCGTTGCGCACGATATTGAGCACTGCCTGGATCAACTGCTCCTTGTCGCCATGCAGATCCGGCAGGCTGGCATCGTAGTCGCGCTCGATCTGTATGTCGTCGGGGAATTCGGCCAGCACCAGACTTCGGACCCGTTCCAGCACTTCGTGGATATTCAGCGGCCCGACCTGCGGCGGGCGGTGCGGCGTGAGCAACCGGTCCATCAGCGCCTGCAGCCGGTCGGCTTCCTTGATGATCACCTGGGTGTATTCGCGCAGTTCGGGCCGTTCCAGTTCACGCTCCAGCAACTGCGCCGAGCCGCGCAAACCCCCGAGGGGATTTCTGATCTCGTGCGCAAGGTTGCGGATGAGCTCCCGGTTTGCCTGTTGCTGGTCCATCTGCCGCTGCTCGCGCGCCAGCTTGAGCTGCTGATCCATGGGGCGAAATTCGATCAGAAAGCTCGCCGCGCTGGTCTCGGTCGGGGTGATCAGGCAGTTAAGGTGCAGGCTCGCCTGCCCCGGGCGCGTGAGAGCCAGGTCGCGACCGGTATAGCTCCACTGATGCCCCAGAACGTCGTCGAGTCCGGTCATGAGCTCGCCCGAATCGATGAATAGTTGCGCCAAAGGATGGCCGGCGACATTTTTCAGACTGAATGCGAACAAATCCTCGGCGGCCGGGTTCGCATAGACGATGCACAAGTCATCGTCCGCCAGGATGACCGGGGTGGCGAGCAGATCGAGGCCGGAAAAAGGGCTGAGAGCCATGTCGGGTCAGTGCGAAGCAGTTGACGCAAGCCCGGCCGCGCTAGTGCTGCGCCGGCGAAAACGCGGCCTACTTGACGTTGCTCAGCTCTTTTTTTAACGCCGCAACGTTCTTTTCGTGCCGTTCCACCTCATCCTTGTACTTCTGCAGCCGGTCAAGAACCCGCTGGTAATTCTTCTCGTCGCCGGTCCGGATCGATTCCTGCTGGGTCAGTTCCGCCTTGGCCTGGGTCAGCGCTTTTTCCTCGCCGCCAAGCTCGTCCTCCAGTATCCGGCGCCGGCCGTCATCCCGCGCTCTTTGAGTGGCCGGGTCTACTTTGGGAAAACCCGGGGGCGATGGCGTTGCCGCGGCGCCGCGAGCAGGCTGGATTGCAGGAACCACCGAAATCTCCCGCATCACCACAGTGCAGTTCTTGCCCTTGGTTTCTTCCTTCATGTTGGTATAGGTGGCGCGACCGTTCGCGTCCAGGCACTTGAACGTATCCCCCCATGCCGGCAACGCGAGCACCCACATGAGCGGGCCCGCCAACGCTGAATACCGGATGATGCTTCGCGCCATATTCCCAGGACCATTGAGACAGGAGTTTAAGTCTATGCCAATATCAGGCTGATTTCAAATCGCTTTTGGCCGCGGCCTGGCATGGTCCAACTGCCCCTGCCGCAGGCAGCCTGATTCGCGGATAAAAAAAGGCGGGATACACCCCGCCTTTTTTTTCGTGAGACCGCCAGCTCAGCTGCTGTAGTACATGTCGAACTCGAGCGGATGGGTGGTCATGCGGAACCGGGTGACCTCTTCCTGCTTCAGTGCGATATAGGCATCGAGCATCGCCTCGGAGAACACTCCGCCGCGGGTCAGGAACTCGTGGTCCTTTTCCAGGTGCTCCAGCGCCATTTCCAGCGAAGAACACACGTTCGGCACTTTCTTCGCCTGCGAAGGCGGCAGATCGTACAGGTTTTTGTCGATCGGATCACCGGGGTGGATTTTGTTTTGTACCCCGTCCAGGCCGGCCATCAGCATCGCGGCGAAGGCGAGATAGGGATTGGCAGTCGGGTCGGGGAAACGCACTTCAACACGGCGCCCCTTGGGATTGGTGGCGTACGGAATGCGGCAGGCAGCCGAGCGGTTGCGCGACGAATAGGCAAGGTTGATCGGCGCCTCGAAGCCGGGCACCAGCCGTTTGTACGAGTTGGTACCGGGATTGGTGATGGCGTTCAGGGCCTTGGCGTGCTTGATGATGCCGCCGATGTAGTGCAGGGCGAAATCGGACAGACCGGCGTATTTGTTGCCCGCGAACATATTTTCGCCACCCTTCCAGACGGACTGGTGCACGTGCATGCCGGAGCCATTGTCGCCGACCACGGGCTTGGGCATGAAAGTGGCCGTCTTGCCATACGAATGGGCTACGTTCCACACTGTGTACTTGAGTATCTGGCACCAATCGGCGCGCTTTACTAGCTTTTCGAACATGGTGCCGATTTCGCATTGCCCGGGTGCCGCGACTTCGTGGTGATGAACCTCAACCTCCACGCCCTGCGCCTCCATCGCCAGGCACATGGCGTTGCGCATGTCCTGCAGCGTGTCCACCGGCGGCACCGGAAAGTAACCGCCCTTCGCACCCGCGCGATGGCCCATGTTGCCGCCTTCGTACTCCTTGCCGGTTGACCAGGGCGCCTCTTCGGAATCAATCTTCACAAAACAGCCGGACATGTCCACGTTCCAGGTCACCGAATCGAAAACGAAAAACTCGGGTTCGGGGCCGAAATAGGCGGTGTCACCGAGGCCCGTCGACTTGAGATAGGCTTCCGCGCGTTTGGCGATCGAGCGCGGATCGCGATCATAGCCCTTGCCGTCGGAAGGCTCGATCACATCGCAAGTGATATTGAGCACGGTTTCGTCGGTGAACGGGTCCAGGCGCGCGGTATCGGCTTCGGGCATCAGCAGCATGTCCGAGGCTTCTATCCCCTTCCAGCCGGCGATGGACGAACCATCGAAAGCGTGGCCGTCTTCGAATTTGTCCATGGTGAACTGCTTGGCGGGAACCGACACATGTTGTTCCTTGCCTCGGGTGTCAGTGAAACGCAGATCGACGAACTTCACCTCCTTGTCCTTGATCTGCTTCAATACGTCGGCTGGGGACAGCGCCATTTATATCTCCTCGAAAAGCGGTTGATAACGATAGATAGGGGAAAACGGAGGGTAATACAGCAGAAAACATGCCATCCGACGAAATGCGAGCAGAGCATTGTGCCACAAGCAATGTTTGCTTGTGAACAGGTGCAAAAATGCTCTAATTTGGTGCGAATCGCGACTATTTGCACCAATAACGTGCATATCACCCAAGATGCTCCAGATATCCATTTTTCCGCTTCACGATTTATACTCCCTACCCCAGAACGCGACCTAACAGGCAGATATCCGTGGAAGATCCGCAAGCCATTCTTACCCAGGCGCGCGAGCGCGCACAACAAATGAGCCTGCCCTACGCCGGCGCCTTGCTTCCGGCCGAAGCACATGCACTCATGCAAGGCCTGCCCGAAGCCAAACTGATCGATGTGCGCACGCGCGCCGAACTGGAATGGGTAGGCCAGGTCCCGGGAAGCCTGGCTATCGAGTGGAACACCTGGCCGGGCGGCGGCCGCAATCCCAATTTCATCGCAGAGTTCGAGAGTTTGATCGGCAAGAACGCAATCGCCATGTTTCTGTGTCGCAGCGGCGTGCGCTCGCACCACGCCGCCATCGCAGTAACCAAAGCCGGCCACAGTAATGCCTACAATGTGCTGCAGGGCTTCGAAGGCGACAAGGACACCAGCGGGCAGCGCAACCGGCTGGGCGGGTGGCGTGCCGCCGGTCTGCCCTGGACGCAAAGCTGACAGGCTACCGTTCCGCGCTAAGCCAATTTGTCGGACGCGCCCCGGTCAGCGGAGGCATCAGCCGGCCGACCAGTTCACCAGGCCGTCGTAGGCGGTTACCAGCACCACCAGGCCAAACGCGATGCGGTACCAGGCGAAAGGCGTGAAGTCGTGGCTGGCGATGTAGCGCAGCAGCCAGCGCACGCACAAGAATGCCGAAACAAAAGCGGAGACGAACCCGACCGCCCACATGCCTACATCGTCGAAATGCAGCAAGGCCCGCTCTTTGTACAACTGATAGGCCGAAGCGGCGAACAAGGTCGGGATCGCGAGGAAGAACGAAAACTCGGTCGCCGCCTTGCGCGACAGGCCAAAGAGCAGCCCGCCGATGATGGTGGCCCCGGAGCGCGAGGTCCCGGGGATCAGCGCGAAGGCCTGGGCGAAGCCCAGTTTGAGCGCGTCGGTCCAGCGCATATCCTCCACCTCGAGCACGCGTATCGTGTGCTCGCGTTTTTCCGCCCACATGATGATGAAGCCGCCGATGATGAAAGCCAGTGCCACCGGCACCGGCTGGAACAGATGCGCCTTGATCGCTTTTCCGAACGCCAGGCCCAGCACCGCGAGCGGCATGAAGGCGATGGCAAGATTGAGCGCGAAGCATTGCGCCTCGCGCTTCGAGCCGAGGCCGGCGATCACCGCCCCGAGCTTGACCCGATACTCCCAGCACACCGCCAGTATGGCGCCGCACTGAATCACGATCTCGAACAGCTTGCCCCGGTCATCGTTGAAATCGAGCAGGTCGCCGGCGAGGATCAGGTGGCCGGTGCTGGACACCGGCAGGAATTCGGTGAGGCCTTCGACCACCCCGAGTATCAGCGCTTTGACGAGTATGACTTGGTCCATGTGCCGGATTGTAAGCGCTGGCGGCGAGCCACACCCTCTTGAGGGGCAAAAAAAAGCGGCGCGTGAACGCGCCGCTTTCGCCCCGCAGAGAACGCACTCAGGCTTTGGAATAGATCTGCGCGCCCTTTTTCACGAATTCCACCGCCTTCTGTTCCATCCCCTGCGCCAGCGCCGCCTGCTCGTCCACGCCCTGCGCAGCGGCGTAGTCGCGCACGTCCTGGGTGATTTTCATCGAACAGAAGTGCGGGCCGCACATGGAGCAGAAGTGCGCGACCTTGGCGCTGTCCCGCGGCAGGGTCTCGTCGTGGAACTCGCGCGCCTTGTCCGGATCCAGGCCCAAGTTGAACTGGTCCTCCCAGCGGAATTCGAAGCGCGCCTTGGATAGCGCGTTGTCGCGGATCTGCGCCCCGGGGTGCCCCTTGGCCAAGTCGGCCGCGTGCGCCGCGATCTTGTAGGTGATGATGCCGTCCTTGACGTCGGCCTTGTTCGGCAGGCCCAGATGCTCCTTAGGCGTGACGTAGCAGAGCATGGCCGTGCCGTACCAGCCGATCATGGCGGCGCCAATGCCCGAGGTGATGTGGTCGTAGCCGGGCGCGATGTCGGTGGTCAGCGGTCCCAGGGTATAGAACGGCGCCTCCTTGCAGTCGCGCAACTGCAGGTCCATGTTCTCCTTGATCATGTGCATCGGCACGTGGCCCGGGCCTTCGATCATCACCTGCACGTCGTGCTTCCAGGCGACGTCGGTCAACTCGCCCAGGGTCTTCAATTCGCCCAGTTGGGCTTCGTCATTGGCGTCGTAGATCGATCCCGGACGCAGGCCGTCACCGAGGGAAAAGGCGACGTCGTAGGCCTTCATGATGTCGCAGATGTCCTCGAAATGGGTGTAGAGGAAGCTCTCCTTGTGGTGCGCCAGGCACCACTTGGCCATGATCGAGCCGCCGCGGCTGACGATGCCGGTCATGCGCTTCGCGGTCAATGGCACATAGCGCAGCAGCACGCCGGCGTGGATGGTGAAATAGTCCACGCCCTGCTCCGCCTGCTCGATCAGGGTGTCGCGGAAAATGTCCCAGGTGAGTTCCTCCGCCTTGCCCTCGACCTTTTCCAGGGCCTGGTAGATGGGCACGGTGCCGATGGGCACGGGCGCGTTGCGGATGATCCACTCGCGCGTTTCATGGATGTGCTTGCCGGTGGAGAGGTCCATCACGGTGTCGCCGCCCCAGCGTATCGACCACGTCATCTTTTCGACCTCTTCGCCAATAGAAGAGCCCAGCGCCGAATTGCCGATGTTGGCGTTGATTTTCACCAGGAAGTTGCGGCCGATGATCATCGGCTCGGACTCGGGGTGGTTGATGTTGGCCGGAATGATCGCTCGGCCGCGCGCCACTTCGTCGCGCACGAATTCCGGGGTGATTTCCTCTGGAATCGCAGCGCCGAAATTCTGGCCCGGGTGTTGGCGCCCCATGAGCTCGGCCAGCTTGGTGCCCATGGTCCCGGAGGCGCGCAGGCTGTCGATGTATTGCCGGCGCTGCAGGTTCTCGCGGATGGCGATGTATTCCATTTCCGGCGTGACCAGGCCGCGGCGTGCGTAGTGCATCTGCGACACATTCATGCCTGGCCTGGCGCGGCGCGGCTTGCGCTGCAGGTTGAAGCGCAGTTCGGTGAGCTTGGCATCGCGCAGGCGCTCGACGCCGAATTTCGAACTCGGTCCGGACAGCGACTCGGTATCGCCGCGCTCCTCTATCCATTTGGCGCGCAGCGGCGCGAGGCCGTCGCGTATGTCTATTTTCGCGCTCGGATCGGTGTAAGGACCCGAGGTATCGTAGACAAAAATCGGCGGGTTCTTCTCGGCGCCGAAGGAAGCCGGCGTGTCGGCCTGGCTGACCTCGCGCATGGGCACCCTGATATCGGGCCGGCTGCCTTGCACATAGACCTTGCGCGAGTTCGGCAACGGTTGGACCGCCGCGTCGTCCACGTGCGCGGTGGCGGCGATGAATTGGGGATTCGCGTTCATGCAGTACTCCTAAGAGAAGCCGCCCGCGCGCACTGCGCGCTTGCGCCTGCCAAGCATTATTCCAAATTGAGCCGAAAGGGGCGGAGACAGAAAGAAGAACTGCTCACGCTTCCCTGCGGCGGCATTATCCGCATCAGGTTCAAAGGGACTCTCTCACCCGCGCCGCTGCAACTCTGCGCGCAGGACCCCTAACGTCAGGCAGCCAAGGTACCGCAATCGATGCTGCTTTGCAATCCGCAAGCGCCGCGCTCCCATCCGGCACGCAAGACCGGCCCCGAATGCATGCCCGCGCCGCAAGCGGCGGGAAGCGGTTGACCTACCGCCCGGGAACATATATATTACTGACCGGTCAGTTATAAACAATCCCATGAACGCCCCCGAGAAGAAACCGCAGCCCCGCTGGGCGCGCCGCAAGGATGCGCGCCCCGAGGAAATCATCGCCGCAGCGCTCGAGTTATTCGTAGAGCGCGGCTTCGCCGCGACGCGCCTGGACGACGTCGCCGCACGCGCCGGCGTCAGCAAAGGCACGCTGTATCTCTATTTCGAAAACAAGGAAGACCTGTTCAAGGCGGTGGTACGCGGCAATATGCTGCCGATGCTGCAGCATGGCGAAGCGCTGGTGGAAAACTTCCCCGGCAACTCCAGCGACCTGCTGCGTCAACTGGTGCGGGGCTGGTGGGAACAGACCGGCTCGAGCAAAATCACCGGGCTGCCGAAGCTGGTCATCGCGGAGGCGGGCAACTTCCCCGACCTCGCCGAATTCTATTACCAGGAAGTGATCCTGCGCGCGCACGCGCTGTTCCGGCAGGTCCTGCAGCGCGGCAGCGACGCGGGCGAATTCCGTGAAGTCGATATCGACCACCTGGTGCAGGTGGCTCTGGCGCCGTTGATGATGCTCTCGGTCTGGCGCCATTCCTTCGCCTGCTGCGAGCATGAAAAGCTGCAGCCGGAGCGCTACCTGGACAGCTATCTGGATATGTTATTGCACAGCCTGGCGAAGCCGCAGGCGCAGGAGAAGAAACATGCTGGCAAGAAAAAATAGGCTATGGTGGCTGCTGGCGGCGGGCCTTCTTGCCGCAGCCTACGCCGCCATTTCGCTCAACCAGGCGAAAAGCGCCGCCTTGGCGCAAGCCGCGGCGTTGCCTCCGGTAATTGAATTCGCGGCCAGCGATCTGGTCGAACCGCAGACGCGCGAGTTGCGCCTCGCCATTTCCATCACCGGGACGCTCGCGCCGCACAATTGGACCACGGTCAAGGCCAAGGTCGCGGGCGAACTGAAGACCATCCTGGTGCGCGAGGGCGAGAGCGTCAAGAGCGGCCAGGTGCTCGCGCGCATCGACACCCAGGACGCGCAGGCGCGCCTGGACGAAAAGACCGCCGACCTCGAAGCCGCCCGCGCGCAGCTCGCGCTCGCCGACAAGAACCGCGCCAACAACCTGGCGCTGCTGAAGCAGAATTTCATTTCGCAGAACGCGTTCGACAACGTGAGCAGCAACTACCAGGTGTCGGATGCCCGGCTGAGGGCAATCGAGGCGCAGGTCGCCGTCGCAAAGAAGGCGCTTGCCGACACCGTCGTCACTGCGCCCCAGGCCGGCATTATTTCGCAGCGCCACGCCCAGGCGGGAGAAAAGCTGCCCATAGACGGCAAGATCCTGACCCTGGTGGACTTGTCCGAAATGGAAGTCGAAGCGGCCGTGCCGGCGGGCGACATCCCGAGCATCCGCGTCGGCCAGGAAGTGAGTTTCCATGTCGAAGGTTTCGGCGGGCGCGACTTCCTCGGCCGTATCGACCGCATCAACCCCGCCACCCAGACCGGTTCGCGTTCGATCCTGGTCTACGCCATGCTGCCCAACCGCGACGGCGCGCTCAAAGGCGGCATGTTCGCCCGGGGCAGCGTCACTTTGAGCCGCGTCGCCCAAGCCTTGGTCGTCCCGGTCTCCGCGGTACAGGAGGCCTCCGGCAAGGCGCAGGTATTCGCCATCGTCGGCGGCCGGCTCGAACTGCGCCAGGTCAAGCTGGGCTTGAGGAACGAGGACGAGGGACTGGTGCAGATCCTCGCCGGGCTGGATGCGCAAAGCACGATAGTGCGAGCCAATCTGGGGACGCTCAAACCCGGCACCCAAGTCAAGGTCGTTGCCGCGCGCAAATAAGCGGCGCGTAAGGATTCCATCTCATGTGGTTCACCCGCATCAGCATCAGCAATCCCGTATTCGCCACCATGATGATGGCGGCTTTCCTGGTGCTGGGCCTGTTCTCCTACCAACGCCTGTCGGTGGACCAGTTTCCGGAGGTGAATTTCCCGGTGGTGGTGGTGGTGACGGAGTATCCTGGCGCTTCCCCCGAAAGCGTCGAGACCGACCTGAGCCGCAGAATCGAGGAGGCGGTCAACACCATCAGCGGGATCAAGACGCTGTCTTCGCGCTCCTACGAAGGTCTGTCGGTGGTGGTCGCGGAGTTCGACCTCAGCGTCGATCCGGCGCTCGCCGCGCAGGACGTGCGCGAGAAGGTGGCTGTGGTCAAAGTCGGGTTCCGCAAGGAAGTGAAGGAGCCGCGCATCACGCGCTTCAATCCCGACGACCTGCCCATCATGTCGCTCGCGGTGCGTTCCGACAGCCGGCAGTTGCGCGAGGTGACGACGCTGGCCGACCAGGTGATCAAACGGCGCATCGAGAACGCGCGCGGCGTCGGGCAGACGACCTTGGTAGGCGGGGTGAAGCGCGAGATTCAGATCTTCCTCAAGCCCGCGGAAATGGAATCCCTGGGCGTGGGCATCGACCAGGTGATCGCCGCGGTGCGCAGCGAAAACCAGGAATTGCCGGCCGGGGCCGTCACTTCGCGCGAATCCGAAACCCTGGTGCAGGTGCAGGGGCGCATCGCCAAGCCCGACCAGTTCAACCGCATCATCGTCGCCCGCCGCGGCGGCCAGCCGGTATATCTGTCCCAGGTCGCCAGCGCTGTCGACGGCCAGGAGGAGGAGGAAAGCGCGGCGCTGGTGAACGGCAAGCGGGTCATATCGCTGGACATCATCAAGGCGCAGAACGCCAACACCATCGAAACCGTGGACAACGTCATGGAAGTGGTGGCCGCGCTCAAGAAGCAGCTGCCGGACGACGTGAAGCTGGAGGTGGTGCGCGACACCTCGCTCGGCATCCGCAATTCGGTCAACAACGTCAAGCGCACGCTGCTCGAAGGCGCCGCGCTGACCATCCTGGTCGTGTTCCTGTACCTCAATTCCTGGCGCAGCACGGTGATTACCGGGCTCACGCTGCCGATTTCCCTGATCGGCACCTTCCTCGTCATGTATGTCTTTGGCTTCACCATCAACATGCTGACGCTGATGGCGATGAGTTTATGCGTGGGCCTCCTGATCGATGACGCCATCGTGGTGCGCGAAAACATCGTGCGCCACCTCGCCATGGGCAAGAGCCATCACGACGCCGCGCTCGACGGCACCCAGGAAATCGGCCTGGCGGTGATGGCCACCACCTTCAGCATTGTCGCGGTGTTTTTGCCGGTGGGTTTCATGGGCGGCATCATCGGACGGTTTTTCCACCAGTTCGGCATCACCGTGGCGGCAGCCGTGCTGCTGTCGATGTTCGTCAGCTTCACCCTCGACCCGATGCTGTCCTCGGTGTGGTACGACCCGGCCGCCCACGGCGTGCACGGCAAGGGCTGGTTCGCGCGCATGCTGACCTGGAACGAGCAGTCGCTGCAGCGCTTCAGCGTGCATTACTCGCGCCTGCTCGCCTGGGCGCTCGCGCACCGGAAAAGCGTGCTCGCCATTGCCTTGGCGAGTTTTCTCGGCGCGTTCGCCCTGGTGCCGAGAATCGGCTCGGAATTCGTGCCCGAGGCGGACCTCGCGGAAATCATGGTGCAGATGAATACGCCGGTAGGATCATCGCTCGAGTTCACGCAGGCCAAGACCCGTCAGGCCGAGGCGGCGCTGCGCGAATTCCCCGAGGTGATTTACACCTACGCCACGGTCAACACCGGAACCACCCCGGGCAAGAATTACGCGACCATATTCGTCAAGTTGCTGGACCGAGGCCTGCGCGCGGCGAACCAAAAGCAGCTGCAGAAGCCGATGCGTGCGCGCCTGCTGCAGATTGCCGGCGTGGAGGTGACCAATGTCGGCGTCTACACCCCGGTGAGCAGCGGCAAACCGCTGCAGGTTTCGGTACAGGGACCGGATATGGCGCAAATCGAAAAGCTCTCGGGCGAAGTGAAAGGCGTCATGCGCTCGATCCACGGCCTGGTGGACATCGATTCCAGCCTCAAGGCCGCGAAGCCCACCGTGGCCGTGCGCATCAAGCGCGAACTGGCGAGCGACCTCGGCGTCGGCGTGGGCAAAATCGGCGAAGCACTGCGGCCGCTCCTGGCGGGCGAAGCCATCTCGAGCTGGAAAGCCCCCGACGACGAGAATTACGACGTCAAAGTACGGCTGCCCAAAACGGAGCGCGAAAACCGGGGAGATCTGGAGCGCATCTACATCGCCAGCAACCAAATGGGCGCCGACGGCAATCCGAAGATGGTGGCGCTGCGCCAGGTCGCCGATTTCGTGCCCACGCTTGGTGCGACGCAGATCAACCGCAAGGATCTCACGCGCGAAGTCCTGGTCACCGCCAACGCCCTCGACCGGCCGGCCGGCGACCTGGGCAACGAAATCAAGGCGCGCCTCGCCGGAATTGCGTTGCCGCCGGGCTATCGCTTCGTCATGGGCGGCTCGACCAAAGACATCCAGGAAACCATGGGCTACGCCCTGTCGGCGCTGCTGCTGGCGATCATATTCATCTATCTGATCCTGGCCAGCCAGTTCGGCTCGTTCCTGCAGCCGGTGGCGATCATGATGTCGCTGCCGCTCTCCTTGATCGGCGTGCTGCTCGCGCTCCTGATTGCGCGCTCCACGCTGAATATTTTCTCGATCATCGGTTTCGTCATGCTGATGGGCCTGGTGACCAAGAACGCGATCCTGCTGGTGGACTTTACCAACCAGTTGCGCAAAGGCGGGCAGGACCGCACCCCTGCCATCCTCGAGGCCGGGCGCATCCGCCTGCGGCCTATCCTGATGACCACCTTCGCCATGGTGTTCGGCATGATTCCGCTCGCGCTCGGTATCGGCGAGGGATCGGAGCAGCGCGCGCCGATGGCGCACGCCGTGATCGGCGGCATCATCACCTCCACGCTGCTCACCCTGGTGGTGGTGCCGGTCATCTACACCTATCTGGACGATCTTGCGCACTGGGCGCAGAATAGGTTCGGTTCCGGCAGAGACGCGGATGCGGAAAAGCCCGAAGCGTGATGCGCAAGATGCTGCCTAGTGTCATCCCGCCCCGGCCAGCGGAGACTCTGCGGCAGGGTCCGCCGAGGCGCCGCGCGGTATGTGACAAGCGTCACAAGGAAGCCGCGCAAACGATGCTAAAATCCGCACTTGTCAAACTACTTGTGCGAGCCGATCTGCCATGTCTGCCATGAACGTCGACCAAGCCCGTCTGAACATGATCGAATACCAGATCCGCCCGTGGGAGGTTCTGGACCAGCAAGTGCTGGACCTGCTCTACGCGGTCAAGCGCGAGGACTTTGCGCCTCCCGCCTACCGCCTGCTCGCCTTCTCCGATCTGGAGATCCCCATAGGGCAAGGCGAGTGCATGTGGCAGCCCAAACTGGAGGCGCGCGTGCTGCAGGAACTGGCGGTGAAGCCTACCGATCAGGTGCTGGAGGTCGGGACCGGTTCCGGCTATTTCACGGCGCTGCTGGCGCGCCTCGCGCAGCATGTCTACAGCGTGGAGATCCGCCCGGAACTCAAGGCCTCGGGCGAGGCCAACCTGCGCCGTGCCGGCGTGACCAATGTAACGGTGGAGCTCGGCGACGCGGCGCGCGGCTGGACCAAGCACGCGCCCTACGACATCATCGTGCTCACCGGCTCGACGCCGGAGCTGCCGCAACAACTGCTGCAGCAGATGAAACCCGGCGCTCGCCTGTTCGCAGTCGTCGGCAATCCGCCGGTGATGGCGGCCCGGATGGTCACCTGCACCGGCGAGGGGGTGTACAACTCCATCGACCTGCTGGAAACGCAAATCGCGCCGCTGGCGAACGCGCTCGAGGGCGAGCGCTTCAGCTTCTGACCATGACGCAGATCACGCCGCAAGTCCTGCAGCAATGGCTGGCCGACGAGGGCCGCACGCCGCCGGTTCTATTGGACGTGCGCGAGCCATGGGAATACCAGACCTGCCACATTGACGGGTCGGTGCTCGCGCCAATGAACACCATCCCGGCGCGTGCGCAGGAACTCGATCGCGAGACCGATACCGTGGTGATCTGCCATCACGGCGCGCGCAGTTACCAAGTGGGTGCGTTCCTGGAACGCAACGGTTTTTCCAATTTGTACAACCTGCAGGGCGGGGTGAATGCCTGGGTCGACCAGGTCGAACCCACGATGCCCAGATATTGAGCCCGACATGAAACGACACGCGATTTTCCTCGCCCTACTTGCGTTCAGCCAGCCGCTCCTGGCCGCGGATCTCCTGCAGACCTACCGCGAGGCGCGTGCCAACGACCCGGTGTACGCCTCGGCGCGGGCCGCGCGCGATGCGGGTCTCGAATTTCTGCCGCTGGGATTGGCGCCGCTGCTGCCTACGATCAACGCCAGCGGGTTCACCCAGATGAACAACATCGACATCGATTTCCGCGGTGTGGTGCCGCCCTCGAAGCGCGAAGGCAACACCAACGGCTACAGCGTGTCGCTGACGCAGCCTTTGTTCAACTGGCAGAACATCATGGTGTACAGGGAGGCCGGTTTCAAGGTGGCGCAGGCCGAAGCCGTGTTCGCGCAGGTGGCGCAGGATCTGATCGTGCGCGTGGCCCAGGCTTATTTCGACGTACTCTCTTCCCAGGACAGCCTGGCTTTCATCCAGGCGCAGAAAACCGCCATTTCCGAGCAATTGGCGCAGGCCAAGCGCAACTTCGAGGTGGGTACGGCCACGATTACCGACACGCACGAGGCGCAGGCGCGGTTCGACCTTTCCGCCAGCCAGGAAATTGCCGCGCAGAGCGACCTCGAGATCAAGAAGAGCGCGCTGCAGCAGATCATCGGCAAATTTCCCGAAAGGCTTACCCCGCTCAAACCGTCGATCGAACTCAGCGCGCCCAAGCCCAGCGCGATGGAGCAGTGGGTCGCCGGCGCCGAGGACCAGAACTTCGCGGTGCGCATCCAGCAAGCCGGGCTGGAAATCGCCACGCGGGAGATCGAGCGCAGCCGAGCCGGCCACTATCCTTCGCTCAATATGGTGGGGAGCTACGGCAGTAACTCCGCGAGCATCAGCACTGTGGGTACCGTGAGTTTGGGCACGGACAGCACCAGCCGCACCCTAGGATTGCAGCTTGCGATTCCGCTGTATGCGGGCGGCGGCGTCAACGCGCTGGTGCGCCAGGCCATCGCGAATCAGGACAAGGCGCGCCAGGACCTGGAGACTGCGCGCCGCAGCGCGGCGCAAGCGGTGCGCCAAGCCTATCTCGGCGTCACCAACGGCATGGCGCAGGTGGGCGCGCTGGAGCAGGCGCTGATTTCCAGCCAGAGCGCGCTGGATTCGAACAAGCTGGGCTACGAGGTCGGCGTGCGCATCAATATCGACGTGCTAAACGCCCAGCAGCAACTGTTCTCGACCAAACGCGACCTGTCCAAAGCACGCTATGACACCCTGGTGAACGGGCTCAGACTCAAGGCCGCTGCGGGTACGCTCACCGAGGAAGACCTGGAGCCGGTCAACCGCCTGCTGGGTACCAACTAAAGCCACGGTACCCGAGCTTGCGCGGACGGCGGCCCGTCCGCGCGGATCCCCGATTGCGCACGGACGACGAAACCGTCCGTGCGCAATCGGGGATCTTGAATAAAACCAAAATCGCTTTTGCCTTTATCCACAACCGTGTTTTCTGTACGGATACGCTTTTCATCCGTACAGAAAACACGGTTCGCGCGCAGAGCGCGCAATGGCCGCCAGTCTACGCCGATGGCAGCAGCCGCTCGCAGATTGCCAGATTGCGCGCTGTGGCTCCCTGGTGCGCGCGGCTGAAAACAAGCGCCGCCTGCGACATCCGCGCCAGCACTGCCTGATCGGCCAGCAACTCCCCGGCCCGCTCGCCCAGCATGGCCGCATCGGCGACCTCGACCGCCGCACCCGCCTCCAAAGCCAGCCGCGAGGCCTCGGCAAAGTTGTACATATGCGGGCCGAACAACAGCGGCCGACCCACGGCGCAGGCCTCGATCAGGTTCTGCCCGCCGAAGGGCAACAGGCTGCCGCCGATGAAGGCCAGATCGCAGGCGGTGTAATAGGCCGCCATTTCCCCCATGCTGTCGCCAAGCAGCACCCGGCAATCCGACGGCAGCGCGCGCTCCTCGCTGCGCCGCAGGTAACTGAAGTTGCGCCTGGCCAGCAAGTGCGCGACTTCGTCGAAGCGCTGCGGGTGGCGCGGCACCAGCAGCAGCAACAGGCCCTCGATCCGGATGCGCGAGAACGCGTCCAGGACCAGTTCCTCCTCGCCCTCGCGCGTGCTCGCCGCCAGCAGCACCGGGCGTCGCCCGATGCGTTGCTTCAGTTCCGCGCCCAGAGCGAGCAGCCGCGGCGCCAGGGCGACGTCGAACTTCAGATTTCCCGTCACCTCGACCCCGCGCGCGCCCAGCCGCGCGAGGCGGTCCGCGTCCTCACGGGTTTGGGCGCTCACCGCAGCCAGGCCGGCGAGCGCAGCGCGGGTGAGCGGCGCCAGCCATGCGTAGCCGCGCGCCGATTTTTCCGACAGGCGCGCATTGGCAAGCAGCAGCGGCACGCCCAGGCGCGCGCAGCCTGCGACCAGATTGAACCAGATTTCGGTTTCCATGAGGATGCCCAGGCGCGGCCTGAACCGCGCGAGAAAGCGCGCTACCGCGCCAGGATAATCGTAGGGCAAATAGACGATGGTCGCCGCGCCGCCGAACAGTTGCTGCGCGGTCTCGCGCCCGGTGGGCGTCATTTGCGTAAGCAGCAGCTCATGCTCCGGATAGCGCGCGGCCAAGGCGCGCACCAGTGGTTCGGCGGCGCGTGTTTCGCCCACCGACACGGCGTGCAGCCAGATCACCGGCCGTGCGGGCCGCAGCCGATACCAGCCGAAGCGTTCGCCGATGTGCTCTCGATAACCCGGCTGACGCCGGCCGCGCCACCATAGGTGCAGTAGCGCCCAAGGGAACAACAGCCACAGCAGCAGCCGATAGGCCAAACGCCAGATCACGCCGGGCCTCCGCCTGCGACCTCGCGCACCGCCGCCAGGACCTCGGACACCTCCGGCGCCATCCGGGCGCTTCCCAGATTGCGCACCGGCGCGCCCTGGCCGGCATACACGCCATACAGCCCCGGATCGGTACCGCAAAAAAGCGCCACCACCGGACGCCCCAGCGCTGTCGCCAGATGGGACAGACCGGTATCGACGCCGATCACCACCTGCGCACCGACGAGCAGGCCGGTCATGCCGAGAATGCCGAGCGCGGGCGGCACGATCGCCGTGGGCAGCGCACGTGCGATACGCTCGCTGCGCGCGCGCTCGGCAGCATTGCCCCAGGGCAGGATCAGCGCATAGCCCTGCCGCGCGAGTTCGCCGCCGAGCCGCTCCCACGCCGCTTCCGGCCACAGTTTCTCGGGGCGGCCGGTCGCATGCAGCAGCACGCAGTAGGCGCCGGACGCGATCGGTGCCGCGACCGCGGGCGCAGCGATGCCATACTCGAACCGAGCCGGCAACGCATAGTTCAAAGCCAGGGCCGCGAGACGCCGGTTGCGCGCGACGGCATGCAAGTCCCGCGCGACCACGTGGGTGATGTCGTAGAACCTGGCCGCCAGCGGCTCGCGTGCGCTGGCGGCGGCATAGCCGTGGCGCGTGCCGGAAGCGGCCCGCGTCAGGAGCGCGCTCTTGATCAATCCCTGGGTGTCGATGACGCTGTCGTAGCTGATGCCCGACAGCGCCTGGCGGAACTGGCCGAATTCGCGCCAGTGCGCTGCCTTAAAGGGATTCCCGCGCCAGCGCCGCAGCGCCACCGGAATCACCCGGTGCACGCCCGGATGCATGCCGACGATGTCGCGATAGGCCTCCTCCACCACCCAGTCGATGCGTGCGCTGGGGAAACGCGCGCGGATGTCGCTCACCACCGGCAGGTTGTGCACCACGTCGCCGAGGGAAGAAGTCTTGATGAGCAGAATATTGGGCATGGGTAGTGAATGCTGCGGGCTTTGTTAGAATGCAGCCAGCGGCAAATTATAAGGTATCCGATCCCTTGTCCCCTCAGCCATTGTCCGTCGTCATGATCACCCGAAACGCCGCGACCCAGCTTGCCGCCTGCCTGGAGAGCATTGCCTTCGCCGACGAGACGCTGGTGGTCGACGGGGGATCGAGCGACGGTACCGCCGAACTCGCCGCGCGGCACGGCGCCCGCGTGCTACAAAAAGAGTGGCTGGGCTTCGGTCCGCAAAAGCAGTTCGCGGTCGAATCCGCGCGCCACGACTGGGTGCTGTGCCTGGACGCCGACGAACGCGTGAGCGAAAGCCTGCGCGCGAGCATACTGGCGGCGCTGGCCGCGCCCGCGGCGCAGGCTTATGCCATGCCGCGCTGCAACCGCTTCATGGGGCGCTGGCTCAGGTATGGCGAAGGCTACCCGGACTGGAGCCTGCGTCTGTTCAACCGCCGGCATGCGCGCTGGAGTGATGATCCGGTGCATGAAAAAGTGCTCACCGCCGCACCGGTGGCGCGACTCGAGGGAGACCTGCTGCACGACAGCGCCGAGACCCTCGAGAGCTATCTCGACAAGCAGAACCGCTATACCAGCATCCAGGCCGCAGCCCTGTTCAAGGCCGGAAAACGCGCAGGCGTGGCACAACTGCTGCTGTCGCCCGCACTGCGCTTTCTAAAATTCTATTTTGGGCGACTGGGATTTCTCGACGGCGTTCCCGGCCTGGTGCATATTGTCGTCGGCTGCTGCAACAGCTTTCACAAATACGCCAAGTTGATGGCGCTGCAGCGTGATCGGGACCGGATGTAGAAACCCTTTGAATCAACCCTATTCCAGCTGCCTGGAATTGGCACAACAACAGGGCACTACTGCTGCCTACAGGCTATTGCCGAAATCCGATGCCCGCCAAAGCGCAATCCGAGCAGCAACCGCTGCTCAGCTTCCTCATCCCGGCTTACAACTTTGCGTCCGGGGTGCGCCGTATCGTGGTTCCGTTGCTCGCTGAAGGGCGATCCGACATCGAAATTCTGGTCCACGACGACAGTAGCGATAACAGCGTGGGCGCAGCGATGCATGCGCTTGCCGGATCACATCCCTGCCTGCGTTACGTGAAGAATTCTCCGGCTCTCGGTGCCGTGCCCAACTGGAACAGCCTGCTGCGCAGCGCCCGGGGCCGATACGTGATACTGATTCATCACGACGATTTCCCGCTTTCCGAGCGCTTCGCCGCCGACCTGCTGGACGAGCTCGAAAGGAAGGACTGGCCCGACGCCCTGGTCCTTACGCGCCTGATCTACGACGTGGGGCGCAGAAAGGTAATCTATGACATCTGCAATTCCCTGAGACGCGTCATAGTGAATCATTGGCCCGCATACCTGCTCAGGCGGAACCCGATCGGCCCCCCTTCCGTGCTCGTAGTTCGCCGCGACCAATTCGAAGGATACGATCCCGCATTGCAATGGCTGGTAGACGTGGAAGCCTATTTCCGTTTCCTGACCGCGCAAGAGCGCCGGCTGGTTTTCGGTGATCTGACGATGGTCTGTTCCACCGGCTCGTCCAATTCCATTACCACGGAAATATGGGGCAGCAGGGGAGAAATCGCGGATGCCGAACTTGCCTACCTCGAAACCAAGTATTCGCGAAAAACCTGGGGGACCCAGCTTCGGCGAACGAATCTTTGGGGAAGATTCCTGCTCCTGCTGGAATGGCCTATGTGGGCAGCGGTAAAATTAGTCAGCGCGATCTGCAGTGCCCCGATGCGCTTTACATCGCTTCCAGCTGCCGTGGCTGATCGCAACAATAGCTACCAATCTGAACCTATTACCGATGATTCGGCATGCCTGAAATATCGGTGATCCTCCCCGTGCGCGACGGCGCGCGCACTCTGGCGCTGGCCATGTTGTCGGTGCTGGAGCAGAGCTATCGCGATTTTGAATTGCTGGTGCTCGACGACGGATCGGTCGATGCGTCCCCGGATATCGCGCTCGGCTTCGGCGATCCGCGCGTGCGCTTGTTGCACGACGGCGGACGACGGGGTTTGGCCGCCCGGCTCAACCAGGGCATAGCCGCGGCGACCGGTCGCTACATCGCCCGCATGGATGCGGACGATGTGTGTTTTCCGGACCGGTTTGCGCGCCAGGTGGCGCGCCTGAACGCCGACGGCTCACTGGATCTGCTGGCTTGTCGCGCCTTGATCTTCGACGATGACGGGGCCGCTACCGGGTTGTTCCCGCACTGCGTGCCCGCCGAGGCGCTGTGCGCCCGGCCATGGAACGGTTTTTATATGGCGCACCCTAGCTGGATGGGGCGTGCGGACTGGTTCCGCCGCAATCGCTATAAGATTCCCGATGTACTGCACGCCGAGGACCAGGAGTTGCTGTTGCGCGCCTATCCGGACAGCCGCTTCGCCGTCCTGGAGGAGATTCTTCTGGGCTATCGCATGGGACCGGTTGCTCTGCGCAAACTGCTGTCGGTACGGCGCAATTTGCTAATCACGCAAATTGGCCAATTCGCGCTGCGCCGCCAATGGCGCAATCTATTGCTCGCGACGCTGGCGACGGCCCTCAAACTGCCGCGCGACGCGCTTTTCGCCACTGCGGCCGGGCGCCGCTGGCGCGACCGCCGCGGCGGCACGGTTACGCCCGAGATCGAGCAGGCATGGACGGCATTGCTGAGTTCCCTTTGTCGACGACTCGACGAACTGCAGCTGTCACCCGGGCGCGAATTACCTGCACCACGGCCGCCGATGCGCGCGGTGACGTCTTGACCATGCAATCCAATACACCGTCCGCCTCGCGATCGGACGCGGCCAGGCCCACCCGCGTCGCGCTGGTGGTGACCAGCACACTGGTGGTGCGCTGGTTCCTGCTCGAGCATATACGGACGCTGGCCCGGTCTTATGCGGTTACGCTGATCGTCAACAACGATGCGCCCGAACTCGCCGCACTGCTGCCCTGTCGCATCGTTTCGCTGCAACTGGAACGCGATATTGCGCCGCTTGCCGACTTGCGCGCATTCGCCGGCCTGTGGCGCCATTTCCGCGCCGAACGCTATCAGCTGGTGCACACCCTGACGCCCAAGGCCGGACTGCTCGGCATGCTGGCTGCCTGGCTGGCCGGCGTGCCGGTGCGGCTGCACACCTTCCAGGGCGAAGTATGGGTCACGCGCCGCGGCGCGCTGCACTGGCTGCTGAAGGGCCTGGACCGGCTGCTGGCGCAGCTCGCCACCGATCTGCTTGTGGTCAGCGCGTCGGAGCGCGACTTCCTGATCGCGGCCGGCCTGGTCCCGGCGGCGAAATCCCGGGTGCTGAACCATGGGTCGATCGCCGGAGTCGACTGCGAGCGCTTCAGACCCGATTCCGGCGCCCGCGCTGCGCTGCGCGCCGAACTCGGCATCCCCGCCGACGCCCCGGTGTTTCTGTTCGTCGGGCGGCTCAAGCGCGACAAGGGCGTACTCGATCTCGTCAGCGCGTTTGCCGTGCTCGCAGGCGAGAATGCGGCCTGCCGGCTGCTGATCGTCGGTCCGGACGAAGACGGACTGCTGCCCGAGATCGCGCGGACCTGCGCCGCCTGCCGAGCCCGCCTGCATATCACCGGATTAAGCACCGCGCCCGAGCGCTACATGGCCGCGAGCGACGTGCTGTGCCTGCCCAGTTATCGCGAAGGATTCCCCACGACCATCATCGAAGCCGCCGCTGTGGGACTGCCAGCCCTAGGATCCAGAATTTACGGCATCACCGACGCCATCGTCGAGGGCGAAACCGGCATCCTGTTCGAGGCCGGCAACGTGCAGCAGCTTGCGCTAAGCATGCGCGCCCTGACCGGCGACGCAAGCCTGCGCCAGCGCATGGGGCAGAGGGCGAAGGAGAGGGCGGAACGCGACTTTCCGCAAGCGCAACTGACGGCCGCGCTGCTCTCCCATTACCGCCAGCTGCTCGCGGGACAGCGACCATGAGTATACCGCTTCCCTCGGTTCTGGTGACCGGCGCGGGCGGTTTTGTCGGCCTGCGCCTGTGCGCGCGCCTGGCTGCCGCGGGCCATGCAGTCAAGGCCGCCGTGCGGCGTGACAGCACAGCCCTGGCGGCGCTCGCGCCCGCGGTGCGCGTCGTCCGTGTCGGCGATATCGGCGCGGAAACCGATTGGCGGGCGGCGCTGGACGGGGTGGGCATGGTGGTGCACCTCGCGGCACGCGCCCATGTGATGCGCGACGGCGCATCCGACCCGCTCGCCGCGTACCGCCGCGTCAACGTCGCGGGCAGCGAGCGCCTGGCGCGCGCCGCGGCGGCGGCCGGGGTCAGCCGCCTGATCTACCTGAGCTCGATCAAAGTGAATGGCGAAGCGACCTTCAACGCACCTTTCCGCGAAAGCGACGCGCCCGCGCCGCTCGACGCGTACGGCCGGTCGAAATGGGAGGCGGAACAGGCCTTGAGCCGGATTGCGGCAGAAACCGGGCTGGGCGTGACCGTGTTGCGGCCGCCGCTGATCTACGGACCCGGGGTCAAGGGCAATGTCGCGCGGCTGCTAGTCTGGATCGACCGCGGACTGCCTTTGCCCTTCGCCTCGGTCGTCAACCGCCGCAGCCTCATTTATCTCGAGAATCTGATCGACGCAATCCTCGCCGTGATGCTTCATCCCGCACCCGGGGACACCTACCTGCTACGCGATGCGCACGACCTGTCGACGCCGCAATTGATCCGCGCGCTGGCGCGCGGCCTGGACAAGGCGCCGCGGCTGCTGGCTGTTCCGCCATCGCTGCTGCGCCTGGCGGGCGCGTGCACCGGCCAACGCGACGCAGTCGGACGCCTGCTGGGCTCGCTCCAGATCGATGCCTCCCGGATAGCGGCCGAGTTGGGCTGGCGGCCTGCGCATGATCCGGAGCAAGGCCTGATCCTGACGGCCCGAGCCTATGCTAAACGCGCGAATGAAAATATGGAGTTCCGGCCGTGAGCGGCGGCAACTACCTGTATCTCGCCCCGTTGGTCGCAGCAGCGGTCTGCCTCGCGCTGCTGTTCGTGCTGATCGACAGCAAGTCCCTGCCCAGAGATCTGCCCAACGACCGTTCGCTGCATGGAACGCCCATATCCCGCTCGGGCGGACTCGCTATCGTCTGCGCCATCGCCTTGACCGGTCCGCTTTTTTTTTACGGCGTCGGCACCTGGCTCAGCCTGGGTGCAGTGCTGGCGCTGGTTTCGTTTGCAGACGATTGGCGCAGCTTACCGGCCACGCTGCGGCTGACGACCCACTTTGTCGCCGCGCTCGCCCTCGTCTATTATCAGATGCCCGATCTGCCGCTGCCGCTGGCGGCCCTGCTGGTACTCGGCATAGTCTGGGGCACCAACCTTTATAATTTCATGGATGGCGCGGACGGGCTCGCCGGCGGCATGGCGCTGATCGGCTTCGGCGCCTACGCCGTCGCCGCTTGGTCCGCCGACGCCACCCTGGCCTGGTTCGCCATGACAGTGAGCGCCACGGCCGCCGCCTATCTCGTGTTCAATTTTTATCCGGCGCGCATTTTCATGGGGGACGCCGGTTCGATCCCGCTCGGTTTTCTCGCCTCCGCATTGGGCGTCTACGGCTGGTATTCCGGGATATGGCCGGCGTGGTTCCCGCTGCTGGTCTTCTCTCCCTTCATCGTCGATGCGACCCTGACACTGGTGCAGCGTGCGACGCGCGGCGAACGCGTCTGGCAGGCGCACCGCGAGCACTATTACCAGCGCCTGATCAGAATGGGCATGGGACATCGCAACACCGCGCTCGCGGAGTATGCGCTCATGGCAGCGGCCGGCATGTCCGCCTTGTCGCTGCTGCGGGCGCCAGCTCTGGCGCAACAACTACTGCTTGCCCTCTGGGCAGCGATCTATCTGGCGCTGGCAGCATTAGTGAACCGCAAATGGGCCTCACATAGGGCCGTTGAACAAAATGAAACGGCTTAACCCGCGCGCCACCGCTGCAGCTCCCGAAAGGTGTGTAGCGCCACAGCCAGACTGATATCCGACGCACCGGAGCAATTCAACTCACTGAACCGCATGGCAATTGCAGCTATACTCAGCGGCAATTCCGGACTGAACCTGCGACCTGATTTCGCACCCTTGGCCACCTTGAGCGTAAGCGACACCCTGGATCCGAGCCGTATCCGCCGCGTGCTGGTCACCAAGCTGCGCCATCATGGCGATGTATTGCTGGCCAGCCCGGTGCTGGGCGCGCTCAAGCGGCGGCTGCCGGACGCCGAAATCGACGCCCTGGTCTATCACGACACGCGCGACATGCTGTCGGAGCATCCGGCGCTCGGCCAATTGCATCTGGTGCGCAAGGGCGGCGCGCTAAGCGAGGAGTGGCGCCTGCTGCTGGCCCTGCGATCGCGCCGCTACGACCTCTTGGTCCACCTCACCACCAGTGCGCGCGGCGCGTGGTTGGCGCGGGTTCTCCAGCCGACGGTTTCGGTGGCGCCCAACCATGCCGGTAGTCTGTATCGCAACAGCTTCACTCATCTTTACTCCCAAGCCAATGCGCGCCACATGGTTGAATGCAATCTGGACGCACTGCGCCGGATCGGCCTCTGGCCGGAGGAAGCGGACAAGAAACTGGTATTGGTCGCAGGTGCGGACGCGGAACGCAGCGCGGAACAACACCTGCGCGATCTCGGCCTCGAAGCCGGCAAGTTCATTCTGATTCACCCGAGCTCGCGCTGGCGATTCAAGTGCTGGCCGGAGGAAAGAATGGCGGAGCTGGCGATACGCCTCGCCGAGCGCGGCCTTCCCCTGGTGTTCACCAGCGGTCCGGATCCAGAGGAGATCCGGATGGTTCAGCGCATTCTCGACCGGCTGCCGTTCCAGGCTCCCAGCCTGGCCGGCAGCTTGACGCTGAAGGCGCTGGCCGCACTGACCGCGCGCGCGCGCCTGTTCGTCGGCATGGACTCGGCGCCGATGCACATCGCGGCCGCCGTGGGCACACCGGTCGTTGCGCTATTCGGTCCAAGCGGGGAAGACATGTGGGGTCCGTGGAGGGTACCAGCCCGAGTTGTTACTTCGGACCATTCCTGCCGCCCCTGCGGACTGGACGGCTGCGGCGGCAGCAAGCGTAGCGACTGTCTGGAGAGCATTCCCACCGGACGGGTTCTGGACGCAGTTCTGGAGTTGCTGGAGCGACCGCGTTGAATTTTGGCAACATCCGCCGCCATCTCCGGTTCGGACGCGCCAATCGCTTTCTGATCTGCAGCTATGCCCAATCCCTCCATGCACAAGAACATGGACAAGCTGTCTCCTGACGCCCGCGTTCTGGCGATTTGCGTCGCGCGTATCGGCGACACATTGCTGGCCACCCCGGCGCTGCGCGCGCTGCACGCAGCCGTCCCGCGAGGCAAACTAACGGTTCTGGCGCATCCGAGGCGTCGCGTATTGCTCGAGCATCTGCCGTTCATCGATCACCTCGGCGCCATAGAAAAACACAGCGCATCGTGGCGTGGCTGGTTTTCCGGAAAGACTTACGACTGGGGGGTGGTATACGGGGAGGACGTCGCGCTGGTGCGCTATGCCTTGCGTGTCTGCCGACAGGTCGTCGCCCAGCGCCAGCGCGACGAATCGCTTAACCGCCAACTGGCCCACGTGGTCACCCCCACGACCGAATTCCAAATCGCGGTGGATGCGCGCCTCCGACTCGCCACCACAATAGGCGCACCTGTCATGGGGCGCGCACTGTCCTATTGGGTCACGCAAGAAGAACAGGCGCAAGCAGGTTCGCAGCTACGCACCCTGCTGCCCAGTGCCCGCCGATTTGTCGGCCTGCAGCTGCAAAGCTTCCCATCCAAGGCCTACCGCGACTGGCCGGTGGAAAATTTCCAGAGGCTTGCGGAACGCCTGCTTCAACAGGACGGCATCGGCATCGTCGTCCTTGGCGGGCCGGAATCAACCCAGATCGGCGATGACTTTGCGCGCCGGCTCGCGACGAATTTCACCGGCAGGGTGGCAAGCATCGCCGGCCGCACCGCGCTACGCGAGGGCGCCGCGGTCATCGGCGAACTCGATCTATACGTGGGCGTCGACACCGGCCCGACCCATCTGGCCGGCGCGCTGGGCGTGCCCATGGTCGCGCTATACCACTGCCGCCACCGCGGCCGCTGGCTGGCGCCGCAAGAGCACCCGGCGCTCAGCGTAATCGAACACCCCACCCCGGATGAGTCCTGCGGCAACGACACTTCGATGGCGGCAATTCCGCTAGAACTTGTGGCGCAGGCGGCGCAAGAGCAGCTTGCCCGGGCAAAAAGGCAGCGGTGAGCTGGCGGGCCCTTTCCTTGGTGCATACGGAAAGCTCCTGCGGCTGGGGCGGCCAGGAAATCCGCATCCTGACTGAGATGGAAGGCATGGTCAGGCGGGGCCATCGCGCAACCCTGGTCTGCCCTGCCGAAGCGCGCATCCACGATGCTGCATTGGCGCGCGAACTCGAAGTGGTGGCCCTACCCATCGCCCGCAAGAACCTGCAAGGCCTGTTTGCACTTTCCATCTGGCTGCTAAGGCACCGGCGCAGGGTCGATATTATCAATACCCACAGTTCTACCGATTCCTGGCTCACTGCGCTGGCCGCGTCTCTGCTGCCCGGAACTCCGCCGCTGCTGCGCACGCGGCATGTTTCGTCGCCGGTCTCAAAAAAAAGTTCGTCGTTCTGGCTTTATCAACGAGCAATCAAGCACCTCGTGGTCACCGGCGAGGCGCTGCGCCAGCAACTTTACCGCGACAACGGCTTCGACCTGGAAAGCATGACCTCTGTGCCCACCGGCATCGATCTCGCCCGCTTTGCGCCAGATGACCGGCAGGCGGCACGGCGAAGACTCGGACAAGCTGACGTTCCTACTTTGGGAATACTTGCCACCCTGCGCAACTGGAAAGGCCACTTCTATCTGCTGGAGGCCTTTGCGCTCCTGCGCGCGAGCTTCCCCGAATGGCGTCTGGTATTCATCGGCGACGGCCCGCAGCGGCACAACCTGGAGCGCAAGGTAGCCGAATTGGCTCTGTCGGATCGGGTTACGCTCGTTGGCAATCGGGACGATGTACCGGATTGGCTCAACAGCCTCGATCTGTTCGTGCTGCCCTCCTATGGCGACGAAGGCGTGCCGCAGTCCATCATGCAGGCCATGGCCTGCGGCCTGCCGGTAGTGAGCACGCCGGTGGGCGCCATTGCCGAAGCAGTAGTGGCAGACGAAACCGGGCTGCTGGTCCGCCCGAAAGACAGCCGCGCACTAGGGGCGGGCTTGGCGCGCCTGATGGGTGATCAGGAATTGCGCGAGCGTTTCGGCGCCGCGGGACTGGCACGCGCAAGAGCCTGTTTCGGCAGCGACCGGATGCTGGATCGCATGGAGCTTATCTTCCTTCGCTACGCGCGAAGTGCAGTCTGATGAGTAGAATAGCCAGTCCATGCTTGGAACTCATTACAACATGAGGGGATGCATTCCCTCATGCCCCCTAATTAATAAGCCGTTTCGGCAATCCCGAAGTGGCTTCTTGCGCAACCAAGAGTGATGCTTGCCATGAGGATTGTGTGCCCGAATTGCAAAGCAGAACTACCGGACTCGGAAAACTGGATTGAAGCGACAAATCCCTGCCCGAGTTGCACTACCCTGTTCCAAAAAAGCAACTCCGTTCTGCGATTCACAGAAAACGAAGGCTATGCCGATAATTTTGGCTACGAATGGCTAAAGCATTCCAGGCTTTATTTCACAGACAGCGAAATTACATCAACCGTAAGAACGCTCAACGCACTTGGCCTCAACCGCGAAACGGTCAAGGACAAGATCGTCCTTGACCTGGGTTCCGGCACCGGCCGTTTCACGAGCATCTTGCAGGCGTGGAATGCACGACAGGTCGTGGCCGTTGACATGAGCCAAGCGATTGACGTTACGGTCGAGAACACCAAGGCAGGGTCGAACACGACGTATATTCAAGCGAACTTAATGAATCTGCCTTTTGGCGAGAACGAGTTCGATATAATATTAGCATGGGGCGTATTGCATCACACACCCAGCACAAGAAAAGCGTTTCAAGCGGTCGTGCGACACCTGAAGAAGGGAGGGTCGATGCATATCTATGTCTACGGCACCACAAAGCAAATCAGAAGAAAGGTGATTACCGTCTACAGAAAAATTACGCCGCACTTGCCGAAACCAGCCCTCTACGCTTTATGCCGCCTTTCCGCACCGCTGTACTATATTTACAAGATACCCGTTATTGGAACAATTCTCCGGACCATTCTACCGATCAGCCATCAACCCAAACGCGAGTTGCGCATACTGGAGACGTTTGACGATTACTCTCCGGTTTATGCATGGCGACACTCATTCCCGGAGGTGTTCGAATGGTTTTCAGAAGCCGGATTCGTCGACATAACGATAAAGAACCCGCCCGTATTCATGTACGGACGACTTCCAAGACACGACGGCTAGATTCGACATGAACCGCATGCCCGCGCACAACAAACGCCCCTTTTTGGCGCCATAAGCAGGGAGGCGCTGATGTGCGGTATCGCCGGGTTGTTTGGCCGCATCCCCCGTACTCCGGAACGGCTGGATGCCACACTCGGTCGCCTTGCCAGCCGAGGACCCGACGCGCAGCATAAGGTGTGCTGGGATCACGCCGGCCGCGAAACCAATGGGTTCGCGGTGGAAGCCTTGCTTCATACCCGTCTGGCGATCATCGACCCGCGCCCGCAAGCCGATCAACCCATGTCCAGCGACGACGGCGAGATCTGGATCTGCTACAACGGCGAAGTTTACGGCTGGCAGGACGACGCCAGGATCCTGGCCGCGGCCGGCGCCCGCTTCCGTACCCGCTCCGATACCGAATTCATCCTGTACGCCTATGCACACTGGGGAATCGAGGAAACGCTAAGGCGCTTGCGCGGCATGTATGCATTTGCCATTTTGGACCGGCGCCGTGGCGAACTTCACCTGGTACGCGATCCGATTGGCAAGAAACCGCTGACCTACGCATTGGGTGGCGGCGAGTTGGCTTTCGCTTCCACCGTTCGCGCCATCCTGCCACTGCTTGCGAAGGCGCCCGGCCTGTCCTCGGCTGCCATCGACGCCTACTTGGCCCACCGCACCATACCCGCCCCGCTCACACTTTATGAAGAAGTGCAGCGCCTGCCTGCAGGTCATCGCCTGTGCTTCGATCTGGCTACGCGCCAGGCGAAGATTCACGACTACTGGCGACCTGGCGCCCAGGCCCAGCCGGACTGGCGGGAATGCCTGGACGAAGCGATCCGTCTACGCTGCACAGCCGATCGTCCGGTGGGGCTGTTCCTGTCCGGCGGGATCGACTCGACTCTGATTGCGGCCCGACTCCGCCATATCGGCCAACCGCTCCTGGCCTTCACCGCCACCTTCCCCGGCTCCGACATGGATGAATCCGACCAGGCCGCGGAAACGGCTGCGGCATTGGGGCTTCCGCATCGCGCCGTTCCGATTCCATCACGCATTCGTGACGACTTTCCTCGCATCGTCGCCGATCTGGACGAACCTTTTGCCGATCCATCCGCCATTCCGCTCTGGTACCTGGCGCGCGAGACTACGCGCGAGGTCAAGGTCGTATTGGCTGGCGACGGCGGAGACGAACTGCTGGCCGGCTACAAACGCTATCGCCAGCACCTGCGCAGTGCCTGGCGCAGGGGCTGGCGCTGGCCGCTGCGACACTGGCCGGCCGACCCGGACCCGCAGGGTTGGGCCAAACTGCGCCAGGAACTGGCGATGGACTGGGAATCCGCCTATAGCCTGCGTTTCTCAGGCTTCACGCCGGCACAGCGCCGTTGGTTGCAGCCCAAACTCACCAATTGGCCCACCACGCATTGGCGCATGCCGGATTTCCAGCCTGGCACCCCGCCCCTGCATCGCTTGCTGGAAATCGACATGGCCAACTATCTGCCGGAATACATCCTGCGCAAGGGCGATCTCACCACCATGGCGCACGGCTTGGAGCTGCGCGCGCCGCTTCTGGATGCAAATCTTTACCAGGCGATTTTGGCTCTGCCAGACAAGATGCGTTTTACTCGACCGGCCAAGACTCTGTTCGCGCCACTGATTCCAGAGCTCCTGGCGACCCGCCTGTTCAGCGCCAAGAAACGCGGCTTCAATCCACCCCTGCGGCACTGGTTGCGCAACGATCTCGGTGAACGTCTGGATGGATTGGGCGATCGCCTGGAACAGCTCACAAATGGCGGCATCGAAGCCAAACACGCTGATGCCATGCTTGACCGATACGGGGCAGGCAGCGAACATCTCGCCGAGGGTGTGCTGCAATTGGTGATCCTGGATGAGAGTCTCAGCCAGATGAAGAGATTGTGATAGGCCTCATGAATGCCGTGCTTGCGTACTGGTTAATGACTCCTGTGGCCACACAATGAATATCGCTTTGCTGGATGTCACGGTAACCGTTTCATACGGGGGCATTCAGACCGCTGTATGGGAGCTGGCGCAGGCTTTATACGACCTGGGGCACGAGATCACGGTATATGGTGGTGATGGTCCGATCCGCCGAGATATTGGGGGGCGCGATATCCGTATACGCACCTTCCCCTTTACCGACAGAGAAAAAATCCTGAATTTCGGTTCGCGATTTCGTCGAATTATTGAGCGCTGGAGTTTTTCCAGGCATGCATTGCCGGAAGTCGCTTCCGCCAATCATGACTGGGTGATACTGACCAAGCCTTTCGATTTCTTCTGGCCGCGCATCATGCCCGCCAACAGCCGCACCCGTTTCGCCTTTCGCAGCGGGGGAACCGATTTTTTTCCCGGCGACCGCATGCTCAAATCAGGTATCAGCGCATGGTTCGCCAACAGCCATTTCAATTCCTGGCAAATAAAGTCGCGTTATGGCATCTATCCCAAGGTCATTTATAACGGCGTTGACCTTAAACGCTTTTCCCCGGAACACCGTGACCCGGAACTGCGCAGGAAACTCGGCATCGCGCCCGAGGACATCGTCTGCATATTTGCAGGCCGCCTCGTCGGCTGGAAGGGTGTGCATGTCACCCTCGACGCGCTTGCCGATGCGAGTCTGCGGACTTTGCCGTTGCGCTGCATCGTCATCGGCGACGGCCCCGAACGCGAGGCATTGCAGCGCCAGGCTGCGGCTCTTGGTTTGCAGCAACGCGTCTTGTTTGAATCTGCCAAGCCGCATGGCGAACTGCCGCGCTGGTGGGCAAGCGCTGATCTGGGCATCTTCTCCAGCATTGGCGATGAAGGCTTCAGCAACAGCATCGCTGAGGCTCTGGCCAGCGGTTTGCCGGTCATTGCGACCGCCTTCAGCGGCAATCCGGAAACCGTGGGCAACGAAGGCAGTTGCGGATTGCTGGTTACGCCCGCCGACAGCCAGGAGCTTGCCCGTGCGATCGGCGAACTGGCGCTCGATCCGGAGCGGCGCCACAGCATGGGCGCGCGCGCGCGCGCGCGCATCGCCAGGGAATTCACCTGGGATCATGTCGCGCGGCGTCTGCTTGATGGGCTGCCTGCCTGAGCGGCGCCATGCACATCTATTACATCGACCCGCATCCGGTTCCGGGGGAATGTCCCGAGGCAATGCAGATACTGCAGACGGTAGACGCCTTGGCCGCTTTGGGATGCGATGTGACGCTTCTGACACCGGCCGCGCCTCCTCTGGACGCCGCACTCATCCTTGGCCGGCCACTTCACGCCCGGGTACGCTTATGGCCACTCGCCGTTCCCCGCGCCTGGTGGCAGACGGCGCGTTCCTCGCAAGCTTTTTACCGCGGAGCGTGTGCACACATACGCAAGGCGCGCGACTGCGATGCGCTGCTGGTGCGCAATCTCAAGCTGGCGGAGCACCTGCTGCGATTGCCGCAAAGGCCACGCCTGGTATTCGAGACCCATGAGGTCTTTGCCAGAACCTTTGCTGAACAACATCTCAAGCCCAATCTTCGCACGCGTCTCAAGCTTGCACAATTACGTGCGAGAGAAGGCACGGTATACCGCCAGGCCGACGCGCTGGCGGCGCTGACCGAATGGTTGATCACCGACCTGCGCGAGGAATATGGCGTTACCACACAGGCGGCGGTGGTCCCTGACGGCGTCGATCTGCAGCTTGCCGAAGCAGCGATACTCGCGGAGCGACCCGGCGGCCCCACGCGTCTGCTGTATCTGGGAAGCTTGCACCCCTGGAAGGGTGTGTCCACGCTGATCAGCGCCTTGGCTCTGATACCGGATGCGCACCTGAGAATTGCCGGGGGTCCGGCGCTACGCATAACCGAGCTACAGACGCGGGCAGGATCCTGCGGGGTCGCTTCACGGGTGGAGTTTCTCGGTCATGTATCGCCGGTCGATCGCTTCAAGGTGATCGCCGAAGCCGACATTTGTTTGCTGCCGCTAAGCGAAACTTCAATCGGATCCCGTTACACCTCGCCGCTGAAACTGTTCGAATACATGGCGCTAGGCAAGCCCATCGTCAGCGCTGATGTACCTGCAATTCGCAGCGTGCTGACATCAGGGGAGTCCGCGTTGCTTGTGCCACCTGGTGACATTGCCGCACTTGCGACGGCGGTACGGCAGTTAATGGAACAACCCGCTCTGGCCGCACAACTGGGCAAACGCGTACGGCAATTGGCGCAGCAATACAGCTGGCAAGCACGCGCCGTGACATTATTACGATTGGCCGGGGACACCTCATGTGTGGAATAGTCGGTGCGCTGCATCGCGCATACACGCAGCCCGTGGACATGCCGGCAGCCCTACGCGCCCTGGCGCATCGCGGTCCGGATGGGCAAGGTATCTGGCGAGGGGAAGGAATAGAACTTGGCCACACACGCCTGGCGATCATTGACCTGGCGACTGGACAGCAGCCGATGGCAAGCCAATGCGGTCGTTATCAAATTGTTTTCAATGGCGAAATATATAACTACCGGCAGCTGCGCAGCGAACTGGAGCGTGAAGGGCAGGTGTTTCGGACGCATTCCGACACAGAAGTGCTGCTGGCGTTGTTTGTCAAACGTGGTTTTTCCGCCTGCCTGCAAGCCCTGCGAGGCATGTTTGCCTTTGCAGTCTGGGACGTCTCGGCACGAAAACTCCACCTGGCTCGAGATCGCTTAGGGGTAAAACCCCTGGTGTATAGTCTTCGGTCTGATGGTTTCTGCTTTGCCTCTGAAATTGGCGCTCTGCGCGCACTTGGCCCCAACAAAGCTTTCACCACGGATAACATCGCACTGCATCATTATTTCACTTTCCAATACATCCCGTCGCCCATGACCGGGCTGACCGAGGTCCGCAAATTGCCGCCCGCACACGCCATGGTTGTGGGCGATCACGGGATCGAGGCGATCTGGCGTTACTGGCAGATCGACGCATCACGACGCTTGTCAATGTCGTTCGGCGAAGCCATCGAGGCGGTACGCGCCAAGCTACTCGAAGCGACAGAACTGCGCATGATTGCGGATGTCCCCCTTGGGGCATTCCTATCGGGTGGAATCGACTCGGCGATTACTGTTGCCAACATGTGTCGCTTAAGCGGCACGCCAGTGAAAACCTATTGCGCCGGTTTCTCTCAGCAATCCTTTGATGAACGCCCAGCGGCAGCCAGGGCGGCGGCGTATTTGGGCACTGAGCACCATGAGATGCTGATTTCCGCCGATGCTGCAAGCGCCCTTCCCATGCTGATCCGCCGAATTGGTGAACCTTTCGGCGACGACTCCTTGCTTCCGACCTATCTCGTCGCCCAAGCCGCAAGAACGCATGTGACAGTGGCACTCACTGGCGACGGCGCTGACGAGTGTTTCGGCGGCTACCGACGACATCTGCAGCTGGCGCGCATGACGCGCCTTGAGGGTTATGGTTTGTTGCATCATTGGAGACGCTTGCGTCAGTGGGGCAACTCGCTCGAAGGGTGGATCCGTCCCGATCGCAAACACCCGTTTCCCTATACGCGTGAGGATGCCGTGCTTGCCATGCCACCTGTGCAAAGGCATCTGTCGTTGAGTTCGTTGTTTGATGCAACGGAGCGCGCACAGGTCTATCGTCATGACTTTCTTGAAAGCTGCGCAGAACCAAGTGCCTGGCTGGTGGAGCGCAGAGCCCTGAGTGAAGGCGGTGAAGAAGCAAACCGCATTCTGCTGACGGACACATACGGCTACCTGCCTGAAGATGTGCTCTATAAGGTCGATATTGCCAGCATGTCCGCCTCGTTGGAATGCCGTTCGCCTTTTCTGGACCACGAGTTGCATGAACTCATCGCAGCGCTGCCGGCGCGTTACAAGCTCAGAGGCAATATCGGCAAGTACCTCTTGCGGCAAGCTTACGCATCGGAACTACCGCCCGGTCATACGCATCTGCGCAAGTCAGGTTTCTCCGCGCCTATTGCACGCTGGCTGAAGGAAGACCTACGCGAGTTGATGTGCGAACGCCTGCTCGTCGAACAGCGGCTGGCTCCGTGGATGCGGCAGAATGCGATTGCCGCCATGGTCAACGCGCACCTTGACGGGCGTAAGCCGAATGCACGCCGTTTATGGACGTTGCTTGTAGCCGCCGAATGGCTGGCGACTCTGGACAATCCGACGACTGCTTGACGACATGAAGGATAGCGAATTGAATGAATTAGTCATTCGTAGCGAACGGATTCGGGCATTGTGCGAGGGAAAGCGAGTGCTTGACGTAGGCTGTTGCGCGCACGGCGAACTGGCTCGGAGCCAAAGTGAGAAATTTCTGCACGGGCAGATTGTGGCTTGCGCACGTGAGGTCATAGGGGTGGACAATGACGCCGAGGCCATCAAGATTGTCGCTGCCGCGGGTTACCCGGTATTGCAGGGCGATGCGCACGAACTGTCTTCGCTTGGCCTGGGTGAATTTGACGTGGTCGTGGCTGGCGAATTGCTCGAGCACCTTTCCTGCCCTGGTAGATTTCTCGACGAGGCATTTCGATGCCTGCGTCCGGGCGGGGTGATCATCGTCACCGTGCCGAATGCCTATTCATTTACGCGTCTCAAACAGGTGCGTAAAGGTATCGATGACGCGCTGTGGACGCACTCCCAGCATACCTGCTGGTATTCCCGGGCTACCATACGGTTCTTGTTGGAGCGGCATGGCTTCCAAATGCAGGAGCTGGCCTATTGCGGCCTGTTCAGATCGACCCGCTTTTGGAAGCGGGTGCAGGATTACGTCCGGATGGGATGGGCGACCGGTGCGCGTTTTTCAGAGAGCGTTTTCGCCGTTGGTCGGAAGGCGCTGTGACCATAGGCCCGCCCTTGCGTCACCCTGAGGCCATTGATGTATCTGTTGATGGCTGAGATTATCCCACAGCCCGCTTCAATATGCCGTACTGACAACATCGTTGCGATGGACATCCGCAACCACAATTCGCCACTGTGTATCAAGCCAACATTTGGCTGACCGGTGCTGTTCAACTCCTACGGTTTCATCTTTCTCTTCGCCCCAATCGTTCTGTTGGGATTTTTCCAGTTGGCGCGCATCCATCATGCGTATGCCTCAGCCTGGCTGGCGATCTCATCACTGTTCTTCTACGGTTACTGGAATCCAGCGTATGTCGGACTGTTGCTGGGTTCCATCGTGTGCAACTATTCATTCGGGATGCAGATCGCCAAGGCAGGCGTGCAACGTAAGATCGCACGCAAAAAGCAGGTGCTGGTGTTTGCCGTTACCACCAATATTCTGCTGCTCTGCTATTACAAGTATGCGAACTTCTTTCTCTCGAGTCTGAATAATCTTGCCGGGTCGCAACTCTCTTTGGGCGAAATTGTGCTGCCCCTCGGCATCTCGTTTTTTACCTTCACCCAGATCGCGTTTCTGGTGGACGCCTACCAAGGCAAGGTGAAGGAATACAACTTCGTCCATTACCTGTTGTTCGTCACCTATTTCCCGCACTTGATCGCGGGGCCGGTGTTGCATCACAAGGATATGATGCCGCAGTTCGCCCACGCGTCCACCTACCGTATCAATTGGGATAACGTCTCCACGGGTTTGTTGCTATTCACGCTGGGCGTATGCAAGAAAGTTCTATGGGCGGATTCACTCGCTCCGTTCGCTACTGCCATCTTCGACGGCGCACAGCAAGGCATGGTGGCGGGTACGCTACCAACAGTCTATGAAGCGTGGTCGGGCGCATTAGCTTACACGCTGCAGATATACTTTGATTTTTCTGGTTACACTGACATGGCGCTAGGCGTCGCGCTGATGTTCAACATACACCTGCCGATCAACTTCAACTCACCATACAAGTCCACCAGCATTATCGAGTTCTGGCAGCGATGGCACATTACGCTTTCCCACTTCCTGCGCGACTACCTGTACGTCCCGATGGGCGGCAACCGTCACGGCCAACCACGTCGCTACGTCAATCTGATGACGACCATGTTGCTAGGCGGTCTATGGCACGGCGCGGGCTGGACCTTCGTAGTCTGGGGCGCACTACATGGCGTGTATCTCACCATCAATCATCTGTGGCGCCATATTGTCGCGGAAAGTTTCTCGCGCCGGATTCCGGGTTGGTTACGTACCTTGGCCGGGGGCACATTGACATTTATCGCCGTCGTCGCTGCGTGGGTGTTGTTCCGTGCGAATAACATGGCACAAGCGCTGGCCATACTGAAAGCGATGTTTGGCATTGCAGCGCACCCCATCTCACTCGACTCCGCGGTACACGGGCACCTGTTATTGCTCACTAATATGTCTGGGCGCGATCTTGTGCGCTTGATTGTTCCTGGGCTGCTTTGGGTGTGGCTGTTACCGAATTCCAATTGCATTCGATTCCTCAAAGGCGGCGCCTTGCTAACGCTGATACAGACCGGCATAGTACTCGGCATGCTATATCTGGCTATAGATCAGTTCGGCAGCTACAGCCCATTTCTGTATTTTCGATTTTAGCGATGAGGCACGCCAAGTTCTTTTCCGTCGTCGTTTTCGCGGCTTTGCTGGGTTACGGGGCGGTCGGCTTCTACTTCTTGCCGATGGCCAACTTCGAGGGGGATCTCACCCGCATAGGCATGCTCCCAGAAACGCAATTTGGTTGGCGCAGACCACAGCCGGCGCTCGAGCCAAAACTTATACAGCAAGCTTTCTTGCAAGAGGCTGATGTGTTGGTCATCGGCGATAGCTTTTCCGACAAACTGGTTTGGCAAACCGTGCTGACGCAGCATGGGCTGAAAGTGCGCACGGAGGATTGGGACACCATACCCGCGATCTGCGCCGACTTTGTTCCCTGGTTGAGGGCGAAAGGTTTCCGTGGCCAGTTCGTGGTGTTAGAAATCATCGAGCGCGACATTCTGGCGGTGCTCGAGAAGTCTGTTGCATGCAAAATAACGCAGGCATATCTAAACATTTCCGCCGATAAGCCACGCGATCCGCCTATTGTGTCGTTTGATCCTGAACGCAAGGATCGTAGCGGTCGCCTTTCGATTGGCATTCGGACGGCATTGAATTTTCAAGGCTATAAGACAATAAGCGGCACTCCCGCATATCAGTTTTCTGCGCTGTCGCATGGCGCAAAGATCGCGCGAATCAAGAACGGCTGCGAACTCTTCAGTCATGTTCGCTGCGACGATGCACTCTTCCTGGCTGCTGACAACGCCGAGGATGTGGATGGCAACGCACTGGAGAATATCGGGAAACTCAATTCCCGTTTGACAGGCACCATACCGATCTGGGTATTCGTCCCGAACAAGTCCACGGCGTATCTGTATTCTGATAAACAATTCTGGAGTGAAGCGGAGCGACGATTTCATGCACCGAACCTGCTGCGCATGACGCAACGCGCTATCCAAGAAAGGACCGTTGATCTTTACCCGGCGAACAACACGCACTTCTCCACGACCGGGTACTTGTTGATGGGCAGGGAGATACTTAAAGCCGTGCAGCAAACGCAGCCTTAGAATCGCTCGTGACTCAAGGCACTATCCAAAATGAAATCTTGAAATGGGCGGCATGACCCGCTGTTACCAGGTCAACCTGCAAACCGGCTGGGGCGGCGGCGAGGTCTATACCGCCTTCTTCACCCGAACCCTGCTACGCCTGGGCACGCCCACGACCCTGTACGTCCATCCTGATAATCCGCATTGGACGGCGCGTCTGCCGGTGGAATGCACAGTCGTCCCGGTGAAGGAGGTGGCCGATATCGCCGGCCATCTCCCCGACTCGTCGAGCTGGCTGCTGTTCCATACTCGCGCTGGAGAGGCCGACACCGAGCCGCTGCGCCGCGCCGGGCACTTCCTCAGCGCCATCGCTCACATGCCGCTGTATGGCCGCGACCCCGCCACTCTGCGCGCTTACGACCTGGTTTACGCCGTATCGGCTCACGTAATCGACAGCCTGCATGCCGCCGGCATCCGTCGCGTTCACGAGGAGCCGCTCTGGGGCGTGGCCGATCTGGCAGGACGCGGCGGTACGGCGGATACCCCAGTCTTCGCCGCCTCGCCTTACGAGTGGGACAGGCGCAAGGTCCGCGACCGCCTGCTGTCCTGGATTTATCCGCTCTACACCGCGCTGAATTCGCAACGCCGCTTCACACCCACGCCCGGCATCGCCCTGGGGCTGGTTTCCCGTCTCACGCCAATCAAACAGTTTCCCTTGCTGTTCCGGCAGATTGCCCCGGTGCTCGCGCACCACCCCGAATTCAGGATCGAAATATTCGGCGCTGGCGGCTATGCCTCGGTGCGCGACCTGCGCCGGGCACTGACGCCGATCCGCGATCGCGTGCGCTTCTGGGGGCATCAGAACGATGTCGGCGCGGTCTATCGCAAGCTGGACTATCTGCTCGCAGGACTGCCCGAGAAGGAGGCGCTCGGGCTCAACATCCTGGAAGCTCAGGCCTGCGGCACGCCGGTGCTCGCAGTCAACGCCCGCCCATTTTCTGAGACCGTCGCCGACGGCGTAACCGGTCTGTTTTATGACGACCCGCGAGGAGATTCCGGGGCAAGCTTCGATAAACTTCTGCACCGACTTGCCATCAAGCCTTTCCGTATCTCTTCGGAACTTGCCGAGCGCCACCTCGAACAGTTTTCCGAAGCCGCTTTCGCTCAGCGTGTAGCCCGTCTGATCGAAACCACGGCGAGGATGATGGGCGAGCTCACCCAAATTCGGCATCGACGAGGAACAGTTGACCAACCCCAAACCGGAACCGGAATATCAGAATGATGGCTGCGCTAGACTCGCCCAAGCTGCTGATCATACGCCGCGACAACATCGGCGACCTGGTCTGCACCACCCCCTTGCTGCACGCGCTGCGCCGACAATTGCCGCAGGCGCGCATCGAATGCTTGGTAACACGCTACAACCAAGCAGTGCTATCGCGCCACCCGGACATTGACGCGCTGCACGCCTACACGAAAGCGAAGCACCAGTCGGCCGGCGAATCTCTTGCCGGCATCTACTGGCGGCGTTTGCGCATGGTTGCGGCCCTGCGCAGGCAGCGCTTCGACTGGGTCATCCTGCCTGACGGCGGGAGCGCCAGCGCACTGCGTTTTGCCCATTGGGTGGATGGAAAGAAGGTACTGGTACGCGATGAGCAGGATATGGTGGCTGGCCCCCACGAGGTCCAGCAATGCTGCCATCTGCTGTCCCGCATGGGTCTGGAATACGAAACGCCGGCGACGCGCATTTTCGCGAACGAGGCCGATGCAGCACGCATCCGCAGTCGTGTCGCCGCCGCAATACCGTTCTCGCCGCGTCGGCTGATTGGCCTGCACATCAGCGCCCGCAAACCCTCGCAACGCTGGCCGGCCGGGTCGTTTGCAGATCTGGCGCGGCGGCTTGCGGCGGAACATACCGCGCTCCTGCTGCTGTGGTCGCCGGGAGGCACGGATAATGCGCAGCATCCGGGCGACGACGAAAAAGCGGCGCAGGTCCTTCGCCTCTCGCCCGGTCTCCCGCTGGTCGCGATGCCAACGCGGCGCCTGGAGGAGTTGATCGCCGCATTGTCCGTGTGCGACGCCGTGATCTGCAGCGACGGCGGCGCCATGCATGTGGCAGCGGCGCTGGGCAAACCAATTGTTTGTTTGTTTGGGCAATCCCCGGCGGACCGCTGGCACCCCTGGGGTCCGCCCTATAAACTGCTACAGACGCCCAGTATGGAGGTGAAAGACATATCCGTGGATGCTGTGGCGCACGCTTTCGCGGCATTACCCTGAATCTTCATGGTGCCTCTTGGCTGCTTGAACTCACACGGAACCCAGGGTCGTGAACGCGCGGGAGACTGTCCTAACGTCGCGCAGTACAGCGGAGAACCAGGTCAAGGCGAAAACTGTTTTACGGGAGTTCCAGGCGAGGTTTGTCATTACTTGCGCGAACGAGGCCGATGCCAAAACCGGCTTGATCAGGTGAATCAATGAATTCTTCGACCCTTTCGTCGACTGCCTTGAGTCTAATCCAGAAACGGCCAACCTGATTGGTGGGTATAAGTTGGCGTTCGACAATATCGTGAAATGCTATGATTCCATTTGGCCTTACGAATTCTCTGTAGTCGAAATAATCCTGAGCGACACCGCTCTCCGTATGGTCTCCATCAATAAAAAGAAAATCGATTCTTTCCCCAGCCAGCACACTGCCCAAACGCTGTTTGAATTCGGGAGTATGCGAATCCCCCGCCAACAGCTTGATACGACACCCGCTTTTGGTAGGAGGAAACGATTCATATGATGGTGAAACAGCAGGCGAATGCACCAAGTCGCAGCTGACCACCAGTTTGGATGCCAACTGCGACCACAAGAAAAGCGTCCCGCCTTGAGCTGTACCGATTTCAACAATTACCTTGGGCTTTAACGACTGAACGCGTGTCGCCAAGCTGAGAATCTCGGAGCGCTTTTGCATCATGCGGAATTTGAGAATCGAACCTCTTCCGAACGACATTGCCATGTCAACACAGTCTGCGAGATCATGTGGAGTTTCATGAAAACGTCTTAGATCACGCGCCAGCATCTTGCGTTGAAAAGGAAGTCGCAGTTTTCGGCTAATATCTTTCAGTGCCATAGTGATGCCTAATCCATTTAAAAAACAAACCGACCTGCCATCGGCTCTTGCAAAGCACGGCAGCGGTCAGCGTGGGCAAGAGCATGGGTTGCGTAGAAATTGTCGGCATTGACGCGCGGCATCGCCTCTGGGGCGCGCTGGTTCTCGCGCAAGGTCAACTGCGCTAGCGCCATTACGCGAAACTGTTCGGCGCAGATCACGCGGCGACCGCGCGTTGCCACGGGAGCATTTCACGATTAGCGTAACGCTTGCCCTTGGGACGAAATCCATGACTTGCGCGAAGAGCGCCTTGCGTACATTCACGGGACTTCCCTCACGCTCGCAACTCCAGGAAATTGCGCAACAATGAAAAATTCAGTTTCGAATTCGGACCAAATAAAACCAGCCGGGAGACCGCGCCGCCATTGGTTTTCAGCAATACCGCGTTTAACCGGACACTACTGATGCTAAATGCTCAAAAACGATTATTGATCGTTTGCTCTCGAAATCTAAGAATTGTCGAACCTCTAAGAAGCGCATTCGTTAAATATGATATCGCCGTCGATTGGTTTGACACCCACTCAAACCACTGGTTTGATCGCTATGTCATTCACAGAATAAACAAGTTGGCGCATAACCTAAGGATCGTTTCGAAAAAAAGGGTATTTTTTCAAGAACACCCCTTGTCTCATTTTAATTATCGTAACAGCCAGCTGCTCAAGCGAATTGAGGCAGATCTTCCCGATTTTGTTCTAATGGTCCGGGGGCTTCGTTTTTCGAAGGAAACACTAAGTTCCATTGCATCGCGTTCGACTCTCGTCGGCTGGTATGTTGAATCCGAGAACCTCGCCAACCAAGTATTCGAGGAAGTTGATTTTTTCAATAAATATTTCTTTATCAGCCCCGGATCCGTTGAGCTTTTCAGATCTCACGGTTTCAGTAATGTCGATTTGATGCGTCACTCCGTAGACGTACAGGCCTATCATCCGATTGCCGTTGAAAAGCGCTTCGACTGGTGTTTCGTTGGCAACTGGTCCAAGACCAGGCAGGAACTAATCGAAGCTGCGATACAAATTTCCCCAGGCGGCGCTGTCTATGGTCCTAATTGGCATAAACATAACATATCTAACTATAAAGTGATGCGTACCCTTAGAGGGAAATACATTTATGGAGAGGATCTCGCGCGCCTATACAGTGCCACGAAGGTTATCCTGAACGCCACCGCCTGGGGCAATCAGTCCGGAGAGCAACGAACCGGCGTGAACATGCGAATTCTTGAAGTCCCCGCATGCCGTGCGGCGTTGTTAACAGATGTTTCAGAAGATTTGAGTGAGATCGTTTCGCCGGGGATTCACGTCATTACATACGACTCGCCCAGGGAGTTTCGTGAAAAGCTCGCGCTCTATATTTCGAACGACGCTGAACGTGAAGAAATCGCTTCTTCCGGATATGACCACGTTACCAGCCACTACTCATATGATGACACCGCAAAACGCCTATTGAAGGCGTTTCGCCGAAACTAGCCTGTCCTGGCACGGTAATCGCGCGAGCAGTTGCCGCCTCAAACAGACGCAGGGCGACTGCTGCGAGCGCGCGCTACAGGCCGTTGCCCCTCCGGCGCGCCGTCTTCGACGGCGAACTGGATTTTATACAGGTAAGCATACAATCCGTCGCGCGCCAGCAGCTCGGCATGCGAGCCGATTTCGGCAATCTTGCCGTGTTGCAACACCACGATGCGATCGGCCTTTTCGATGGTGGACAGGCGGTGGGCGATGATCAGCGTCGTGCGGCCTTGCATCAGGGTATCCAGCGCCGCCTGCACCACCCGCTCCGACTCGGTGTCCAATGCCGAGGTGGCCTCGTCCAGAATCAGCACCGGCGCATTCTTCAGCAGGGCGCGCGCGATCGCCAGGCGCTGGCGCTGCCCGCCCGAGAGGCGCACGCCGTTCTCACCGATCATCGTCTGCAGGCCCTGCGCCATTTCGCCGATGAACTCCATCGCATGCGCGGCCTCGGCAGCGGCGACGATCGCGGCCTCGCTGGCGCCCGCCAGCGGGCCGTAGGCGATGTTGGCCGCGACCGTATCGTTGAACAGCACCACGTCCTGGCTCACCAGGGCGAGATTGGCGCGCAGGCTGGCCAGGGTCAGCGTCTGCGTATCGATGCCATCGAGCAGGATGCGCCCGGCACTGGGCTGATAGAAGCGCGGGATCAGGTTGGCCAGCGTGGTCTTGCCGCCGCCGGAGCCGCCGACCAGGGCCACGGTTTCCCCCGCGGCAATCGCGAGGTCGATGTCATCCAGGGCGGGCCGGGTCGCGTTGGGGTAGGTAAAACACAAGCGCTCGAACTCGATCCGGCCCTGCGCCCGTTCCAATTTCTGCGTGCCGCTGTCCTCCTCGGGGGTTTCGTCGATGACCGCGAACACACTTTCGGCCGCGGCGAGGCCACGCTGCAGCGAAGCGTTGACCCCGGTCAAACGCTTGAGCGGGGAGAGCAGCATCAGCGTGGCGGTCATGAACGAGACGAAACCGCCCACGGTCACCCCGCCCGCGCCGCTTTGCTGCGTCGAATAGTAAATGATGACCGCGACGGCGACCGCCGCGCATACCTGTACCAGCGGTACCGATGCGCCGGCCGCAATCGTCTGGCGCATGGCGAAATCGCGCATGCGCTTGATCGCCGCGCCGAAGTGGCGCTGCTCGTACTCCTGACCGCCGAATACCTTTACCACCTTGTGGCATTCGATCGCCTCGTCCAGCACGTGGGTGATGTCGCCCATCGCGTGCTGCGCGTCGCGGCTCACCTGCCGCAGCCGGCCGCTGAACGCCTGGATCACCACGGCAATGATCGGTCCTATCACCAGCGTGATGAGCGAAAGCCTCCAGTCGAGGTAGAACATCCAGGCCAGCAGTCCGGCCACCGTGAGGCTGTCGCGCACCATCACCGTCAGTACGGTGGTTGCGGCTGCGGTCACGCCGGTCACATCGTAGGAAAGCTTGGAAATAAGCGCGCCCGAGGAAGCGTCGTCGTAATAGCGCGTGGGCAGATTGACCAGCCGGCTGAACATTTCCGCGCGCAAATCGAACACCACGCGGTTGGATACCCAGCTGAGGGCATAGTCGCTGATGAAGCCGAAGACGCCTCGCACCAGGAACAAGCCGACCAGGGCGAATGGAATATAGCGGATGGTGGTGGGATCCCTGTTAACGAAGCTGCCGTCCAGCAGCGGCTTCATCAGCGCCGGGAATACGGGCTCGGTCGCCGCCACCAGAACCATGGTCAGGATCGACAGACCGAACATGCGCCAGTACGGCGCCACGTAGCGCAGCAGTCGCGCATACAAGACCCGGCTCTTGGTTTCGGGAACAACCATTATTGGGATTGCATCAGATTTCAAAAATGTATAATTATATCAGAGCCCTAACAGGCTGTTGAATTTCGATCACGTGTAAACGGGGTGCGACGGGTAAACGTTATGGATATCGTGTTCATATGGAATTGAAGGGAGTGAATGCGATGCGTGGATCCGATGCGATGCAAGAGAG
>Ga0334722_10000463_pt1 | contig 60468 bp, 57 predicted proteins | sample C3_bottom_MG_FD_207210 | JGI IMG/M metagenome (GOLD analysis project Ga0334722, IMG submission 207210) | Sediment microbial communities from Yellowstone Lake, YNP, Wyoming, USA - C3_bottom | ecosystem: Environmental > Aquatic > Freshwater > Lake > Sediment | place: USA: Wyoming | collected... | reverse complement strand
GCCTCACCGTGGTCTTCGACAAGGGGATGAACAGCCCCGAGGCGATTCGTACGATCGACGATCACGGCCGTGTCCACTTCATCACCACCTATTCGCCGCACTTCGTGGAGGAGTTGGCGGGAACGGACCTGAAGCAGTTCGCACCCTTGGTAAATCAAGGCAAGGAAGAGGATGCCGTGCTGGCGTTGCGTTCGCGGATCCCGTTGTGGGACCAGGAGCGCACGGTGGTGGTGACTCACAACCCGAAGACGGCCCGCAAGAAGCGGTACACGCTGGAGCAGAAGCTGGAATCGGTGCGGCTGACCTTGCTCGAGTATCGGCGCGCGTATCGGGAGAAACAACCTTACTGGCGCAACCCGGAGGCGATCCGGGAGAGGTACCTGCGGGAATGCGAGCGGCTGCACATCGGAGCACAATATTACCGGATAGACTTCACCGAAGGCGATTCGTGCGAGATGAGTTTCCGGAAGGATCCGTACCAGGTGGGCAAATCGGAAGCTCTCTTCGGCCGCAACGTGATCGTGACCGACAACCACGACTGGACCACCGAAGAGATCGTGAAGCATTCCCTGGATCGCTACCGGATCGAGAAGCAGTTCCGTGCGAGCAAGTCCTCGGCCAACATCGATGTCAACCCCTTCTATCACTGGACGGATGGGAAGATCCGGTGTCATCTTCTGTGCTGCGTGATCGCGCTCGTCGCGCTGCGCATGATCGAGACGACCGTCAACGCGAATCGAGCGGGAGAAGCGATCAGCGGTCCCACGATCCTCGACCGGATGCGACAGCTCCACTCGGCGTTGCTGTTGTACCCGGGGAAGCGAGAGGCAGAGCGTGTGCTGGAGACTCCGGAGAAGACCCAGTCCGAAGTCCTATCGGCCTTCGGCTACCAAATAACGGACGGTGGGGTCTTACAAGAGGCTTGACGCAACATGGTGATATCAAACATCTTTGTGGACCTGACACCGATTATCTCTTAAACTCCTGTCGGAAAGTGAAAAAGCGCGATCTTGGGGAGCGCGTTAACCCATAACCCTGCCGGAAAGGCCGGAGGCGAGAACGTTGGCTGCTCAGGCGGTCGTCCCCGCATCTCCACCAAATCAGTATTATAGTGATAGATATTTTGTTGTAGGAGATTTGTTATGAGCGAGAAAGTCAGCTTAACTTCTTCCCGGATAGGCGCTTGGATAATAAATCTTAGCAAACATTTGCTAAATTATGATATTACCGATCCTGGCTTATCATCGTTGGATAGCATTTGTTTTGCTGGTAAATGCGGTAGTCTCCTTATCAAGTTATCAGCAGATGATACTGAACAATTGGATTTTAGAAAGATTAAGGCTCACTCGCGCTTGTGCGGGATAAGTCCTCAAGAACTTGATACATATTTGAGCACACTCAAGGCCAAGGGTTGTCTCGATTGGGATAAGGCTGGCAAATCATTTGAAGTCTTGGCATTTAGCAGAGAAAGGGTTTTAACAACGGTTGCAGAAGTATTTGAATCTGTCATGCCAAATTCGCTTGAGAAGGCTATCCCATACCTCCTTGAGTACTGTCTTATACGGCCGCGGCTGGGTTTTGAAAGTAAAGAATTTCTTTGTATTATAATGCCAGAGAAACATGTTACTCAAGTTCTTGGATTAGTAAATAGATTCGAATTGCTTGGGATGATACATATTGATGGTAAATCCGAGGTATTATATTTTAATGGATATAGGTTTAGCGATCGAGTAAAAGATATAGGTAAGGCTCTGGCGTCGCTCCCAACAAATATGCGTGATGAATTAAATATTTTACTATCGGAGGTTGCGAGGCGCCCAGGCATGCCGCCAGAGAACATCGTCGTAAAGGATGAGATAAAGAATCTAGCGATAGGACTCGGACTGATAGAGGAATCCGTAGTGTCAAGTCCTGCCGGTAGCGCGCGGTTTCTCACGACGCCTGGACTGGCGCCACCATCTGTTGGGCGAGAAACATCTCATCTTGAGGATGATGTCTTTCATCATGCGAAAATGCTTCTATCCTCACTACGATTTGGCGAACTCAGGTCTTCGGCATATAGAGGGCGTATCATTGCTCCGAACGTTCTTGTCAGTGCGTTGATCGACCGTGATCGTGTTGGCCCGTGTACCGCGATAGGGGAAGATTATGTAATCCTAGAAGGAGAAGGAGTCATAAGGACGATACCGGCTAAAGAGAAATCAGGCAAGCAGTTTTACATGGAGCTCCGTCGTAGAGAACCTGCTGAAATAGTCAGAGGATTATTAGAAACTGGCACAAGTGGGACTTTAGACGCGAGATCCTTGCCGCACAGTTTGGAGCTACCTTTCGTGTATAAAGGGCCAGAGACAAGTAGGCCTATAGCTACAAGGAAAGCGGCTAAGGATGATCCGGAAACTATAAGAAAGTTCCTTGAGGAACTTAGGACATGAAAGTAACACACTCGTCTAAGATAGAACATAATAAGTCTAAGAAAGGTACGGATCTTGAATTACGTAGTGCGGCATATTTTCAGGCCCACGGTTTTCTTATTAGAAGAGATGTAATGCTTTCAGTTTCAGCCGGAACTTCCGACATTACGGATATAGATATGTTGGGCATACGTTTTAATATTCCGTTAAGCGAAGAGCGCCTGATAGCCGATTGTAAAGAGCGGAAAAAATCTAAACCTTTTGAAAGAATACTTTGGACAACAGGCCTATCCGTATTTTGCAAGGCGCATAGATCCTGTATCGTTGTCCCTCATGCGCCTTGGCAAGCAAGGGAATTCGCCTCAAAAGTCGATGTTGAAGTTCTTGACGAAGAGCAAATGGATGCCTACTTGAACTCTGTAAAAGGGTCGTTCATCTCTTTTAGCGAGGCAGATGAGAACATATCATACCGCGTAAACTATGCAAAAAAACAAATAGGGGATAAATATAAAGAGGTTATTCGGGAAGACCTCAAATTACGGCAAATGCTCGTAGTTGGAAAACCGCTTACGAATTTAAATAGAATAATTGTAGCGCTATCTAATTTATATAAACTCCCTACGCCAACGACCGAGTACATGAGCTGGCTAAGAAGATATCTGTGTTATAACGCCGCCGTAACCGCTAGCGTGATGCTAGCTCGATTTTCAGCGGAGTCAAAATGGACGTCGGAGTCAGACTGGAAGGATCATGCCAAGAAGACGCTTACGTACGGAGACGTGCCGCCAAAAAAAGCGCAACAGCTTGCCAGATTGGCGCTGGAGCAAACGTTTTACGAGGGTTTGCCTACACCAAAGTACGCAGATGAATTAATTATGGCTTTGCAGGCAATGATATCAAATCCGTCAGTTGCTGCTGTTGTGCCATATACAGTAGATTTCTTGCTGCTTGGGCGAGTTCTAGGAGGCATGTCAGACGAATACATTCCACCAGTACTACTGGGGACCTTTGAGAACTCAACAAAAATGGCGAAAAGAATAATGTCGGTGATCGCGTATGCCGCAGAGATTCCAAGTGACGTTTGGGAGGTAGGTAAGAGAAATTCCTCTGGAGAAAAACATGCGACTGAATGTCAAACTGTACTGCCAATCAAGGATTAATTACTAAACGGCATGAACCAGTTATTTACGGTTTAAGAGGAAAAGCGCGACGCATGGGAGCGCGTCAGCCCTTCGCCGTGCCGCAAAGGCCGCAGCCCTGGCTGCGCGGAGGCTCAGGCGGGCGACTTCCCCCGCCTCCACTCCAGCAAATTTTCCCCATAACCGCTGTTGACGTAAAGGGTTACACAATATTAACGGTGTTTGACAGGTATAAGTACCACGATGTATCTTGAAAACATGGCTGGGACCTTCACACACTTCATAGTCTGTGACGTCGCGAAGACCAACCGGCAAGCTCTCCCTTCCGTTCTCCGCAAATTGTTGAACAAGCACGCCGAGTTCCTTTTCCTCGGGGCCGCCAGTCCAGACCTGCCGTATCTGAGCTTCAAGACGGGAAAGGTCAACTGGGCCGACGTCATGCACCACGAGCATACAAACGCAATAGCAATCAACGCGCACGAAGCGTTGAAGAAAGCATGGAGAACCGGCGGCGCCCCCAAGGAGATCCAGTTGGTTTGGTTGATGGGGCTTGTATCCCATCTCGTTACGGACGCCACCATCCACCCGATTGTGCAGGCGATCGTGGGACGATACGAAGAAAACAAGGAAGAGCACCGCATCTGCGAGATGACGCAGGACTCGCTGATCTACTTCGAAATCAAGCAGATGGAAATCCGTTATTCCGAGTTTTCGAGCATCCTCAAGTTCTGTCAGGAGTCGCCGCACATAAACGCCCTTGTCAGGTTCTGGACCGAGCAGACCGTGAAAGCGTTCTCCGACAAGAACGAGGATCCCGACCCGGCGTTGTGGCTGGAGACGTATTCCGATGCAATCGATGCCGCGGAGGGCGGCTCGAGCATCGTGGCCCTCTTCCGGCACATCGGCACGATCCGCGAGTACACATACAACACCCGAGAGGAGATCGTCTCGACGTATCCCGACCGACTCCGGAAGTACTACCAGGAGATCAAACTGCCCACTGGCGCAACGGGGTCATTCCGCGAAGCCGGGTTCAACCGTGCGATCACAAACGTGATCGCTGCTTGGAATGCATTGTATGAGGGTTTGACGAAGGACATCACTATCGCTAGTGTCGTCAGAAATTGCCACTTGGACACCGGCGTTGACATGGATTCGCCGAAAGAGATCGTGCCCTACTGGGGGAGGACATGACGACTAGGCTGACTTCCCTTGTCGCCGGGTTGCTTCTTGTTGTCTGCACTTCCACCTCATGTGCGTCCCATTCGGAAGTCATCAAAAGGCAGTACGGCGTCCTCGGGTCCGCCGTGACGTTCTCCGCGGATAAGATCGCCGGCGAGTATGGGGACTTGATTCCTGACAACCTCGACAACACGGTGTTTCTGGAGATCGTCCGGGACAAAATCCCTGCCGACTATTACGAGGCGTTGCAAAACTACGGCTTGTTGATCGCCCCGAAGAAAACCTACTATCTGCTGAAGGCATACGAACGGGATTCGAACAAGCTCATTCTTTTCGACTACAGCTGCACGCCAGAGTTGGACGGGCCAGTCCTGTTATCCCCCCAGGAGTACGACACGGAACACCTGGAGAAATATGATAAATGCCGACAGCCGGAAAATTGATCGCCGTGTGGACTGGAGGTTAAACACGCACGGGAGCTCGGAAGCTCTTTGCCCGCCGCAATAGCCGCAGCCCTGGCAGGGCGGAGGCTCAGGCGGGCGCCCCCCCCCCGCCTCCACTCCAGCATGTTCGACGATAGGCGGATGTATTCCTTCGCCAACCCTGATCTGTCTATCCTTGTGGCAATAGGCTCACTCAGTTGGGCAAGATAATGAGCTCAACTTTTCTGGCAACCGCTGTATATTCGCGATAGTCTTGGACAGAAAGCCCCAAAGGCGGAGGCTCCATGAGCCGTATCGCAGCGAATCGAAAATCATTAGAGCCATGGATCTGGGAGCAGCGTGCAGTATTCGCAGCACGAAGGATGCGCCCAAATTCAAGGACTACATCCTCCCGCATCACAGATGGATACATCGTCCGCACGGGACCCCTCGCGGAACATTGGCAAGACGAATTGCCCCACCGGTTCTCTTTGCAGTTCGAAATCTTCACGACCGAGAAGGAAGAAGCGTCCCGCACCGGGAGCTGGTTCCAAGAGACGAGCCTCGACAACGCCCGTCTCGACAGGTTGTCGTCTCCCTACGAAGCGCTGACCTGATCAGAAAAGGCGCCCAAGCATGAACGTCTTCCAAACGCATTCCCGCATCGTTCAGGACTATTCGACCTACATACGCAGCTTCCTGTCGATCGCCGATCCCGACATTCTCCGGGTGGTCGAGAATGAATTAAGCAAAGGCAAGCTGTGGCCCGAGCCGTTGCTCCAGTTCAACCCGTCATTCGAAATGTTCGGTAGTCTCGACACCCTTATCTCGGAGGGAACTCTCCATCCCGATACGCGGGATATTTTCAAGGGCTACACCCTCTATCACCATCAGGTTGAAGCGATCCGCCTAGGCACTTCGGGCAAGGATTTCATCGTCACATCGGGTACGGGATCGGGCAAGTCTCTGACGTACATCGGGTCAATATTCCATCACCTGCTTTCACACCCCGATGCCAAAGGGGTGACCGCCGTCGTGGTCTACCCGATGAACGCACTCATCAACTCGCAGCACGATGAATTCAAACGCTATAAGAAAAATTACGAAGAAGGCACCGGCAAGGTTTTCCCGATCACCTTCGGCCAATATACCGGGCAGGAGGACGAAGATATCCGCGCCAAGTTGCGCGACGATCCTCCCCAAATCCTTCTCACCAATTACATGATGCTGGAACTTCTGCTGACCCGGATTCGCGAGCGAGCGATCCGGGATGGTATTTATGAAAATCTTCGCTTCCTGGTTTTCGACGAATTGCATACCTATCGCGGGCGTCAAGGTGCGGACGTCGCCATGCTGATGCGCCGCATTCTTTCCCAATGCCCTCGACAGGTCGTTTGTATCGGGACCTCCGCTACCATGGTGTCGGATGCCTCCGGCACTCTGGCCGATCAGCGGGTCGAGGTGGCCAGAGTCGCGACAAAACTTTTTGGCCGTCCATTCGCCCCTGAACAGGTCGTGAACGAAAAACTGGGTCGATCGCTTTCTCGTGACGGGAAGATCCCGGCGGCAAGCGAACTTGGCGTCTCGATAGCATCACCGATCAACCCGGATGACAGCATCGAAAAGCTCAAGGTCCATCCCGTGGCCAGATGGCTCGAAAACAGGATCGCCCTTGATGTGCGGGACGGGATTCTGGTCCGCGGTAAGCCGAAGAGAATATCGGAGATTGTCGGGGAACTATCGGCTGATTCCGGACAGCCGGAAAATAAATGCCAGCCATTCCTGGAAGAGCTGCTCCAGTGGATCAGCGTTGCCAATGTGCGTCTTCAGGAATCCGGGCAGCGCTACACGTTGCTCCCCTTCAAACTCCATCAGTTTATTTCGCAGACCGGGTCGGTCTACACGACGCTCGATCAGGACGAAAACCGGTTCATCACGCTGGAGCCGGGTGTTTTCAAGGAAGATGAAGCGGACAAGAAGCCGATCTTCCCCAACGTCTTCAGCCGTGCAGGCGGCCATGCCTTCATCTGTGTCTCGCGCATCGGAAATCGACTGGAACCTCGGGAGTTTCGTGAAAGCGCCGATGACGATGAGTCAACTGACGGCTACCTGATCATCGGAGATGAGGTATGGGATCCGGAAGAAGATCTCGAAATGCTCCCGGAGGCCTGGGTTCGCGTGACAAAATCAGGGCTGGTTCCGGACACCAAGAAAAAACCGTTTTTCCCCGTCAAGCTCTACTTCGACGAATTTGGCAACTGCTCCGAATCGAAATCCATGAAGTGGTGGGGCTGGTTCATGAAAGCGCCACTTCTCTTCGACCCGACTGCGGGCGTCTTCTTCGATACCAAGACCAATGAAGGGACGAAGCTGACAAAGCTCGGGAGCGAAGGGCGGAGCACCTCTACGACCATCACCGCTTTTTCGATACTCAATCAGTTAAGCGATGCCGGATTCGGGGTGAAAGAGCAGAAGCTACTCAGTTTCACCGATAACCGGCAGGACGCTGCTCTCCAGGCGGGGCACTTCAATGATTTCGTTCAGGTCGTCCGCATGCGGGCCGGAATCCGTAAAGCTCTCGAACAGGCCCCGGTTGGATCGCAGACTTTCGCAACCATTGGAGAAGCGGTGTTCAAGGCTCTCAGCCTTCCCTTCCTCGAGTTTGCCAACCGAAATGAAGAAACCCCGCTCGCTCCGATCCGCCGGAAGTACGAGGAATGTCTGCAGGATTACATCCTCTACCGGGCCATCGCCGACCTGCGCCGTAGCTGGCGTGTCGTTCTGCCCAACCTGGAGCAATGTGCGCTGCTCTCGGTCGAGTACGCGGATATGGACGAGATCGCGGCGACGGAAGAATTCTGGAGCGCTTCCCCGCTTTTGGGTTCTCTGGGATATTCGGACCGGAAAGAGCTGCTCTGCACCATCCTCGACTTTTTTCGGCTCGAATACGCCATCCACAGCGAGAATTTTCTGACCCAGTCCCGAATCAAGGAGAATGAAAAGCAATTTCGCGAAATGCTGCGCCCGCCCTGGACGCTCGACCGGAACGAGGTGCTTCGCGAGCCGTACTATATCCGTTACGAACCGCTCAACAAGAATGCACGGCACTATTCGAAGAGTATGGGGCCAGCAAGTTCTCTGGGCAAATTCATCAAACAGTATGTTCGGCAACAAAAACTGGACATCGATCTCAAGAAGGGTGGTTATCGGAACGCCATCCTCCAGATAATGGACATGCTGGAGCAGGCCGATTACCTGAAATCGTTTTCCGCCCGGAGCGATAAAAACGAAGAGGTCCGGATCTATCGTCTTCGTCTGGAGAAGGTTATCTGGAAAGCCGGCGACGGCGTCTCGATCCGGACCGATGTCATCAAGCGGCGTTCCTACAAGGAACAGACCCCTAAGCCAAATGAATTTTTCCGATCCCTTTATCGGCGCAACTTTGCAGCGATGAAGCGCCTTCGGGGTGATGACCACACCGGGCAGCTTGGGACGTCTGCGAGGATCGATCGAGAGGAAAAGTTTCGCGCGGGTGACATCAGCGTCCTGTTTTGTTCGCCAACGATGGAGTTGGGCGTCGATATCGGTACTCTCGCAGTGGTCCACCTTCGCAATGCGCCGCCGAACCCCGCCAATTACGCACAACGTTCCGGGCGTGCAGGGAGAAGCGGGCAGGGGGCGCTGATCTTCACCTACTGTTCCAGCTATGCTCCGCATGATCGCCACTATTTCAAGGAACAAAAGGACTTGGTTGCGGGGTCAGTGATTGCTCCGAGACTCGACCTCTGCAACCGGGAACTGTTGGCATCCCACCTCAATGCGCTCGTCGTGTCGGAGATCGGGCTTCCCGGGCTTGAAGGTGCTGGTGGTTCGCGACCATCCATCATGCGGCTTGTCACGGATGACAACGACGTGATGCCTCTGTCCCCCGAAGTGAAATCCGGCCTCGAGATTCCACCCGTCTTGTTCGACAGCTTGAAAGCGTCCTTCAAGAGAGTCATCAAGGATTTCGAAGGGGAATTTCAGCCCAGCGCTGCGCCATGGTATTCCGAGTCGTGGATCGAACAGAATCTGTCGAAGATAGCCGATCGCCTGGATGAGGCGCTTGTTCGCTGGCGGCGTCTTTATCGATCCGCCCGAACGATTCTCACGAGGGCAACGCAAAAGATCGAAAGCGGCACGCTCAGTCTTGGGAGCGACGAGTATCGCAAGCACAAGCGGAACCAGGACCAGGCTACTCGCCAGCTGGATCTTCTGCGCAATGACCTGTCTGGCCGGTCATCGGAATTGTCCGAGTTCTACCCATACCGCTATCTGGCGTCCGAAGGTTTTCTCCCGGGATACAACTTTACCCGTTTGCCGGTGCGGGTCTTCCTCCCAACCGGGGATTCGTCGGGCGAATTCATCTCGCGTCCAAGAACCATCGCTTTGCGCGAATTCGGTCCACTTAACGTCATCTATCACAACGGGCGAAAGTATCGGGTATGCCAACTCGTGGTGCAGGATGCCGAGTCCTCGCTGACCGAGGCGAAAATAAGCACCCGTGCGGGTTATTTCCTGCCGGAAGACCAGAAGGATCTCGAGATCTGCCCGTTCACAGGCCTCAATCTCGGAGATAGCGCGAACAAGGAACATCTTCACGACCTGTTGGAAATGGCCGAGTCACGGGCCGAGGAAATCGACCGGATATCCTGCGAGGAGGAAGAACGGGTTTCGCGCGGCTACGAGATCAAAACTTTCTTCTCGGTCGATGGCGGGCAGTTCGACCGCGTTCGCAAGGCAACGGTCCGAACCAACGAAAATGATCTGCTCAATCTTCGTTACATTCCTGCGGCGCGCCTGGTCCAGATCAACCGCAAATGGCGGACGCAAGGATCCGATGGATTCCCTGTGGGATTGGTTTCGGGAGACTGGCGAAGCTCAATGCCTGACCCCGGCGATTCCACGATCGAGCCGTTCAAGCTCGTAAAACTCTGGACATCGACCCTTGCCGATGCGCTCTATATCGAGCCCATCCAGCCTCTCGGGCTGAAGCCGAATGGTGTGGTGACGCTCCAGTACGCCTTGAAAAGAGCCATCGAATGTGTGTTTCAGGTCGAGCCGAACGAGATCGGTGTGGTCACGGTGGGTGATCCGGAGTCGCCCAACATCCTGCTCTATGAGGCTGCCGAAGGTAGTCTCGGAATTCTCTCCCAGTTTGTGGAGGACGTTGAGATATTCCATGCTGTCGTGCAGCAGGCCATTCAGACGTGTCGTTACGATGACCCGGATTACAAAGGTCCGGCGTCCTACGACGACCTGCTCAGTTATTACAACCAGCGCGACCACAAGATCATCGATCGCCATTTGATCAAGGATGCATTGGAAAAACTGCGGATATGCTCCATCGAGATCCAGGCGAATCAAGGTTTCGGCAGCTACGACGATCATTACCAAGCGCTTCTACGTAACATCGATCCGACCTCATCGACCGAGAGGAAGTTCATCGAACACCTGTATCGAAACGGCCTCCGTCTGCCCGACGCCGCGCAAAAACGGGTCGATGATATTTTCGTGCAGCCCGATTTTTACTACGAGCCGAGAATATGGGTTTTCTGCGATGGGACGCCACATGACGAATCTGCCGTGAAGGCTGATGACGAGGCAAAGCGCCAGGCCATCATCGCCAAGGGGGATGAAGTCTGGGTCTTTTATTACAAGGACGATCTCGCCGGAAAGGTGTCGGCACGTCCCGACATTTTCCGGAGGGTCAGATGAACACGCTCCAGCCAGGAAAGCTGGTTTCCCTGCGGGGACGGGACTGGATCGTGCTCCCATCGGAAGATCCTGACCTACTCGTCGTAAAGCCGCTTGGCGGTTCCGATGACGAAATCACAGGGATTTACCTTCCGCTGGGGATTGCTTCCGATCTCCCTGAAGATGCAAATTTTGAGGAGCCGACCCCGGACGATCTGGGCGACATCAGTACCGCGCGTCTGCTCTATGACTCCGCACGCCTCGCCTTTCGCAACGGGGCCGGCCCTTTTCGGTCGCTTGCCAAGCTTTCATTCCGCCCACGTTCCTACCAGATGGTTCCGCTCATCATGGCGCTGCGCCAGGAGAAGGTTCGGCTGCTCATTGCAGACGACGTCGGTGTCGGCAAAACGATCGAGGCGCTACTGATCGTCAAGGAACTGATCGAACGAAGGAAGATCAAGCGGTTTGCCGTCGTCTGTCTGCCACATCTTTGCGAGCAGTGGCAGGCCGAAATCCGCGACAAGCTCGATCTTGAAGCGGTCATCATCCGCTCCAACACGCAGGCACGGCTTGACCGCCAGATCCAGGGTGATACCAGCGTCTACGATTTCTACCCATATCAGGTGATCAGCATCGACTTCATCAAGTCGGAAACCAGGCGCGACGTTTTCATCGAACAGTGCCCGGAGATGGTGATCGTGGATGAGGCGCATACCTGTGCCAGGCCGGCCGGGGTTTCACAAAGTCAGCAGCAACGCCATCATTTGCTCAACCGCCTCGCTCGAAAACCGGAGTTGCAGCAACTCATCCTCCTGACGGCGACTCCGCACAGCGGCAAGCCTGAAGAGTTTCATTCGCTGCTGGGGTTGCTCAAGCCGGAATTCGAATCGATCGATCTACCGAGTTCCAGCCAGAATCAGCGCCGTGAGTTGGCCCGCTATTTTGTCCAGCGCAAACGGGCCGACGTCGAGAAATGGATGGGGGAGGACACGCCCTTCCCGCATCGTGAGGCGATCGAATGGCCTTACGACCTTTCGGCCGGGTATGGGCGTTTCTTCGAACAGATTCTCGACTTTTCGAGAAAGCTCATCGCACCCGATCCACGCCGCAGTGAACGCCGAAGAGTCCAATACTGGACGGCGTTGGGATTGCTTCGGGGAGTGATGTCCAGTCCTGCCGCCGGCATCGAGATGCTGAACACCCGACTTTCCGGGCTTGCATCGGCAGTTGGCGACGAGCCGGTCTCAGAAGTTTCCCCCGATTTGGAATCCACCGAGAATCCGGTCGGCGACACCGAGTTCGGATTCGAAGGGGACAGCACGCCCACGCCCGTCATCGAGCGCAATGACTGGAGCAGCGAACAGCGGCGGCAACTCCGCGACTTCTCCGGTCAACTTGCCGGTCTTGCAAACTTGAAGGACGACCGGAAACTGGCCGCCGCCGAAGCGACGCTCGCAATCTGGCTGTCGGCGGGGTTCAATCCGGTGGTCTTCTGTCGATACATCGCCACCGCCAATTATGTCGGTGAAATACTTGCCCCGGCACTCAAGCGAAAATTCCCCAGCCTGGACCTCCAGGTCATCACCAGCGAACTGCCCGACGAACTGCGGAAACAACGTATCGAGGAAATGGGAGCTTCGAAACAACGGGTGCTCATCGCGACCGATTGTCTCAGCGAGGGGATCAATCTCCAGATGCATTTCACGGCGGTTCTGCATTACGACCTTCCCTGGAATCCGAATCGTCTTGAACAGCGGGAGGGGCGCGTTGACCGTTTCGGGCAAATGGCGCCCGAGGTAAAGGCATGTCTTCTCTACGGCGCCGACAACCCGATCGACGGGATCGTGCTTGATGTTCTGCTTCGCAAAGTCCGTGAAATAAAGCGCTCCACCGGCATTAACGTTCCTTTTCCGGAAGATTCGCAAAGCATCATCGATACCATCACCCAGGCGCTCCTGCTCAATCCCGACCGGCGGATTACCAAGCGTCGTGATCGGGATCAGCTCTCGTTCGATTTCACCGAATTCGACGAGGCTGAAAAAGCCAAGGCCAACGTTACCCGCAAGGTCGACGAGGCCGCCGAACGCGAAAAGGCTTCGCGCAGCATCTTTGCCCAAAATGCCATCAAGGCACACGAAATTGAGGCTGACCTGCGCGAGGTGGATGAGGCCATCGGCGATCCCGGAGCGGTGGAGTCATTCGTCGTGGCGTCGCTCAATAATCTCCTCGGCGTTCAGGTGCTCAGGGACACAAGAGGTTATCAAGTCGTCGGGGGCAACATGCCGCCCCAACTTCGCGATTTGCTGCCGCCCGGTGATAAGGTTGCCGTGAGCTTTTCTTCGCCAACCCCGTCGGGCTACCATTATCTCGGCCGCAATAACCGATTTGTCGAGCAACTCTGCCAACTGGTGATGGCCAATACGCTTGATCGCGTCGACAAGCGGGCGGCGCGTGCCGCTGTCATCCGCACACGGCAGGTCAATATGAAAACCACGCTGCTCCTGTTCCGCTGCCGCAACGTGATCGAAGAGTCGAAAGGGGATCACAAGGTTGTTGCCGAGGAAATGATCCTTTGGGGATGGCGTGGCACCCCGCAGGACAAGGAATTCCTAGGCCATGCCGAAGCAGGCGCGCTTCTGGCCAAGGCACGGGCAACATCCGATCTCTCCGCTCAGGCAAGGGCAAGCTTTCTCAAAAACGAACTCGTCATCCTTAAGTCGCTCAAGACGGAATTTGCCGGCGTGGCCGAACGACAGTCCATGAAGCTGGTCGAAGCACACGAACGATTCAGCGCGTTGATGGATGCAGCCCGCTTTCAAGTCGTTTATCCCGTGCTGCCGATGGACCTCCTCGGCGTCTACATCCTACTGCCGGAGGGCGGGCAATCGTGAGAAGGACACCATGCCGCTGCCGATAAGCATCCCTGACCTGCTCCGCGGGAAAAGCGTCGAATGGGAGCGCCTCGAAATCAAGGAGGGGTGGAATCCACTCGACATCCTTCATGCCATCTGCGCCTTTGCGAACGATTTCCATAACCTCGGCGGCGGCTACATCGTAGTGGGCGTTCAGGAGCACAACGGCCAACCGGTCCTTCCCCCGAAGGGGCTCGATCCGGGCAGGATCGACAGCATCCAGAAGGAAGTCCTCAGACTCGGGCACAACGCCATTCAACCCATGTACCATCCCGTGATCGTTCCCTATCAGGTTGAAGGGCGTACCGTCCTCGTGATTTGGGTGCCGGGTGGGCAGACCCGGCCATATAAAGCGAAGCTTTCCCTCGCCAAAGAGAACAGGGAGTGGGCCTACTTCATTCGCAAGGGTTCCAGTACGGTTCGGGCCAGGGGAGCGGACGAAACCGAGCTGCTCTCGCTTGCCGCCACGGTGCCGTTCGATGACCGGCTCAACCAGCGGGCACGGGTGGATGACCTTTCGCGTGAACTGATGCGCGACTTCCTGCGTGAAGTGGGCAGCGATCTTGCCCCTCTGGCCGACACCTTGCCGCTGGTCGAGCTTGGGAGGCAAATGCATGTCGTCGCCGGCCCTGACGAAGCGCCGTTTCCCCTCAATGTGGGGTTGATGATGTTCAACCCCGAACCGCACCGGTTTTTCCCGGTCATGCAGATCGACGTGGTCTGGTTCCCGAAGGAAGGGCCGGGCGGCAGCAAGTTTTCCGAAAAGGTCTTCCGAGGCCCTCTACCGCGCATGATCCGCGACGCGCTCGACTACATCAAGCGCAACTTCATCAGCGAAACCGTCATCAAGCATTCCGGCCGCGCCGAATCCACCCGCGTCGAGAACTTTCCCTACGATGCGATCGAAGAGGCCGTGGTCAACGCGGTCTATCATCGCGGCTACGATGTTCGCGAGCCGGTGGAAATCCGCATCTCGCAGGACGAACTGGTCGTCTTGAGCTACCCTGGTCCTGACCGCTCGGTACGGTTGGAACAACTGCGGACCGGCAAGGCTATGCCACGCCGTTACCGCAACCGGCGAATCGGGGAATTCCTGAAGGAACTTGAGTTCACCGAGGGGCGCTCAACCGGCATCCCCAAGATTATCCATGCCATGAAATTCAACGGCTCCCCCCCGGCAGAGTTCGAATTCGACGAGGACCACAGCTACTTCATGGTCCGTCTGCCCGCACACCCGACGGCATCGGCGGTGGCGGAATCCGTTATGGGAGAAGTGCCCGGCACTGGTACCCCCCCAGTCACCCCCCCAGTCACCCCCCCAGTCCGGAAGCTGCTGGAACTGCTGTCCGTAAATCCCCAGCTGGGAAGCACGGACATCCGGGAGCGACTCGGGCTGAAAGATCGTAAACATGTGCGCCAACTTTATATCGAACCAGCGCTTGCCGAAGGGCTGATCGAATACACCATCCCCGGAAAGCCCAATAGCCGGCTTCAGCAATATCGCCTCACCGGTAAAGGACGTGCCGCGCTTGCATCCCGGCAAGAGGGCAAGGGATGAACTATCCCGGCATCCGCATCGAAGGCTCCATTCTTTCGCCGGATATGCTCGACCGTCTCGACGATGCCCAGGGGCAGCGCCCGGGCGATTTCGGGTTCGAATCGTCGGCCAAGGTCAAAGACGAGATTGCCCGTGCATGGGCCGATGCGCAGGATTACTGGCGCATCTTCAATCGCAAGCTCGAATCGCTCAAGCCCAGTTCGCCCGCCACCACCGAGACGCGCAACAACTGGATCGTGCCGCTTCTGGGGTTGCTCGGCTACCAACTCGAATATCAATCGCGGTCCGTCGAACTGAACGGCAAGGGCTATCCCATTTCCCACCGCGCGATCAACCGGGGCAATGCCCTCGTCCACGTCATAGGCTGCGGTGAACCGGCCGGGTTGGACCGCAAGCCGGAGCGCGCGGCGTTGCGAATGTCCGCCCACGCGATGCTGCAGGAATATCTCAACCTGACCGATCAGGTATACGGCATCGTGACCAACGGCCGCATGCTGCGGTTGCTGCGCGACAGCTCACGCTTGGTCAAGTTGACCTACCTGGAATTCGACCTCGACCAAATATTCAGCGACGGTCTCTTCGCCGACTTCGCGATCATGTTCCGCCTGCTCCACGCCAGCCGGTTGCCGTTGTCTCATGAAACGACGGCCGAGAGCATCATCGAGCGATACCACCAGGACTCCCTCGATTTTGGAGAGCGCATCCGTGACGGCCTCAGCATCGCCGTCAAGAACGCCATTCTCGATTTCGCCAACGGTTTCCTGGAGCATCCCGACAATGAGGTGATACGTAACGCCATCGCTGTCGGAGAACTGAAACCCGACGCGTATTACCAACATCTCCTGCGCCTGATTTACCGCCTTCTTTTTCTTCTGGTCATCGAGGAACGGAACCTGGTCTATCCGCTTTCGCCCTCCGCTGCGAAGCGTGAACTGTATTACCGCTACTACAGTCTCCAGCGGTTGCGCCGCCTCTCGGAAAAGCGTCATCTTGCCGACCGTCGTCGCAAGGATCTCTGGCTGGCGCTCCTGGCCTGTTTCCGTCTTTTCGAAGGCGGCGGTCCCGGGTACAAACTTGGCCTTGCGCCTCTGGCCGGCGATCTCTTTGGCACCGAGGCGATCGGGCTACTTAACAGCTGCGCGTTGGGTAACGACATCCTGCTTGGATGTCTGCGGTCGTTGGGGCTCTACGAGAATCCCGATACCCGTCAACTCATTCGCGTCAATTACGCCGCGCTGAATGTCGAAGAGTTCGGTTCCGTTTATGAAGGACTGCTGGAATACGAGCCGGTTTTCTCGACTGGTGAGGGGCGAATCACATTTGCGTTCACCGAAGGGGACAAACGGGCTGCTACAGGTTCTCACTACACCCCCGATGACTTGGTCCAGCCGCTTCTCAAGCATTCACTCGATCATCTCATTGCCGCGAAACTTAAGGAGCCCGAGCCGGAAAAGGCGTTGCTTTCGCTACGGGTGGCCGACATTTCCTGCGGTTCGGGACACATCCTATTGGCTGCCGCCCGGCGGATCGCCACCGAACTGGCCGTCATTCGCACCGGGGAGGAACAGCCGTCGCCTGTCGCCTTCCGAAGCGCGATTCGCGACGTCATTCGCGAATGCATCTACGGCGTCGACCTGAACCCGCTTGCGGTCGAACTCTGTAAGGTCGCCCTCTGGCTCGAAGCGCACAGTCCCGGCGAACCGCTCAACTTTCTCGACCACCACATCAAGTGCGGCAACGCCATCGTCGGATTTGCACGTCGCGAAGAAATGGAACGCGGCGTTCCCGAAGAGGCGTTCGTCAGCATGCCGGGCGACGACAAGGATGTTGTCGCTGCCCTGCGCAAGCGGAACAAGAACGAGCGGGCCGCCACGAAACAGATCAGCCTGAACCTCTCGCCGAAAATCCAGAAACAGCTTGATGAAGTCATTCGTCGCTGGCGTGAGATATCCGGGCTGCCCGAGCGGAACCCCGGAGAAATCGAAGTCAAGAAGCGCCGCTACTTCGATTTCACTCGAAGCACCGATGCTGTGCTGCTGGAACAGATCGCCTGCATTCCCATCGCCCAGTTTTACCTGCCCAAGACGGAAGAGAATCGAGACAAGCTCATCACCGACGAACAGTTCCGCCTATATCTTTCCGGCCATCTCCTCCCACAGGGACAGGCGACAGCGACTGCTTGGGCGTTGGCCGAGCGAAAACGGTTCTTCCATTGGTTTCTGGAATATCCCGAGATAATAAAAGGGGGCGGGTTCGACTGCATTCTCGGCAATCCGCCGTACCTTGGCGGGCAGGCACTCAGCGGTACCTATGGCTATTCATTCTGCCACTATGTGAAATGGGAGTACGAACCTGCCGGTCTTTCCGACTTAGTAGCGTACTTTGTACGACGTATTTATGAGATTTTGCGTACTGGAGGAATAACAGCTTTCATAACGACCAATTCCATTAAAGATGGCGATCTTAGACGAGATGGGCTGGACCAGGTTATATCACAAGGCGGAACAATAAATTTCGCGGTTCGAAGCATCAAATGGCCTGGACGAGCGAATTTGACAGTATCGTTACTTTCTTTGCATAAAGGTCCATGGAAAGGTGATCTGATTTTGGACGGTAAAAAAGTTTCTGTCATTAGTACTTACCTAGAAGATAGCGATGATACTACAGAACCAATTGCACTTTATAATAACGCTAATCGTGTCTACCAAGGTTCCATTTTCCTTGGCGATGGTTTTCTTCTCTCTCACGATGAAGCGGAAAAGTTGATATCCATTGATTATCGCAATAAAAAAGTCATACAGCCAGTCATTAACGGTCAAGAAGCAAACAACAATCCCACCCAAATGCCTGGACGATCCATTATTAATTTTTTCGACTGGTCAGTTGAACGAGCAAGTAGCTATACAATACCTTTTCAAATTGTAGAAGAAAAGGTTAAGCCTGAGCGCCAAAAAGTAACTCGGGCTGCACGACGAGAGCGGTGGTGGCAGTATGCAGAACGTGCGGCCGGATTATATAGTCGAATCGCCGACTTAGATCGATGTTTTATGGTTACGGGAACAACCAAGCATCTCAATTTCTCTGCGTCACCAACAGATCGAGTATTCCTGCAAAACGTTTATGTATTCACAACAGACCGATGGGATTTGTACGCAGTTGTTCAATCCACATTGCATGAGACGTGGGCACGTAAGTATAGCGGTGCGCTTGAGACACGCCTGCACTACACGCCGACCGATTGTTTCTTGAATTACCCGTTCCCAATAGGTCTTTGGCAATCCGCCAACCCAGCCTTGAAAACTATCGGCGAGCACTATCACGAACACCGCCGTTCTCTCATGAGTAGTCTCTGGCTCGGCCTGACTGACATCTACAATCTCTTTCACACACGAGACCTGACGCCTGACCGTGTGGCCAAAGTCAGCGGTAAACCGGAAGAGGCCGAAATCGGCTACCAAGGGTTGCTGAAGTTGCGAGCCTTGCACCGCGAAATGGACTTGTCTGTTCTAACCGCCTACGATTGGACCGACATAGACTTGGGCCACGGCTTCCACGAAATCGAAACGCTACCCGAGAACGATCGCGTCCGCTATACCATTTCCCCCGACGCCCGCAAGGAACTGTTGCGTCATCTGCTTGCGCTCAACCATCAACGCGCGGCCGCCCAAGCCGCTGTCGCGGCTGCCACGAAAAAGGGCAAAAAAAAGACCGTCGTTGCCCGCCCGCAAGGAGGATTGTTCGCCCCGGTCCCGTCCTTCACGGACGGCTTGGCACACCTGTCCGACGAAGATTGGAAAAGGACCGGAACGAATCCGGCGGACGACGCGGGAGTCATGCTGGTTGCAATCCTGAAGGCCATCGACGGGCCCAAGCCGATACGCGAATTCCGGCTGGCGTTTCTGCTCGCCATGGTGCCCGGGATGCTGACTGCAGAACTTCCCGCCGAGGAGGCGGCCCATTGGCGGCGATTGGTGGGGCCGGAGGCAAATCCGTTTGCGACCAATGTCCACTCATTCCCAACCGCAGAACGTTTCTGGAGTGACGCCGTGCAGCACTTGCGTGGCACGGGTCGGCTGATCGAGGATCTTGCTGCCCGCACATGGGCACCGGGGCCGGGGCTGGATACATTTTCTACTGTTGGCTGGTCTGATGGTCGGGCACGAATGGTGCTGGAGGTAATGAACCGGCGCACATTGTCCGATGAGATCGTTCACCGCCTGCCCGAAGTTGAACGGGGGTGGATCGATGCCGAAGCAGTTTGAAATCCCCGGGATATCCAGCCTTCGCATCCAACCCGAGGCGGGGCGTACTGAGCCTCGCCTGTGGGTTCGTCGTCTAGTAGTGTGGAGCGACCCCGGCGTGATTCTTCGGGAGGTGATCCTTCGTCCGGGACTCAACATCATCTGGTCTCCCGACCCCGGCGATCCGGTGAGCACAACCGGTATCTCGGGATCGTTGGGGCACGGAAGCGGGAAGACGCTGTTCTGCCGCCTTCTTCGCTACTGCCTGGGTGAAGACCATTTTGCGCCGGACGAACAACGTGATCGCATCGGCTATGCTTTCCCGGAGGGTCAGGTCGGGGCCGAGATCGTCCTCGATGGCACATCTTGGGCGATACTTCGGCCGATAGGGAAGGGCCGACGGCATTTCGCCATTCCCGGATGCGACCTCGATCAACTCGTAGCGGACCCGACCGGTCCCCATGGCATGGAACCGTTCCTGAAAGCCATAGAGGACGGACTCCTTTCTACCGATGTTGCCGGACTCATGCCGGGTACTCGTTCACTCCGCGCCTGGCCGATCGCACTCGCCTGGCTTTCCCGAGACCAGGAATGCCGCTTCAACCATCCACTTGAATGGCGCTCCTCTGAATCGGATTCCGGTTCACCTGCCCGCTCGCTATCCAAAGAGACAAGCCTGGATGCGCTCCGGGCTTTGGTCGGGGCCATCGTGCCGGAGGAGTACCATCTCCGTGTCGAGATCAACCGACTGGTTTCCAGCCAACAGGAAATCGGCCTTGATGCGGAACATCGGAAATGGGAGGCGGAGCATTTGCGTGCCCGGCTGGCCGCTGAACTCCGTTTGCAGATCGAGGACCTTTCTACCGGCCGTCTAGGAGTTGTACAGCTTCGACAGGCCGCGAAAGTCGGGTTTGCCCGGCTGGCGTCCGTCGACCCCTCGATGGATGTCGCAGACCTCGATAACCTTCGTGCAGCCTACGAAGAGGCAAGGACGCTGGTCGATGTGCTTGTCAGGGAACAGGCCGTGATTGAAACGAGTATTCCTGAAAAACGAAACGTCATGCGCCTCATCCGGAATGAGTTGAATGCTCATTCGTTCTCCACCGACAAAGCAGAGAACCCCTTATGCCCGGTCTGCGATGTGCCTGTCGATCGAATACTGGCGGAAGGGTGCAAACTGTCCCATAAACTCCCTGACCTTGAGAAAATGCGAGCTCGGTTGAATTCCCTTCAAGATGAATACGACCAGGAAAGACGGCGGTTGGAGGAGGCAATCCGAGCCGAGAAAATCATCCAGGAGGATCTCGCGCTTGCCCGCGGAACGGCCAACGAATTTGTTGAGCGGTTGCGTGCCGTCGAAAATTTACGGGACAACCGGGCCGAAGCATGGTTCGGTGCGCGTCGATTGATCGCCGATGCCGATCGACTGGATGGACTATTGATCGAACAGGAAACCATGCAGTCGAAAGCGGATCAGAAGGATGGCGAAATCAGGGAAGCGCGGGAACGGGAAAGGGCATTCCGGGATAGGCATTCCATCGTCTTCCATCGTCTTTCAGAGAAATTCGACGCCATCATCCACGAAATCGTCGGACACGACGCCAAAGGCAAAATATCCTTCGACGGCAACGGCCTAAAACTGGGGGTCGAGATGGGGGGCGATCGTTCGACCGCCGCGATCGATTCCCTGAAGGTCATCGTCTTCGATCTGGCCGCGCTGTGCATGAGCATTGAGGGGCGCACCCACCTGCCGGCATTTCTCGTCCACGACAGCCCACGGGAGGCCGATCTCGGTCTCAGCGTCTACCACCAACTCTTCCGTTTCGCCCGCACCTTGGAACAGGTTGGAGATCAGCCGTTATTTCAGTACATCCTAATGACTACCACCCGACCGCCTGAGGCATTGTCGATTGATCCGTGGCTGCGCGAAACCTTGGGAGGGAGTCCTGCGGAGGCGAGACTACTGAAGAAAGATTTGTGATAAATAAAAATAATTATTCCAAGGAAGCATCCGTGAGATTTACACGAGATTTTATCGCAACGAAATTATGCGACTTTTCCATTCCTCAAGGACAATGCGGCCAAAAAGCCTTTCAGATTGCAAGCATACTCTTGGATCAAGAGATAAAGCCATTCCCTGAAACAAGATACAATTCCATGAGTAGTGTGCTGGCCGAGATCTTAAATGCTCTCTCAAACGAGAAAATTGCAATAATATGGCTGGATACCGGCGCTATCGATCCGAGTAATCCTTTATACCGTGCCATTCATTGTTACTTTATTTTTCAAGATGATCCTTTACTGTCATTCTCCATCTGGGATAAACCTGGCGCAGAGTTCTATGACGATGTCTATATTATGAATAAGATATTTGAAACAATTGGCCGTGTGGGTATAGCCATGCATATAATCCCGCACTCATAGTAATTTATTAATAGAATTATTCGGCAGTTATGGACGTATTATGCGGAATGCTTTGTCGGTCACACTGCAACGGGAGATAGGAGGTCAAGTGTGTACTTGAGCAGCGTGCAGATCAAAGGGTTCAGGAACTTCGAGGATTGCTCAATCACGCTTAGCAAGGGTCTCACTATCCTGATCGGGGAGAACAATATTGGTAAAAGCAACTTCCTCTCCGCGCTCGAACTCGTATTCTCGCCGGATGCCTCGGACAGGAAACGGCGGCTCACGCGAGAGGATTTCTGTTCGCGCGTACCTCGAGGGGACGACCCCCCGGAAGTGATCATCTCCTGCACTCTCGAAGAATTCACGGCGCCGGAGGAGAGGGCCGTCGTGGCGACATGGATGACGAAGACCGAAGGCCAAGCGCGGATCACCTACGCCTATCGGTGTCTGCCTCAGGGCAAGTCTCTGTACCGGAAGGATGAGCCACTACCCGTGGAGCACTACGGCTGGGTGCTCTACGGTGGGGAGGAAGAGACGAAGGACCGCTTCGAGGACGACCAGCTTCGCAAGATATCGTTGGAAACCTTGAGTGCACTTCGCGATGCCGAAAGGCAGCTGCGGCCCGGGCCGCGGAGCATGCTGGCTGGCATCGTTGGGCGGTTCGAAGCTGGGCCCGACGACAAGGCAAAGACCAAAGCCGCAGTTACCCAGTTGAACGAGGCGCTGGGAAAGGCCAAACAGGTCTGCGACGCACAGAAGGCAATCAACGACAACTTGAGGGCTGTTTCAGGGCCAGTCTTTGCTCAGGAGGGGCGTCTCAGCCCGGTCGGGACCGAGTATGATGACCTCCTACGCAACCTCATGTTGGAAGTGCGCTCGCCCGACGGTGCCTTCCAGGGACTTGCGGCGAATGGCCTCGGGTTCAACAATCTTGTGTTCGTAAGTGCGCTGCTTGCCGACTATGAGCGGAGGCGCCAAGGTAATGAACTCGTGCTCCCAATTCTCGCGGTTGAAGAGCCGGAAGCTCACCTCCACCCACACCTCCAACGCGTTCTGAATAGAAACCTCCACACGAGCACAAGCGCAAGCCAAGTGATCGCGACGACGCACTCGACCCACGTGACGTCTAGCGTATCCCTCGATTCACTCGTGGTTTTCAACCGCAGTCTGGGCGGCGCCCTTCAGGCGGTTCATGTTGGGAGAATCTTCGACAAAGAGGACGAAAAGGAGAAGAATCAGCTTGAGCGCTACTTGGACGCGACTAAGTCGACCCTCTTCTTCGCAAAATCCGTACTGCTGGTTGAGGGGCTTGGGGAAATGCTTTTATTGCCATGCCTCGCTAGGGCATGTGCGCGGGATCGATTCGATCTTGACGAGAAGGGTATCTCGCTCGTCTCGATGGGCGGCCTTGCGTTCCGCCCATTCATGCGCCTGTTCGGTGCCGGTGCGATTCAAAGGAAGTGCGTGGCGCTGATGGATTCGGACTCGCCCGACTTTCCGCTCGATGCGAAGGCGGTGGCGGAGAGTGCGACCGTGAAGAAGTTGCGAGAGGAGTTTGAGACTAAGCCCCCATCGCCCTACGTGCGTCTCATCACGAATCTCCGGACGCTTGAATACGACATCGCAGTGGCAACCAGAGGTTCGGAAAGTGACCCTCTTGCGTCGCTTGCGAACGAGAAGCAGGTGGTCGAGGCTCTGAGGAGGACACCAGGCGTCGCGCAGAGCAAAGTTCCGAAGGTCGGCGAAATCCATGACAGGGGCGAGTTCGGTAAGCGAGTCGTTGAGCTAGTCGCGAAGGACAAGGCGAGGTTCGCGCAGGAACTGGCCAGCGAGATTGAAGATAGCTTCTTGATTCCTAAGTATATCCAAGCGGCATTTGACTTCCTGAACGGTCATGCCACCACTTGACCCAGAGGCCATCGCTTCGCTGCCACCGGATGAATCGTGCGCCGTTTATGCAGGCCCTGGGACAGGGAAGACGCGGCTGCTCGTTAAACGACTCAATTTCCTTCTTCGGAATCCGGTGCGTCCCGGCGGCGAAGTTGCCTGCATCACCTACACGAACGCCGCTGCCGAGGAAATCGCGACGCGACTGGAAAAAGGTGGCCAGCCGGGTTTCTTGGGGACAATTCACAGCTTCCTGCTTGAGCACGTGGTGTACCCGTACGGGTGCTGGTTGGACGGTGTCCCTGCAGTCTTTGACCTCGTGACGACAGGATATGCCGCGCCGCACTTGCAGTGGATGCAAGGCCAAGGGCTTATAAGCGCGCAGAAGGTTCATGTCAAAAACATCGTCATGGCCTTTGAGAGCACGGGGTACGACCTTGACGGAAATCTCAAAAGCCTTGAGCGCGCATCGCTAACGCAAGCGGAGATGCAGGCTTTCGTGGACCGTCGGTTCGCCTCGAAGCAAATCAATCAGCAAGACGTCCTCTGGTTTGCATGGCGGATTCTGTCAGATTCAGCCTTCGGACATGTGCTGGATGCGCTCTCTTGCCGGTTTTCCGCGATACTCGTCGATGAGTTTCAGGACACGAGTGCCCTTCAGTACGCGGTTCTGGAGAAGTTGCAGGCGAAGGGACGTACGGCGCTTTTCCTGGTAGGAGACAAGGAGCAGTCCATTTTCTCCTTCGCGGGTGCGAGCCTTGAAACCTACGAGAGGGCTACCGACAAGCTCCCGGCCCATCCCCTGGGCGTGAACTACAGGTCAACCTCTCGAATCGTGGTCTTGTTGAATGCCCTCCTTGAACCAGAGTGCCGGCTCGTGCCAGCTGCGGACTGGAAGGACGAAGAAATTCCCGTTTACGTCGTTGTGGGGAAAGTGGGCGACGTAGCTAAGGTGCGCGCGTTTATGGAACTGAGGAAGGAGCACGGATTGACCGGGAACGGGAGGAGGCCGGAGTTCATGGTCCTGGCGCGGGGTGCGAATGCGACTAGGCGACTCTCTGCGCTGACCGAGGCGAAGGCAGAGCAAGGTGAGGATGTGTTCGAGCGGCTGGATGAGAAGCATCGCCAGCTCAATGGCATCCTCCGGGACTTCCTCCGTGCGCGGCGGCTTCTCGACCTTGGTGAATCGGCTCGAGCATTCAGAAGCCTGGACCGAGGTCTGTCTCGCCTGATCCTGAAGGCCAATCCAGGCTTCGGGACGCCTGAGAGCGTCGGGCTCACTCGCGAATCCTGGCGAGCGATGTTGTGTGAAGTGCTGCGGGAGATGCGGGGGCTCAATGCTGAGGAAATTGCGCCTTGGGCGGAGAGCGTCCAGGAGGCGGTCAAGAAAGCCATCCTGACGGCTGGCGGGAAGAAGTCGGGCACCAAATTGATTCTGCTTGGAAAACTGAAGGACTATCTGAAAAAGAAGGCGAAGTACCGCACTGAGGATGCGCTACATTGCGTCGACATCGCAGATGAAGTGACGAGTTCCGTTAGGACCATCCATCGCGCCAAGGGTTTGGAAGCAGAGGCCGTTCTCCTCGTCGCAGAGAGGGGGGAACTCACACAATGGCTGAACTGCCATGGGAGCGGGAAACCACGCACGGAGGAGGCCCGGATTGGTTACGTTGGCCTCAGCAGAGCGATGAAGTTACTGTGCATAGCTACCGACACCCTGACTATAGACATGCGAGCGACTCTGGAATCTCTTGGAGTGGTGGTCGTAGAACTTGATTCAGATGCGAAGGCCAAGATCGCACACGATTCATAACGTGCCCTTGATACAGCGCAATGCCCGAACCACGGTGGTTCTATCTACACTTAGAGCCGCGGCAATTTGGTTGGGATTCATGTTTAACTCTGCGAGATGTAATGCTTTTGCGGCAATCGCTACATGGGCCGGAACGTCTGGCGGGTTGGCGAGAATAAACTCTAAAGGAATCTCCCCCTCGGTTCGAATTCTTTGCGACCGTGTCCACCATCCTTCGCTCCTCACCGCAACCGTAATACCGCGGTTTCGGAGCTTCCTCCTCCGCCAATGCTTCGGAGGACAAGACGGATGGCTTCGCCATCTGCGCGAAGGATGACCCTACGTAGCTCGAGCGACCAAAGGTTTTCGCATGGAGCTCGAGCGAAGTAGGGCATTCCCTTTGCATGTTGTAGCATCATCCGCCTCAACCAAGGATGATGCCCATGAAGTATGTCTACCTTCTCCAGAGCATAGCCTACCCCGACAAGCGCTATGTGGGCCTTACAGGCGATTTGGAAAAGCGCTTGGCGGATCACAACTCTGGACGATCCCCCCATACGTCTCGACACGTGCCATGGAAAGTCGTCGTGTCGGTCCGTTTCGAGGATGATGATCGGGCGGTCAGGTTCGAGCGTTACCTTAAAATCGGCTCCGGCCATGCTTTCGCAATCCGGCATTTATGGGAAACAAGCCCATCTGTCCCCGCAGTGTCTTCTTCTTGAGGTCCGAAAGCTGCAGCTCGTTGAAGATCCCGCGGATCTGGATGCCGAGCTTGGCTTCCTCATCTCCCGTATCGAGGCCGTCCGCGACGGAAACCACGCGGACACCGTTGAAGTGAAGTTCCGCCATGAGGGACAGCATGAGGTAATTGTCCCTGGCCAGACGGGACAGGTCATCGACCAGGACCACATCGAATTTCTTCGCCTCGCTGGCGGCAAGGAGGGCAGCCAATCCTTTCCGATCCGACCTCGCACCGGAAGTCGCTTCGTCGGGAAAAATAAGGGACTCGTCTACCGTAAATCCGCGCTGCGCTGCCAGCTTCTTGGATGACGAGACCTGATCGTCGATGCTCTCGGGGCGTTGGTTTTCGGAACTGTACCTGGCGCAGATCGCGGCTCTCATGCTACTCGTGTCCACCATGAAAAGCATTCGGACCCGACAGGCGTCGGTCCCGGTGGGCCTGTTTCTCCTTTTCTTACTCGATACGATACCGACATTTTTGTTGTTGCGCGGCGCTTGCGCTGCTATTATCGAAATGTGATAATAGCGAAAATAGCGTCCAGTGGTATTTTCATCCCGGGAAGCGGGGAATGAAGCGGATGGCGGGAAAGAGAGATCGGGTGCCTGGGAAGAAGGTGCGATGCCCCGGCGGGTATCTGGCCTTCGTGCCGCATCCTTTGCCTCCCGGATTGAATTGGACGCCGAAACTGGTCACCGCCTTGTCGGATGCGGACCGCCGGATCGGCCGGTTGGCCGGCGAAGGAAGGAAACTCCCCAATCCCCACCTGCTGATGCGTCCTTTCCTGGCCCGCGAGGCTGTCCTGTCGAGCCGCATCGAGGGCATCCAGGCGACGCTGGGCGAGTTGCTTGCAGACGCGGCGGGTGCTTCCGTCGAGCGAAGTCCGCACGATCTCCGGGAGGTCGCGAATTATGTGGTCGCCCTGGAGCACGGAATTCGCCGGCTCGAAAAATTGCCTCTGTCGCTTCGGTTGATCCGGGAAATCCACGGGAAACTGATGGCGGGGGTCCGAGGGAATGTCGCCACGCCGGGAGAATTCCGGCGCTCCCAGAACTGGATCGGACAGGCAGGGAGTACTCCCGCCACGGCGACATACATCCCGCCTCCTCCGGCCGAAATGACGGCATGCCTGAATGACCTCGATAAATTTTTACATGAAACGGTTCTTCCGCCGTTGGTCCAGGTCGCTCTGGTCCATTACCAGTTCGAGGCGATCCACCCGTTCCTGGACGGGAACGGAAGGGTGGGGCGCCTGCTGGTCACGCTTTTCCTGGTGCAGAGGGGGATACTGCCGACGCCGCTGCTGTACCTGAGCGCTTTTTTCGAGGCGACCCGCCGGGAATATTACGAGGGGCTTCAGGGTGTCGCGGAGCGTGGAGAGTGGGAGCGGTGGCTGGGCTACTTCCTGAACGGCGTGTCGCGGCAATCGGAAGACGCTCTCGGAAGGGCCGAACGGATCAACCGTCAATTGTCCGCATGGAGGTTGGAGATCGCCGGTAGTTCCTCCAAGACGCCGGCGCTCCTCCTGGAGCGCCTTTCCGCGAATCCGTTTCAGACGGTCAGGATGGCGGCCCGGGAAATGGGGATGGCGTTCACGACGGTGCAACGCGCCATGGAGAAACTGGAATCCCTGTCAGTCGTTTCCGAAGTGAGCGGCGGGAAACGGGATCGCGTGTATTGCGCCAAGGCGCTGATGGAAATTCTGGAAGAACCTGCGAAGCTTGCTCCCTGAAGAGGGCTATAAACCGAACCTGATCCAGCGGAGGGCTCTGGTTATGGTCGCTCGGTCGACGCCAAGGTGAACGGCGATACGGTTTGGATTCATCCCCAGCAGGTGCAAGTGTTCGGCTTGTTTGGCGATTTCTTGGTACACCGGCGCCTTCGAGAGCCCGGTCAGCGCAACCTCAAATAGCATCTCCCCCTCGGTTCGAATGCTTTGCGACCGCCTCCACCATGCAAAGCATTCGAACCGTCGAGATTCCGGACGGCAGGCGACGATCTCCGTCGAGTCCGGGATCCACTTCAACACCAAAGACATGAAGATGTTGATCGTGTTGCATTTGACGATGCAATGCAAATGCGGTAGCATTGCATTGCAATGGATGAACGAAAAGAAGGAGTAATGACATGCCGGGCCAATTGACCGTACGCTTGACTTCGGAACTGGAAGAAGGAATTGAGGCGCTTTCGCGGCGCACCCGTCGCCGCCGCTCGGAGATCGTCCGTCTTGCGCTGGCTCGCTTTATCCGGGAAGAAACGGGTGAAGGAACGCCGTCGCCATACAACAGGGTAAAGAATCTCATCGGAAAGGTGGAAAGCGGCATTCCCGACCTCGGGGAAGCCCACCGCGAACATCTGCACGGTCGGTTCCGGCGTGGCTGATCTGCTGCTGGACACCGGCCCGTTTGTGGCCCTGCTCGACCGGAGCGAGCGGAATCATAAGCGGTGCGCCGCGTTTTTCCGGGATTTCCGGGGGCGGCTGATTACGACCGAGTCGGTGTTGACCGAGGCGGTCTATCTGCTCGGCCCGTCGTTCCCCCGCCAGAAGCCGGCGCTCGATTTCATCCTCGCGGGCGGAGCCGAACTGGTTCCGATGATGCCCGCGGTGCTCAATCGTTGTGTCCACCTGATGTCGAAATATTCCGATGTCCCAATGGATTATGCGGATGCCACGCTGGTCGCCGTGGGCGAGACGCTTGGAATCCGGGACGTTCTGACGCTTGACCGCAGGGGGTTTTCCGTTTACCGGTATGCGTCGAGGGGGGCATTCCGTATCTTTCCCGATTAACAACAGGACAGCACCGGCATGAAGATCGGCAGAAACGATCCCTGCCCCTGCGGCAGCGGTCGGAAATACAAGAACTGCTGCCTTGCAGACCAAGGCTTGGGTTTGCCTCCCGAAGGCCCGGCGGGGGTGTTCGCGGAGATCCGTCAGGCTCTGCAAGGGAGGCAATTCTCCACATTGGAGGAGCTCCGGTCTTTTACGGACCGCTTCATGCGCCAGCGCAACCAGGCGTCCCTGGATGACTTCCACAGCCTGTCGCCGGAGCAGATGCACCGTATTCTTGAATTCCCCTTCGATTCCCCGGAACTGGTGACCTATGCGCCGCTTGTCGTCCCGGATCCATCGGCGCCGATCCTCACCCTGTTCGGCCTCCTGGCGGAGGCCATCGGCGAGAAGGGTCTGAAGCCGACCGCCAAGGGCAACCTGCCGCGTAACGTCTGTCGGGAGGCGGCGTCAGCATACTGGGGAGACGAAGCGGTTCGAGAAGATGGGCGGTTTGTTCACATCGGCAAGGAAGAAGATTTTTCCCACCTGCATGTGACACGGCTGGTTGCGGGGCTGTCCGGGCTGATTCGAAAATCCCGAGGCCGCTTCATCCTCAGCCGTGAATGTCGCACGCTGCTGGCCGATCATGGCCTGTGCAGCATTTACCCCCGTTTGTTGCGCTCCTACGCACGAGATTTCAACTGGGCATACCGGGATGGGTATCCCGATCTGGGGATTATCCAGCGCTCTTTCCTCTTCACGCTTTATCTGCTGCATCTGCACGGTGAAGATTGGCAGCCTCAGGTCCATTACGAGGACGGTTTCCTCCGGGCCTTCCCCAAGGTGTTGAGTGAGGTGGTGCCAACCCCGTATTCCACGCCCGAAAAAACCGTGCGCTCATGCTACGCCTGGCGCGCTCTGGTGAATTTTGCCGTTTTCCTGGGCCTGGCCGAGGTGGAGCCGACCACGAAAGACCGGTATGACGGGCACTACCGGGTGAGGAAACGGCCACTGCTGGCGGACGCTGTCCGCTTTCACATTCCTGGTTAATGCGACCTGATCCAGCGTAGGGCTCTGGTTACGGTCGTTCGGTCGACGCCAAGGTGAACGGCGATACGGTTGGGATTCATCCCCAGCAGGTGCAAGTGTGCGGCTTGCTCGGCGATTGCTTGGTAAACCGGCACCTTCGAAAGCTCGGTCAGGGCTGCCTCGAAAGCCACCTCCCCCTCGGTTCGAATGCTTTGCGACCGTGTCCACCACGCAAAGAAGTCGAACCGGCGCAGCTTGATCGAGCAGCGCAGGGGGGGTGTTGTCTCCTCCCCCACTCATCCATCTCACCCGGCACCGCGCGGGAAGAGAAGAAAATTCAACATATACGATCCCGCCAAGTTTCATCCATTGCACACAGTAACACTAAGTGATATACTTTTTTCCGATGAAGAGAGTTTTCAAGACCCGCCATTTCTCGCGCTGGATGCGCAAGACGGAGTTGTCCGATCCCGCGCTCTACGCGGCAGTTGTGGAGATGGAGCGAGGGTTGATAGATGGGGGAGAGCTACAGGAGATTAGCCATGACGACAAAGGGTAAATCGGCGAACCGGATTCTGGAAGCGGTTCATGAAACAGCCCGCGGCCTCGATAAGGCCGGCTTTATCGACAAGCGCCGGATGAAGGAATACGATGCCCTGTGTCTTGAGCCGGTGCCGGACTATTCAAGCAAGAAGATTCGCGCCTTGCGGGAACGGTACAAGTTGAGCCAGGCCGTGCTCGCGTTGGTGCTGAACACGAGCCTCTCGACGATCCGCCAGTGGGAGATCGGGGAGAAGCACCCGAGCGGGCCCTCGTTGAAACTTCTCGATTTGCTCGACCGCAAGGGGCTCGAAACGCTGATCTGATCACAGCTTGTTCGTCATGAGCGGAGGCGGATGACGAGCGGTTCCACATTTTTTGGGTGTTAATGGGTGTGATTTTGGGTTAAGCCTCTACAATGGATGTAATTGGGTGTATTATTGGTTCCATGATCCGATCCGACACCATCCAAATCACCCCGGAGATCCTGACGCTGATCGCCAGGATAGACGAGTTCAAAGGAGCGTGGCGCGCCTTGGGCACGCTCGCGCCCGATCGGCTGTCGGCCCTGCGCCGCGTCGCAACCATAGAAAGCATCGGTTCGTCCACCCGGATCGAGGGCGGCAAACTGTCCGACCGCGAGGTCGAGCGCCTGTTGTCCAATCTTCAAATCAAGACCTTCACCACCCGCGATGAGCAGGAGGTGGCCGGTTATGCGGAAGTGATGGAGTTGGTGTTTATGTCCTGGCAAGACATCACGTTGACCGAAAACCACATCAAGCAGTTGCATCAGAACCTTCTCGCCTGCAGCGAGAAGGATGCCTGGCATCGCGGCAACTACAAGACAGCGTCCAACAGCGTCGTCGCCTTCGATGGGAACGGCGCACAGATCGGCGTCGTATTTCAGACAGCCACGCCTTTCGACACGCCTCGCCTGATGACGGAACTGGTTGCCTGGATGCAGGAGGGACGCACGGTTGGACGCCCGCATCCTTTGTTGATCATCGCTCTGTGGATAGTGGTATTTCTGGAGATTCATCCCTTCCAGGACGGCAACGGCCGACTCTCACGGGTGCTGACCACGCTACTGCTCTTGCAGGCGGGCTATGCCTATGTGCCATACAGTTCCCTGGAAAGCGTCGTCGAACAGAACAAGGAAGCCTACTACCTGGCGCTGCGACAAACCCAGGGAACGATTCGCACCGATGCGCCCAACTGGCAACCGTGGGTGGTGTTCTTCCTGCGGTCGCTGGCCGAACAGGTCAGGCGGCTGGAGAAGAAGGTCGAGCGCGAAAAGCTGGTGCTGGCTTCCTTGCCCGAACTCTCGCTTCAAATCGTCGAATTTGCCCGCGAGCACGGTCGCGTCACCATCGGCGAGGCCATCAAACTGACCGGCGTAAGCCGCAATACGCTCAAGCAGCATTTTCGTGCGCTGGTCGAACGCGGGTACCTGAACCGGCATGGCGCTGGACGTGGTGTCTGGTACGAACTTCGCTGATCCGCATGACGCCCGAGTGGGTGGACATCAGCCCCTGACACTATGGCTCCCGATTAGTAAAAGGATGGCGCCATCATGAAGATCGGCAGAAACGATCCCTGCCCCTGCGGCAGCGGTCGGAAATACAAGAACTGCTGCCTTGAAGACCAATTGATTTAGGTGTAAGGCTTTCTCGAAGATTTTTTGGTAAATCGGCGGCTCAGGAAGGTCGGCGAGGGCTGCCTCGAAGGGCACCTCCCCCCCGGTTCGAATGCTTTGCGACCGTGTCCACCAAGCGTGCGGACTGGCCGATCCTCGAGGTTCCACGGGGATCGGCCTTTTTGCGCTTGGTGGAGTCCATGGGGAGTCGAAAACGGAAGAAGATGATGCGGCGGTGGGCCGATTATCTGGATGGCTTGAAGCAGGAGGCGAAGGTGATACCGATCAAGCGGGCTCCCCAAGAGGTCGGCTGACATCTTGCCGTGAAGGGGTTTTGAGGCGAGTTTAGGGGTTCACGTCGACATTGAGGTGGGTATACTGATGCCTATGGTGGCATCCTCCGAAAAATTGTCCGGTTTCTGCCGGGCCAATCACATCAAGAGGCTCTGCTTGTTCGGGTCGCACCTCAAGGGGACCGCGGGGCCTGATAGCGACATCGACCTCTTGGTGGAATTCGAAGAAGGGCACGAACCCGGCTTGATCGGGGTCGCTCGTCTGGAGCGGGAACTCTCGGCTTTTTTCGATGGGCGTCCGATCGACCTGCGGACTCCGGCGGATCTGAGCCGCTATTTCAGGGACGAGGTTCTCGCAAGCGCGGAAGAGCGATATGCGGGATGACGACGCGATTCGAATCCGGCACATGCTCGATGCAGCGAGAGAGGCCATCGGTTTCGCGAGCGGCCGTACCTCGGAAGATCTGGCCCATGACCGGATGCTTCTGCTCTCGCTCGTCAAATGCGTCGAGATCCTCGGTGAGGCTGCAAGCAAGGTGACGGACGCTACCCGCGAGTCTCTTCCTGGTATTCCGTGGCGCGACATCATTTCCATGCGGAACCGGTTGATCCACGGATATTTCGACATCGACACGACCATCGTCTGGAAGACGGTGACGCAGGAACTCCCCCCCCTGGAACACGCCCTCGAAAAGGTTCTCCAGTAGCATTCCTCGGCTTATCGCGCGTCCGGGTTCGATCCGATGACTGCGGTACCACGACGGAAGGTCTGGATCAACTCTCCAACCCGATATGGCATCGACCGGTATCCTCGCATCCGTTTCTCCGCCAACCGGGCGAGCATCGGGGTATCTCGTCACACGGTGGACAGGACCGACACGTGCCCGGTTTCGTGCGAGGCATCGCGGGGGCGGATGACGATATCGATGTCCCGGTCGAGCAGGGTGATGAACCGGACGATCCGCTCGGAGGAGAAGCGCCCCAGCTTGTAATTCCGAACGATCTCAGCGCTCCAACAAGTGTTTGCGCCCGAAAACGTAAAAGGTGCCCGCTACCCGGCCGCCGGAATGAAGGAGATCTATGAATAGCGAGAACATCCGCCTCTGCGCGGTGATCCGGGCAAAGAAAGGAATGGAGCACCTCCTCAAGGCGGCGCTTATCGACAACGTCGTTCAGAAAACGCAAGCGGAGCCCGGCTGTCTCTTGCACGCGGCATCGCGGCGCTGATGGAAATCCTGGAAGAACCTGCAAAGCTTGCTCCCTGAAGAGGGCTACAAACCGGTCGTCAGGTCGACACAAATCGTCCTGGATGTTATAACATGTGTTATCACGACAGAGGGAGGTGCTCCATGTTCAAGGTGAAAGTCCGCAAGGTCGGCAACTCCCTCGGAGCGATCCTGCCGATCGAGGTGGCGGCCCGCCTTCGCGTCAAGGAGGGGGATAACCTCTCGGTGACGGAAACTCCCGACGGCATCCAGCTCTCTCCTTATGACCCCGAGTTCGAAGTGGCCATGGAGGCTTTCGAGCGGGGCCGGAAGCGTTACCGAAACGCCCTGCGCCGGCTTGCAAAGTGAGGCGAAGCATTCGCTGGGTGCCCGAATCCGCGGTCCGGGCGATCCATGCGGGACTGATTGCGGAGCATGGGGGGAGAGGGGGACTACGGGATGCCGGTCTGCTCTCCTCGGCCCTGGCCCGTCCTCGAAACAGGAAAGTATACGGCGCTGCCTCCTCCCTCTTCGATCTCGCCGCCGCGTACGGGGTGGCGATCGCAAGGAACCACCCCTTTATCGACGGGAACAAGCGGGTGGCCCTTGCCTTGATCTACGTGTTCCTGGAAATGAACGGAGTTCGCCTCGAGGCTTCGGAGAAGGATGCTGTGGAAGCCATGCTGGCAATTGCCGCCGGGCAAATGGGCGAGAAGGAACTCTCCGTGTGGATCAGGAAGAACTCGGTGTCCGTCCTGAAGTGAAGGGGAGGGTCAATGCAAACCCGTCTCTCCGGTGAAAGTCCGGACGGATGGCGGGATGGACCGCCGCCCAGTGGCTTTTCCCTCCATCGATCGTCCCGATCACGGCGGCGACCAATGCTGAAAGTTCCTTGCCTGCCGGGACGATTTTCCCGACGCTGAATTCCGCTGTGAGGATGAGCGCCTCCGAATCCCTCCGGACGTCGGACGGCAATGACGTGATGGCCGCCTCCTCGCGCATCCCCTCCCGGTAGCGTGTGAACCGGTAGACGTTCCAGTGTCCGGCCGGCGAGAGGTTGCACTCCCAATACTCCGCGGAATCCGCCGTGCCGAGAAACAGTTCGAGGCAGGTCTCCTCCCACAGGCGGTCCTTCCTTCGGGGCGCCACCGCGGCGGCGGGGATCGACAACTTCGCCAGGTTCCCCCGCACCTCGTAGCAAACCGACAAGGTATCCGCGCGGCGCGCGATCGAGCCCCCGATCGTCAAATCGGCCGGGTTTCGTTCCCCCGGGAACGGTTTCAGGAGAAAACAGAGCGGTTGCATCGGAGGCGTGGACGGATGCACGGCTTATTGACGATCGACGCGAGGACGCGAAAGGGGGGACCCGGCGTCAGGGATCATACCGGAGGTGGAGCGCCCTTCGCCTGGCGAACGCCCGCTCCTCGCGCGTCCAATCCTCCGCGAGGTCGCGCCACCCCATGCCCCGTTCGATCGCCTCCCGCTCGCGGGACGATCCGCACAGCAGGTCAAACGCCGGAATGCCCTCCACGAATTCGTACGCTGCCGTCCGCCACCGGAAGCGCTCTGGATCCTGGGCGCGCGCCGCGGCGACGCAGGCCACGCCGGTGCGGAAGGGACGAAACGCCTCGCGGTCGGCGACGAAGACCTCGATGCCGTGGCAACGCTTCCCGGCATGCTTGTCCCACGTCGGAATAAAGCGAACGGGCCGGAACCGGACCCCCGGCAGACGTTCGGCGGCGAGGGTTTCCGAAAGGGAGTCGGCGTCGAGCCAAGGGGCGCCGAACAGCTCGAACGGCCGCGTGGTGCCCCGTCCCTCGCTCAGGTTCGTCCCCTCCAGGAGGCACATCCCGGGATACACGAGCGCCGTTTCCGGCGTAGGCATGTTGGGCGACGGAAAGACCCACGGGAGTCGGGTGTCCCGTTGGAACATTTCTCGCCGCCAGCCGTGGCAGGGAATCACCGTGAGCGCGAGGTCGAGTTTCCGTTCCTGCCGGTAAAGGGCCGCCAGTTCGCCGACGGAGAGGCCGTGGCGGACGGCCACGTCATGCACGCCGCAAAAGCTCCCGAAGCCGGGACGAAGCGCCGGCCCTTCCACGGGACGCCCGCCGATCGGGTTCGGCCGGTCGAGAACGAAGAAATCGAGCTTCGCGTGCGCGGCGGCCTCCATGCAGAAGAGCATGGTGGCCTGGTACGTGTAATAGCGCGCGCCGACGTCCTGGATGTCGAAGACCAGCGCATCGAGCCCGCGCAGCATCCTGTCCGCCGGCCGAAGCGACCCGGCGCTGTTTCCGTACAGCGAGTGGACCGGCACCCCGATCTTCCGGTCGCGCTCGCCGCGGGCGGCGGCCATGTACTGGATGTCCCCGCGGACGCCGTGTTCCGGGCCGAAGAGGGCGGCAAGCCGGACGCCTCGCGCCTCGTGGAACAGGTCCGCGGCGTGGCGCAGGCGCCGATCCACCGACGTGGGGTTGCAGACCAGCCCCACGGCACGCCCCCGCAGCGGGGCGAAGCGCATCTCGACGAGCACGTCGAGGCCGGTCCGGACCTTCTCCGTGGGATGCCCGGCGACCGGGCCCGCGTCTCCCATAATCGGTGAAGATACCATATCTCTCGCGGGGCGAGGCCACCCCCGTGCTTCCGCCAAGGGTGGAATTCCGGCCAACCTGTTGAAAATTATTGGTAATAATTGAGATATCCGTTCTCTATACCCATGGCCTGATAAGTGTAAGTACTTGTAATTAAAGCAGATGGGTTGTCAGGCATCGATTTTGCTTCTTGCTATTGCAGGCCGGGGGGAGTTGCAGGAAGAGAGGAGAGGGGGCGGGCAAATTGGCGCGACTGTTCGCGGTCTACAAATTGGAAAACGGAACAAGGGTCCTCCTTGGCGGCTTGGCGGAGCGTCGGGGATCCAGGCGGAAGAAATCCAACCTCCGCGGGCTTGTGGAGATGGCGAAACAGAAATACGCGGAGGTTCCCAACGAGGAATTGAGGGTCGTTCTGGAAGAGGAGTGACCCTCTTTTCCTGATCGATGATTCCCCGCCCCAGGGCGAACTCCATGAGTTCCGCCCGGCTGTGGATGTCGGCCTTCCCCTTGATGTCGGGACACCCGTGGAAACCTTCTTCTCCGGCGCGCGTCGAAAGCGTGGACGAAGAAATCCATCCTTCAGCGGACAAGGAGGCGGCGATGCAGGAGCGCACGGGAGTGATCATGTTCAAGGGGAACCCGATGACCCTCCTCGGGCCCGAGATCAAGGCGGGGGACAAGGCCCCCGACTTCCGGGTCGTGGACACGGGGCTGGCGCCGGTGACGCTCGGGGATTTCAAGGGGAAGGTCAAGATCATCAGCGCCGTGCCCTCCCTCGACACTCCAATATGCGACATGGAAACGCGGAGGTTCAACCAGGAGGCGGCGAAGCTCCCGGGGAACGTCGTCGTCCTCACGGTCAGCCTCGACCTCCCCTTCGCCCAGAAACGGTGGTGCGCGGCGGCCGGGATCGACAAGGTGAAGACCCTCTCGGACTACCAGGACCGCTCCTTCGCCTCCGCCTACGGGGTGCTCATCAAGGAGCTGAAGCTCCTGTCCCGATCGATCTTCGTCGTCGACGGGAGCGACACGGTGCGGTACGTTCAGCACGTGAAGGAGGTGTCCCAGGAGCCGGACTACGCCGCGGTCCTTGCCGCGGCGAATAGCATCCGGCCCTGATGGCCCGATACGCAACCGGCGTCTTCTATCACCCCTCCTTTTCCCGGCGCAGCTATTTGACGGTGGGGGCGCGGCTGGCTGATTTCCCGATGGCGCTGGACGGGATCCTGCAAAGTGACCGGGTCAAGCTCTACGAGCCGGAGCCCGTTTTGCGGGAATTGGTTCTGAAGGTCCATACCCCGGGGCTGATCGAAGGGGTAAAAGGGGATCCGCTCTGCTCCACCGCCTGGCATTCGGCGGGAGGCGTGGTGATGGCGGGGGAGAAAGTCGCCGGGGGTGAAATCGGCAACGCCTTCGCCTTCATCGGCGCGGGCGGCCACCATTCGTCGCGGGACGCCTTCGGGGGATACTGCTGCTTCAACGACGTCGCGCTCTGCGTCGTCAACCTGCGGGAGAAGTACGGCTTCCGGCGGTTCGCGATCCTCGACACCGACGCCCATCACGGCGACGGAACGCGGGAGATCTTCCTCGACGACCCCGATATCCTCCACGTCTGTTTCTGCGGCACGGAATACGAATCACCCGACAAGACGAAGGTGGACGTGGGGTATCCCGACCCCCATCGGAGCGGGGGGCGTCCGATCAACGACGCCTACTTCGATCGGGTGGCGCACCGGTTCCCCGAACGGGTCCGCCGGTTCCGTCCCGACCTTCTCTTCTGGTACTTCGGCTTCGACACCCATCAGGGCGATTACGGCGACATCGGCCTCACCGGGCCCTGCTACTGGAACATCGCATGCCTGATGCGGGATCTCGCGGCGGAGGTCTGCGGCGGGAAACTCGCGGTGGTCCTCGGCGGCGGGTCCCAAACGAAGCTGGCGACGTACCTGATTCCGCCGGTGATCGAGCGGCTGGCGGGGCTATAACGGTCAGGCGAAAAGCTCCAGGAAGGCGTGAATGGTGAACGCGGGGTCGGATTCCCCTCGATAACGAAATTGTCCTTTGGAATCCGTCGGGTTTCACAACCGTAGTCCTCCGTATCCGATCGTTTGGTAAAAGTTCCCGGTAATCCTGCCTTTTTATTTTTCGGCATAATGGTTGCTTTTCATAAAACATCCATCGGTTATCGCTCTTCCAGACTTGTAGACGAATTTCATCGAGAAGGGAGGTCGTCAGATGAATAAATCATGGATCACGCTCGGCTTGGTGGTGGTGCTCGCGGTTCCCGTAGGGGGTGTGCTCGCCTCGGGGGGATCCGGTTATGCGGGACCCGGCGATGCCGTTTCTTTTTCGTCGACGGAGATCGGCCCGGCGATCCGGCCGGCGGAGTTCAGCCTCTGCCCCTCCATCGCCGAAACCGCGCAGGTGCGGGACAAGGAAATCGATTACGTACGGACCCGGGAATTCGCCGAAGCGGTGAGCGCGGTGGCGAACGGAACGTCGCGTTTCGCCCCCACGACGATCCCCGCGGAATGGAAGGTCGCGGCGGCCGACTGGAAGACGAGCGTTGCCGCGGGTGGCAAACCGCGGATCGCGGTGGTTTCCGAAGGAAGCGGACCGGGCGGCCATCGGGCGGTCCTCGTCTCCCCGGCCGGGATTCCCATGGGACCGATCGGGTTGGGCATGGACCGGTCGTGTGACCCGCAGTTGCTCTTCCGTGCTTCGATCGAATACCGCGCCCGCATCGGGCAGGAGGATCTTCCGTTGCTGTACCCCCACGTAGTCCGGCAGGCGGCTTCCGGAATCGGGAAAACCGTCACAGCCAAGCTGGACATGGCGGAGCGAAACGCAAAAAGGCTGGAGGATACCGCTCTTCGGATCCTGCAGGCCGAGCAGATGGGGGCGGGGGAGTGCCAGCCGCAGGAACTCGCCCGGGCCAAGGCGGAACTTGCCGTCGCGCGCAATGGAATCACGGAGTTCGATTTCGCTCCCGGTGTGACCGAGGCGGTGCTTGCGCGGGCGGATGACCTGTCCGGGAACCTGCTGACAGCGCGTCGTTACGCCGCGAGCCACGGGATCCGGTGCGTCTCGGAATAAGCGCGCCCCGTATCCCCCTTTCTTCTCTCTCGCGGAATGCGCCATCGTGCGGGGGCGGGCCGTCTTGGTCCGTCCCCGCCGGTTTCGATCCGATCACCCCAGCAGCGAGGTGAACTCCCACACCGTGAGATGCTCCAGCTGTTTCACCGCCTTGATGATCTTGTCGCGGTGGCCGGGTGCCAATGCATCGCGGGAGAGAGCGTGGAACTTCTCCTCCACCCGCTCCCATCCCATCGGTCGGGTGTGGAACCCTTCGTAGTCGCGTTTCTCCCGCCGGAATTCCCGCCCGTCCTTCAGGGTGACCGTGATCCGGCAGGCGTGCTCCCCGGGGAACCGCTCCGTGTACTCCGGGGCCGGGGCGACCGTAACCCGCCGCAGGAGCGCTTGAACGTCGTCCCTGCCGATCCGCGCCTCGGCGTACTGGGCAGGCATTACCTTCCCGTCCAGGGCCGCCACGGCCAGGATGTAGGGCAGGCTGTGGTCCGCCTCTTCCTTGGTGCGGACCACCGTTTTATCCCCCTCGGCCCCCCCGCCGATGATCAGGTGGGCCACGTCGAAGATGTCGACCCGGATTCGATCGATCTCCTCGCCGAGGAATCCGTTCTCCTTCATCATCTCGAGAAGACCTTCGATGGCGGACTGGGAGTGGATCTCCGCGTCGTACTTCTTCACGATCGTGCGGCGGACGCGCTCCAGGTTCTCCCGGGACCAGTCGATGTCGAAGTCGCCGGAGACCGTCTGCATCCATCCCTTGGTTCCTTCGAAGACTTCCAGGGGGCCGGTGATCCCGCGCATCGCGAGGAACGCCGCGCGCAGGCCGTTGAACGCCATGTTCGGATAGGCGAGCCCCTTCCAGTGGGAGAGGGCGCCCGTACGGGTCACACGCAGGGCGACGTTCGACGCGCCCGAGATCCCGAGGGCGTGGGCGATCCGTACCGCGTCCAATCCAAGCGCTTTTCCGCATCCGGCGGCGACGGCGAACGCCCCCTGGGTCGTGTGGTCGAACCCCCGGTGCCGGACCGGGGCCACGTCGCTGAGCCGGCAGTGGACCTGGTAGCTCAAGGCGAGGGCCGTCAGGAACTCCTTGCCCGTCGTCCGGCCGTACTCGGCGGCCGCGAGGACGGCGCCCAGATTGTCGCTCGGGTGGCAGGTCTCCCCCTTCGCGAGGTAGCTGTCGTTGAAGTCGAGGTATCGCACCAGCGTCCCGTTGTAAAAGGCGGCCCGGTCGGGGGAGGTTTTCCCTCCCCCGATCAGCGCGCAGAGCGGAGCCCCGCCGAAAACGTCGATCTCCTGCCGGAGACTTCGGGCCGGTCCGGACGCCAAGGCCCCGAAGGCGCAACCGAGGGAGTCGAGCGTACGGATCTTGAGGGCCTCCTTCGCCTCGGGAGAGAGGTCCTCCCACCGGGCCAGCTCCGAGAAGGTCCCGAGGTGCTCCGACAGGGTCCGGCGCTCTTTCTCGTCCCGGTATGCCAGGCTATTTCCGTATCGCGCCATGGCCTGTCTCCCCCCCTGACTTGGTCTGCTGTTCGACGAGCCGGGGGCGGGACGCGGGCTCCCTCTTCGGGGGCTCCTTGAAGGTGACCACCCGGCCCCACGTTCCGGCCGTTCCCCAGATGCCGGACCGGAGGCACTCCAGCTGCACCACCTGGGAGTGGTCGATGAAGAGGTTCACGTCCGGCCCGAAGTTCTTCACGTACCATGAGAAGACCGCCGGATCGGCCGCCTCGAACATCACCTTGTCCAGCCCGACTTCGTCGGCGATCTTCGCCGCGACGTCGGTTCTCCAGCTCCGCACGCTCTCCGTGATCCCCTCGGACTCGATCATCACCAGGTGTGCGCCTGCCTCGAGGAACGACTTCGCGGCACGGATCGCCCGGGAAGTGTCCGCGGTTCCTTCGGCCTCGAGTTCCTCCGGGGAACTCGCGCCGCCGGCGCCGAACTGGATCCCCACCTCCGGTTTCGCCTTCATCCCGTGGTCCCCGACACGCTCCACCAGGCGCACGAGGTCGGGCAGGGGAATCGAGAGGAACCCGCTGGAGATCTCGACGATGTCAAAGCCGAGCTCCCGGCACTCCCCGAAATACCGGTCCACCGCCTCGGCACCCTGGGTGAGGACCCGTTCGACGAACCCTCCGGTGGAGACGAGGACCTTGTGTTCGTGGCACAGGTCGATGAGCTCTCTCACCGCCTGCTTCGGCATGAGGGCGAACGACCCGCCGCTGAACTTCAGGATATCGACGTACTCCCCCATGGTTTCCAGGATGTCCGCCAGGTACCGTTTCCCCATCGGGGCATAATATGGGCCGCGGATCTCGGTGATTCCACAGGTCCGGGGTTTTCCTTCCCTGTGATTTATGTGAACGTATTCGAAACCGCGCGAAAGATCGTGTTTCATGGCTTGCACCTCCATTGCCCGGTATCCGTAAATTCATTTCCGGACGCCACCCTCCTCTTATTAACAGGATACATTCTTTTTATGGGAACGAGTCGCTCCTCCCTCCGATTCCCTGGGGAGGGGGGGGACGCCAAGCCGGCCGAAGGACACTCCCGCTCACGAAAAACAAACCGGGGACGCGGCTGGAATCCGCGCCCCCGGTTTTTCCGCGGCCATCAAGCCGCCATCAGGTACTCCCGTTCCACGGCAGGCGAGGCCGGCTCGCCGGTGCCGGGAAGCGGCCACTCCGCCCAGAACAGACGGTTACCTTTGCGCTCCTCCTCGGCCGTATAGCCGAGCAGGATCGCCGTCGCAACGAGCGTCAGCAGGATCACCCCTGCGAAGAAAACTCCGACGGTTGCGAACGACTCCATCTCGATCAGGATGCCTTCCATCGTGCTCACCTCCTTCTCTTTCCATCTGCCCCCACGATACTTCCGCGGGGAAACCGGTTCCGTGCGACCTTTCACGATGCGCGCGTTTTGATTCGCAACGCCAGGAGGGACGCCAGGGCGAGGCATCCCAACGCGCCGGCCACCGACAGGACCCGCACGGATTCGCCTTGCGCCATCCCCTGCAGCGTCGGCGGATCCGGTACGTACAGGACGCCAATCGCCATCTGTCCCGCCCACAACGTCCACTCCGGGTCCGGCGAAAGGAAGAGCACCATCGCGTAGAGCAGGAGGAGCCCCGCCGCGAATGCCGCCTCGTTTCCCTTTGGGAGGATCTCCCGGGTCCACTTCATGGCGGCTACCTCCTTTCCTTCCGACCGTAAGATACCAAGGAGGGAGGAGTACGTTTGTGAAAGGTCGAACAAAGCCGATATTTTTCCCGAAGGGGGGTACTATAGGTTTACCTTTCGCTTCGGGGAGGGCCGATGAGTCAGGACCATGAGCATCGAAACCGGGAAGATGTACCGAACATGAACGCGAGCAGCCGCCATATACCTGCGGATCGGATGCGGCAGTTCGAAGGCTACATGACGGAAATCCTCTCGGCCTTCGGGATGGATCCGGACACGCCGGCCACGCGGGAAACCCCGCGACGCTTTCTCCAGGCCATGTCCGACAGCACCGCCGGGTACGAGGGAGACCCGAAACTGATCACGGTGTTCGATACCGAGTGCCGCGGAGGGCCGGACTGCCGGCTCAGCCAGGTCGTGGAAGGGCCGATCCAGTTCTTCAGCCTCTGCGAACACCACGCGCTTCCTTTTTACGGCCGCGCCTACGTCGGGTACATCGCCCACGAACAGATCATCGGCCTCTCCAAGCTCACGAGGCTGGTGCGCCTGTTCGCGAAACGGTTTACCGTGCAGGAGCGGATCGGTCAGCAGATTGCCGATTCCCTGGACGCCATGCTTCACCCGCACGGCGTTGCGGTGTATCTGGACGCACATCACCTTTGCACCCAGATGCGTGGGGTTCGGGAAACCGCGCCGCTCACACGCACAACATTCTGGCGCGGGAACTACGAAAGCGACCCGTCGTTGCGGACCGAATTTTACGTCGCGTGCGGCCTGCATCGCTTCGAGCCCGGCTCCCGGTAGCAAACGGGGCGTGCAATGACTCCCATGGCGCCCCTGGAATCCCTCCTTGATGTGGTTTGCGGGGACGATTTCCCTCTGCCCCCCGAGTTGGCGACGCTCTACGGCCCCCTCCGATTTCCCCCGCGGAAAGGCGGTCCGTACGTCATCGGCAACTTCGTCACGACGATGGACGGCGTTGCATCCCTCTCCGCCCCCGGTTTGCCGGGAGGGGGTCCCATCAGCGGTTCCAATCCGCACGACCGGATGGTCATGGGACTGTTGCGATCCGTCGCGGACGCCGTGATCGTCGGGGCCGGGACGCTTCGCTCCGTCCCGAACCACCGCTGGACCGCGGAGTATATCTACCCGACGCTATCCGACTCGTACCGGCAGCTGCGGATCGCATCAGGGAAGAACGCCTCCCCGTTGAACGTCATCGTCACCGCGCGCGGTGAGATCGATCCGGACCTGCCCGTCTTCCGGTCCGGGGAAGTAAAGGTCCTGATCGTTACGAACCCGGAGGGCGCCCGCCGGATTCGCGAACGTGACCTTCCCGCCTCCGTCGTCATCGGGGAAGTGGAGGAGGGTGGCGCGATCAGCGCGCGGGCGATACTTTCCGCGGTCGGCCGCCTCCTCCCCGGTGGAATCTTTCTCGTCGAAGGCGGACCGCGGTTGATGGGAGATTTCTTCGCCGGGAAATGCCTGGATGAGCTTTTTTTGACGCTCGCTCCGCAGGTTGCCGGGCGGGACGGGTCCGTCGAGCGTCCCGGATTCGTTGCGGGGAAGCGATTCGCACCAGAGCATCCCCTATGGGGAACGCTTGCGGGCGTGAAACGCGCCGGCAGCCATCTGTTTTTAAGGTATGCGTTTGCGACGGAGGAGTGATCCCCGACACGATCGGGGGAAACCGGCACACCGGATGAACTGTCCGATCTGCGGCACGGAACATTTCTCCTCACCCGGTAAGGGGATGACGACCCCCGCAAAGGGAGGGGTATGCCCCTATAAGGGGGTGGCGTACGTGGAGCTGCGGGCCGGGCACGACCAGCTCTATTTCGGACGGTGGAGAAGGAACGACGCGACCTCGATCGATCTGCGGAAGGCCTACCGCCAGTTGGAAAGACTGCTGCACGAACTCGCCGCTGCCATCGATAAGGAGGACATACCCGCGGCCCGGTTGGACCTGGAGAAGGCCTTCGAGGCGCTGCATACCGCTGGGCCGGACGAGGAAGGGCCGGAACTGCTCCGGTACCTGGACCACGCCCTTTCCTATGCCCACCGGGTGATCGGCGACCTGTTGCACGAAAAAGGATTGCCTCCCCACTCGCCGGGCGACTTCGCCGAGTGGTACGACGCAGGGGAAGTCCCGTTCCGGGAAGACTGGTGAAGGTGGCATACACGGAAGGAGGAGTTCGATGATTCCCCTGGACAGGTACCCGAAGGAAATCACGCTGCGGGACGACGCCCGCTTGGTATTGCGTCCGATGGTCCCCGAGGATGTGGAGGGTCTCTGGAGTTTCCTGCGGCAACTTCCCGAAATCGACAAGTCCCATTTTCATGAGGATGTGGATCGCCGCGAGGTGGTGGAGCGCTGGGCGAAGTCGCTCGACTACGATTCGGCGCTTCCGATTCTGGCGATCCAGGGGGACCGCGTCGTGGGGAGCGCGACGCTCTATCGGAACAGGACAGGCTGGAAACAACGGATAGGGATCGTCAGGATCCTGATCGGCGCCGATGTCCGGCATCTGGGTCTCGGGACGGCGATGATCCGGGAGATCCGACACTTGGGAGAGAAGGTCGCCTTGAATTACCTCCTGGCGGAGGTGATCGAGGAGCAGCAGGCCGCCGTTCGTGCGCTCGAACGAATGGGGTTCGAGAGGGCGGTTGTATATCGGAATTTCGTCAACGACCGGAAAGGACATCTCCACAATCTCGTGGTGCTTCTTCACCCCATGTCGGGTCTCGAGAAGGAGAGGTTGTATTGATGCCGCGATTTCCGGATCCCTGACCTGAAAGGGCGCCTGTAGCCGTCCCGGCCGAAGGATTGGGCTATTCCGCAATCCCCCGGCCGGGACGGGTCCGTGACGGTATCACGCCGCCCTGAGGTACTTCGCGCTTTCCACCGGCGTCTCGCTCACGTCGGTGAACGGAGATTCCGCCCGGAAAATCTCTTTCCCGCTCGCCTCCTCGTCGGCCATGTAGCCGAGGAGGATACCGCATGCTCCGATCGCGAGCAGCACCAGCCCCGACAGTACGGTGACCGGGGATGCGAACATCTCGATGTCAAACAGGATGCCTTCCATCGTGCTCACCTCCCTTCCTTCTGACCGTAAGATAACAAGGAGGAGGGAGGAAGTTTGTGAAAGCTCGTACTAAATCGATTTTTTTGGGCGGTAGGGAAGCGGAGGATATCTACCCGACGTGTTCCGGCTCGTGCCGGCAGCAGCGAGCGGGGATCAGGAGCGGCCGAACTCCTCGAGTCGGGACTTGTTGATGACGAGGAAGCGGTCCTGGCTCTTTACGAGGCCCATGCGCCGGAACCGGATCATCTGGGTTGTGACCGTCTCCCGGGTGGTCCCGATCAGGTTCGCCAGGTCCTCGTGCGTCAAGCGCAAGGGGATCACGGTCCCCTTCGGGGTCTCCCTGCCGTGCTCTTCGCAGAGCCGGAGCAGGACCTGCGAGAGGCGGTTGTAGGACCAGGTGTGCCCGAAATCCCCGAATTCCTTCTCCACCTTCGCCAGCCGCTTCGAGAGCAGCCGGATGAAATTTTTCGATATGGTGGGGATGGAGGCCAGCAGTTCCACCAGGCTCCCCTTCGAGAGGACGGTGACCAGGGCATCCGTGCCGGCGACGGCGGTGAAGAACCGCATCTCCTCGGAGAGGAGGAGTTCCCCGAAGATCGCGCCCTCCATGAGGATGTGCACGATCGTTTCCGTCCCTTTGTCCGAGAGGGAGAGGATTCTCACCCTTCCGTCCTTGACGATGTAGAGAGCGTTGGCCGGGTCGCCCTTGGAGAAAATCGTGGCTCCCTTCGGGTACTGCCGCTCGGTGCACAGGCGTGCGACCCTCTGCGCCTCGGTTTCGGAAATTCCCTGGAACAGCTCGACGGCCGTGTTATAGGAGAGCGGCATGGTCCCACCTTACAACCGCCCCTGGCGTAAAACAACACGCGGGGGCGTCGAAGGCCGCCGCCAAGGCCTGCGTCGGCCCCTCGACTCCAAATGGATGCTTCATTTCGAACTCCTCCTCGTTTCCCCTCTTTACTATTGGATATCGTCCTCGCCTGGTTCCACGGTATCGGGCGCCCGGTGGAATCGCTGTGAAAGCTTATACAAGGAAATTATTCTTTCCGACGGGATGCTCCGTGGGGAACTGCGCAGCCGGAGGGATCCGCGTCGGATTCCCGGTGAAAGGTCTAACAGCCGTTGTGAAAGGTTTCACAGAGGCGCGGCGGGCCGGGTCTTACGATGAAATCGGGTGAAGGAGCGTTGCGGCCGGTCGGTCTTTTCAATCCATGGGGGGCAGGACACTGCCAGGATGAGGAGGTCAGGCGATGGAAGCGACGTTTGGCGAAGGGGAAAAAATGATGAACCGGTGGTGGCGGGTCGCCGGGGCCTTGCTGATGAACCTGCCGTTGGGTGCTCTCTACGCGTGGAGCATCTTCGTGCTTCCGTTGGAGAAGGAGTTCGGGTGGACGCGCACGCAGACGTCCTGGGTCTTCACGATCGCGGTCTTCGTCTTCGGACTGAGCTTTATCGCGGCGGGGCGGCTGCAGGACAAGAAGGGGCCGTTCTGGATTTCCGTCGCCGGATCGGTCCTGTTCAGCCTCGGGTGGGTCCTTGCGACCTACGCGAAGGACCTGTCCTCCCTGTATCTCACGATGGGAGTCGTGCTGGGGATCGGCAGCGGGTTCGGGTATGCAACGCCGATTCCGGTGTTGTCGAAATGGTTTCCCGATCGCAGGGGGCTGGCGGTGGGGCTGGCCGTGGCGGGGTACGGTGGCGGGTCCTTCATCATCTCCTTCATCGGAAAGCCGATGCTGACCGCGTTCGGCTGGCGGGACACGTTCCTGTACCTTGGGATCGGGTACTTCGTCGCGACGATGATCGGTGCGCTCATCCTGCGGAATCCGCCGGCGGGATGGAAGCCGGCAGGCTGGGTACCGGCGGCGGCGTCCGCGAAAGTCACGGCGTCGAGACACGAGTACGCGCCGGGCGAGGTGGTCAAGACCCCCGCCTTCTATTTCATGTGGATCGCGTATGCCCTTGGCACCGGCGCCGGGCTCATGCTGATCAGCCAGCTGGTGCCCTTCGGCCGGCAGCAACTGAAGATCGTGGATGTCGCAGCCAACCTGGCCATCGCCGTCGGGGCCGTGGGGAACGCTTCCGGACGGATCTTCTCCGGATGGTTGTCGGACACGATCGGGCGACTCCAGACGCTGCGCCTGATGGTGGGGGTGTCCATCCTCGCGTTCCTGGCCCTTCCGCACATCAGCGGAGCGGCAATGCTGTATGGAATGGTGTTCGTCGTCTATTACTGCTACGGGACGCAGCTGTCGGTCTACGCGTCCACGACGGGCGACTTCTTCGGGACGAAGAACCTGGGCGTGAACTACGGCCTGCTCTTCACCGCGTGGGGGGTCGCCGGGATCATCGGCCCGATCATCGCCGGGCGGCTGTTCGACATCTTCGGGAACTACACCAACGCTTTCTATGTGGGGTCGGGGATCTGCGTCCTGGCGCTGGGTAGCCTGCTGCTGGCGAAGCGGCCCGAAGTTCCGGTCTCGGTTGGCGTGGAGGTGGTCAAGGGAGCAACGAAGGCGGCCTGAGGCCGGGTTCTTCGGTTCATAAAAAAGGCGTGGGCCGGCTCCCGGTCAGCCGGCCCACCTCGCATCCGGTCCCACCCCGGGGTTCTCCTTGCCGGGGGCGGGCCAATACCTCTATGCTCTCTGTGTGGAAACCAAGGCGGCGCTTATCCTGGGCGGCGGCGGCATCACCGGCGGCATGTACGAGCTGGGGGCGCTCTCCGCGATGGACGACTTCATCGTTTCCGGCAGGAAGTCCGGGGAGTTTGATCTATACGTTGGGATCAGCGCCGGAAGCATCCTGGCGGCGTTCCTTGCCAACGGCATAACCGTAAATGAAATGTGTTCCGCCGTCCTCGGGGAGGGGGATCGGGGATTTTTCCTGCGGCGGGAGGACATCTATGAATTCCGCTTTGGCAATCTGTTGCGTTTCCTTGGGCGGTCCCTCCGTGCCCTCGGTTCCATCGTACGCCACATCAGGAAGAGTGGGCAGCCGCTCACGTTCCTCAATATCCTTGCCGTCCTCCAGCAATTCCTGCCGGCGGGGTTCTTCTCCAACGCGAATCTGGAACGATACGTGGCGCGGTCTCTATCCGGGGAGGGACGAAGCAACGATTTCCGGGTGGTCCGCAAACCTCTGTCCATCGTGGCCACCGAGGTAGATACCGGGGAACGATGGATCTTCGGCGAGGGGGGACGGAACGACATCCCGATCTCGAAGGCGATCCAGGCTTCGACGGCCATCCCGGTCTTTTTCGAACCCGTCCTCATCGAGGACCGGTTTTTCGTGGACGGTGCGGCGGAACGGGTCGGCCACCTCGATATTCCCGCCGCCGCGGGAGCGGACCTCATCGTGATGATCAATCCCATCGTCCCGATCTACAACGATCGGTCCGTGGTCTGCATCCCCACCATCGACGGACAATGCCGCTCCCTTACGGAACGGGGTGTGGCCGCCATCGCGGAGCAGACGTTCCGGATCAATTCGAGAGTCAAGCTCGAACTGGGGGCCCTCCTCTTCCGCGCCGATCATCCCGGGACGGATCTCCTCATGATCGAACCGTCGCCGGCCGAATCTTCCCTGTTTCTCTACGGGAGCATGAACTTCGCGGAACGCGTTCATTCCCTGAACTACGGCTACAACTCCTCGGTGTATTACTTCATCGAAAATTTCGAAATGTTGCGGGAGTGCTTCGCCCGGCACGGGATGGAAGTCTCCCTGGAACGTCTTGCCGCGGACCGGTTCCTCCAACAGGCCGTGGTCCCTGCGGCCCGGCGTCGGTTCGGTCTGAAAAGACAGCGACCCGCGGTTCCTGCCCGGTAATTATCCGCAGGAACCGGTATGGCGCGCGAATTCACGATCGTTTGATCCCCAGCGCAAGGAGAGCCGCCACCGCGAGGGTTCCCAACCCCCCGGCCGCCGACATGGCTCGCATCGCTTCGCCGGGCGCCACCCCCTGCAGCGTCGGCGGATCCGGGACGTACAGGACGCCCATCGCCATCTGTGCCGCCCACATCGTCCACTTCGGGTCCGGAGAGAGGAAGAGCACAATCGCATACAGCAGAAGCAGGCCCGCTGCGAACGCCGCCTCGTATCTCCTGGGGAAAACCTTCCTGATCCTCTTCATGGCGGACACCTCCTTTCCTTCCACCCGTAAGATACCCGCGCGGAAGAGAACGTTTGTAAAAGGTCGAACAAAACCGATGAAGATCCCTGCCTCCGACGCCCTCTACGCACGGTGGTTATCGATCAGCGGGAAGGTCTTCCCGAAAATGTAGGACCGGGCGCTGACGAGGAAGTCGTGCGGGAAGCCGAGGTCGATTTTGCTCGCCTCGTCCAGCTTCGCGAGCTGATCCGGCCCGATGGTGAAATCGAGACACCCGAGGTTGTCCCGCAGCTGCGCGACGGTCTTCGCCCCGACGATCGGGACGATCACCCCGAACGGCTGCTGACGGACCCATGCGAGCGCCACCTGTGACGCGGTGCGGCCGGTCTCTTTCGCCGCCTGCGCCGCCGCCTCCGCGATCCGCACGCTCCGTTCCGTGACGACCGCTTCGGCCCACGCCTCGTCCTTCGTGTATCGCGCGCCCGCCGGCCTGTCCTTCGGGGATTTGTACTTTCCCGACAGGACGCCTCCACCGAGGACCCCCCAAGGCGTCACGGCGATGTCCAGCGCCTTCGCCATCGGCAGGAGGTCGCGCTCGGGCGTCCGGTCCGCCAGGTTGTACTGGATCTGGAGGGCGGCGAAAGGGCTCCAATCGTTCAGCTCGGCGAGGGTGTTCGCCCGCGACACGACCCACGCGGGGGCGTCGGAGATCCCGACGTAGAGGACTTTCCCGGCCCGCACGATGTCGTCGAGGGCTCGCATCGTCTCCTCGAGGGGGGTCATCCCGTCCCAGGCGTGGACCCAGTAGAGGTCGATGTACTCCGTGTCCAGGCGTTTCAGGCTGGCGTCGAGCGACTGCACGAGGTTCTTCCGGTGGTTCCCCCCGCCGTTGGGATCGTCCGGGTGCATGTTCAACGTGTACTTCGTGGCGAGGACGAACCGCTCCCGCCGGCCCTTGAGAAACTCCCCCACGAACTTCTCGCTCGTCCCGCCGGTGTACAGGTTGGCGGTGTCGACGAAGTTGCCGCCCGCGTCCGCGAACGCATCGAAGATCCTCCGGCTCTCTTCCTTCGACGCTCCCCAGCCCCACTCCTCGCCGAACGTCATCGTCCCCAGGCACAGCTCCGACACCCGAAGTCCCGTCTTCCCCAGCAGCTTGTACCGCATTGCTTGAACCTCCTTGGCGTCCCGTAGCGGGATGGTCGAAAATCTATTTTAGGATGACCTCCGCTCCCGTCAGGTTCCGGAACGGAACGTCTGGCGCGGAGGTTCTCCCCGGTGTCTAATGGGACATGATGGATCCCGGTATTTACTACTTCCTCGATGCGGTCGGAACGGTCGCCTTCGCCATGTCGGGTGCCTTCAAGGCGGTCCGGCATCGCCTCGACCTGCTGGGGGTCCTCGTCCTCGGGTTCGCCACCGCGATGGGCGGCGGAGTGGCGCGGGACACCCTCCTGCACCGCACGCCCGCGGCGTTCCTGTCCAACGGCACCGCCTTCTTCTCCCTGCTCGGGTGCGTCCTCGCCGCCGCATGGCCGTTCGCGGCACGAAGACTCGGCCACCCGAAGGAACTGGAAAGCGAGCGGGCGTTTCTCGTGGTGGACGCCCTGGGTCTGGCGATCTTCGCCGTTACAGGCGCCCGCCTGGGCGCGGAGGCCGGATTGACGGCTTGGAGCACGGTTCTGTTGGCCGCGATCACCGGGGTCGGAGGCGGCATGATCCGGGACGTCCTCGTGCGGGAGGTGCCCATGGTGCTGTCGGCGGATTTCTACGCCACGGCGGCGCTGATCGGGGGGCTCGTTTACGTCGTATGCGACCGCCTTGGCGTCCCCGGGTCGCTGACCTCCATCGTCACCTTCGGCGTCACCTTCCTTCTGCGAGTGATGGCGATCTGGCGAGGTTGGCACCTTCCTCGTCTTCCGGCATAGCGCTTCACGCAGGACCCGCCCTCCGTCATCTTCCTGCTAAGATAATAGAGTTGAAGAGGGGACCGAGATGAAAATCCGCGCGGGGCTATTGCTGGCGACGCTGGTTGCCGTTATCTCTTCCTCCTCCGCCGGGGCCGCTTCGGCGGACGTCCCCGTCGTGGCGAGATTCCTTGGAGCGTGCGACATCGCATTCCTCGTCCCGTCCACGTTGCACGATGTTTCCGGTTCCGTTCGCTGTCAGCCGTTTACCGTGCGGATTGCCCGTGATGCGTCGGGGAAGGAGGTCATCCCCGTCGTGGAAGTGGAAGTGCCGGTGTCCGCAATGGACACCCGGAACAGATCCCGCGACGGGCAGATGCGGGAGATGTTCCGGTCCGACCGGTTTCCGCGCATCCGGGGGGCGGCGCATGATGTGGATGTCGAACGGCTTCGCAAGGAGATCGGGAAGGGTCGTGAAGGGAAGGCCCCCCTTGACCTGATTCTCCGGGTCCGGGACGTGGAGCGAAAAATCCGCGCCATCGCGAGCAACCTGAAGGAATCCGCCGACCGGGTCACCTTCGACCTCGAGTTCCCCGTGTCGCTCGGGGAGTTCGATCTGAAGGCCCCCTCGGTCCTCGGAATCATCCGGGTCGGCGACAAGGTCACCGTCAAGGCCAACTTCACCCTGACCGTTTCCCGAACCCCTTGAGGCGCATCCAACGTATGAGAAACGGAGACATCCCATGACCGCCTGGATCCACCGGATCGACACGTTGCTCCCCGATTTCTCCTTCGCCCAGGAGGATGCGATGGTGAAGATGCAGGAGTGGGCGCGCGACGACCGGGAGCGGCGGCTGGTGCGCGCCGTATACCGGCACTCGGGGATCGAGCGCCGCCACTCCGTCCTTCGCAACTACGACGGGGAGGGGGAGGGCGCTTTCTTCCGGCGCGACGCCGGTGGAATGCTTCAGGGTCCCGGGACCGCCGCCCGCAACGATATCTTTTCGGTCGAGTCCCGCGCGATGTCCGTGGCGTTGGCCCGGAAGGTGATCGGGAACTGCCCCGGTGTCGCTCCCGCCGACGTGACGCACGTCGTGACCGTGTCGTGCACCGGGTTCTACAACCCCGGCCCCGACTATTATATCGTGCGCGAACTGGGGATGACCGACGCCACGCAGCGGTATCACCTCGGCTTCATGGGGTGTTACGCCGCCTTCCCCGCCTTGCGGATGGCGGCGCAGTTCTGCGCGGCGGAGCCGTCCGCCGTGGTCCTCGTCATGTGCCTCGAGCTGTGCAGCCTCCATATCCGCTTGAACGGATCGGAGGACAACCTGCTTGCGAACTCGCTCTTCGCCGACGGGGCGGGGGCCGCGATCGTATCCGCCCGGGAGCCGGAACCCGGTGCGCCCGCGTACCGGCTGGAGGGTTTTCGCTCCGCCCTGGTTCCCGCCGGCGAGCAGGACATGACATGGAGGATCGGCGACCAGGGGTTCGACATCGCCCTGTCGAGCTACGTGCCGAAGCTCATCGGCTCGAACATCCGCGAGTTGGTCGGTCCCGCGCTCGCCGCCGGGGGACTGTCCCTGCCCGACGTCGACACGTGGGCGGTCCATCCCGGAGGGAAGTCGATCATCGACCAGGTGCAGAGGACCCTCGGGCTTTCCGACGACCAGGTGCGTACCTCCCGCGAGGTGCTGCGCCGGTGCGGGAACATGAGCAGCGCCACCATCCTTTTCGTCCTCGAGGAGATCCTCAAGCATTCCTTCGGGAAAGGACGGGAGCGGGTCTGCGCCGTCGCCTTCGGACCCGGGCTGACCGTCGAGATGGCGACCCTGGAAGCGATCTTCGCTCCGGATGCCGTCGCGGTCGCGGCCTCTCCCGCGTCGGCGGGAGTATAACAGGATAACGGGAGAGGGTATCGGCCGGCAACGGAATGCTCTGCGGGTTCGAAGGAGGTGAGAATATGGAAATCACTCTGACCGGCGCCGAGAAGCTCGTCCTGCGGGAGACCGTTTCGAAGGCGATCAACGAGATGCTGATGGAGATCGCCAACACGGACAACCGGAAGATGCGCGATGGCCTGAAGGAGCGCGAAGGGATCCTGAAGGGGATCCTCGACAAGCTTCCGGCCGAGGTTCGCACGGCGGCATGAGAATCCCCCGGGCGTAATCCTGGGGAAGACGGCCGGAAGGCCGGGAGCCGGTTCGGGCCGAAAGATCAAACCACCGGATCGGAAGTGCAGGCCTGATTTCGTTTCACCCCCAAGCACGGATACGTTTTTCCGCCTCTTACATCACAAACAGTACCTTTTCCGATGTGAAGTATTGCCCCCGATCTGCCGATAAGGGAATCGATATGCTCGCAACCGAGGGGGGAGCATAATGACGCAAATAGTAGACATTTTGACCAAGGCAGGGAGCGCCGCGCCGTCGCGTGCAGGCGGGAACGTTCCACTGGACATCGACGGGGACGGCCCCCATCAGCAAAGGCTCCTCTGTTCCCTTCTGAACAATATCCCGGGGATGGTGTACCGGGGACTGCCCGACTGGTCGCTTTCGTTCGCAGGATCCGAGGTGGAGAGGATCACGGGGTACACCCCCGGGGAGATCCTCGGCAAGCCGATGGCATGGAGAGGTCTCATCCACCCTGATGATTTCCGGTCCGTGCAGGAGACGATACGGTTCTGCATCCGCCGACGGGAGCCGATCCTCCGGATGGAGTACCGGATCGTCCGCAAGGACGGGGAGAGCCGGTGGGTCAACGACCGGCGCCAGATGATCTACGACGAGGGCGGCAGGCTCCTCTACGTCGACGGGCTCTGCCTCGACATCTCGGACCAGAAGAAAGCGGAGCAGGAACTTCGAACGGCGTTCGAGCGGGCCGAAGCGGAGCGGGCCCGGACCGAGGCGATCATCGCCGGCATGGGAGACGGGATCAGCATCCATTCCGTCGATTACACCATCCTGTACGAAAACAGGGTTCTGCGGGAATTGGCGGGGAAACGGGAAGGGACCACCTGCCACCGGTTCCACGGCTGTCTCTTACGGGAACGCGATGCGTGTCCGGTCGCGAAGACGTTCGCCGACGGCGGGATCCACACCGTCGAGACGGAGGCCGTCACCGATCGGGGCAACGCACAGGTCGAGGTCACGACGTCGCCCATCCGTGGCGCGAGCGGCGAGGTGACCTCCGTCGTCAGCATCGTGCGGGACATCTCGGAACGAAAGCGCGCCGAGGAAGAGCACCGTCGGCTGGCAGCGGCGGTGGAGTACGCCGCGGACGCCATCATGGTCACCGATACGGAATGGGTCATCCGGTATGTAAACCCCGCCTTCGAGAAGGTCACGGGGTACGCAAAGGAGGAAGTCCTCGGGAGGAATCCGTATGTCCTCGCCGAGGGCGGTGAATACACACGGGTCTACCTCGAGATCGAGGAAAAGGTTCGCCGTGGAAGTCCGTGGAAAGGGCACCTGAAGAACCGGCGGAAGGACGGCATTCTCCTGGACCAGGACACCGTCGTCTACCCGATCCGGGACCCCGGCGGGAAGGTCGTCAACCACGTGGTGGCCTCGCGCGACATCACCCGGGAAGTCCAGCTCGAAAAGCAGGCCCAGACGGCGCAACGCATGGAGGCGGTCGGCACACTCGCGGGCGGGATCGCCCACGATTTCAACAACGCGCTGACGGGGATCATCGGGTTCGCGGACCTCCTACGCATGGGCCTCGAGAAGGAGCCGAAGCTTCAGGGGGACGTGGACGAGATCCTGAAATGCGCGGAACGCGCTTCCACGCTCACGAGGCAGCTGCTCGCCTTCGCCCGCCGCCAGGTGATCGATCCGGTACCCCTCGTGCTCAATATGGTGGTCCGGGACATCTCCCAGTTGATGAAAAAGGTTTCCGGCGAGCAGATCGAGGTGCGCACCCGGTTGACCGAGGGGATTCCCGCCGTCTTCGCCGATCGGGGCCAGCTCGAGCAGGTGCTCCTGAACCTGTGCCTGAACTCCCGCGACGCGATGCCCGGCGGCGGGGAGTTCCTCGTGTCGACGGACGCGGTCGTCTGGAAGGACGAGAGGGTGGAGGATCAGGCCGTCATGACCGCGGGGCAGTACGTTCTCCTGACGGTCGCGGACAACGGCCCCGGGATGGACGATGCGACGCGCAAGCGGGCGTTCGAGCCGTACTTCACGACGAAGGCTCCGGGCAAGGGGACGGGGCTCGGCCTTTCGATGGTCTACGGGATCGTGAAGCAGAACGGGGGGTTCGTCTTCCTCGACAGCCGCCCCGGGGAAGGGACGACGTTCCGGATCTACTTTCCCGCGACCGGGTTGGTCTCCAAGGAGAACGAGGAGGAGAAAGAGGCGCCCGTCAAGGGAGGCACGGAGACGATTCTGCTGGCGGAGGACGAGGACGCGATCCGCAACCTTGCCGAGCGCACGTTGCGGGGCTATGGATACAACGTCCTGGTGGCGCGAGATGGCGCGGAGGCGATCGCACTCTTCGAGGCGCACCCGGAGATCGCGATCGCGGTACTCGACGTCGTCATGCCCCGGATGGGGGGGAAAGAGGCCTTCGACGCGATGCGTGGATCCCGGCCGGGCCTCGCCGCCCTGTTTACAAGCGGGTACTCCACGGACCAGATCCACGAGTCGTTCGTCATCCTGCCCGGGATCGAGTTCCTCCCGAAGCCGTATGGTCCGACCTCCCTCGCCCGGCGTGTGCGGGAGGTGCTGGACAAGATATAATGTCTCGTCTGCAGGAGGAGTGATGACATCCAAGCGCGCCGATGGGCGCAAGTCCCTGGACATCCGTACGATCGACGTCTCCCTCGGGGTGCAGAAGCACGCCGAAGGGTCCGTCCTCTTCGCGATGGGGGACACCCGCGTGGTGTGCGCGGCGACGATCGAGGAACGGGTTCCTCCGTTCCTGCGCGGTGGCGGGAAGGGGTGGGTCACCGCGGAGTATTCGATGCTTCCGCGCGCGACGAACACCCGGGTCGCCCGGGAAGGGCGGACGGGGAAAGTGGGGGGCCGCACGCATGAGATCCAGCGACTGGTGGGTCGGTCGCTGCGAGCGGTGGTCGACTTCGAAGCGCTCGGCGAGCGCACCGTGACGATCGACTGCGACGTCCTGCAGGCGGACGGAGGGACGCGGACCGCCTCCATCAACGGGGCGTGGATCGCGCTGTGGCTGGCGTGCCGGCGCCTGGTCGCCAAGGGAACCGTTCCCCGCAACCCCGTGCTCGACCACGTGGTGGCGGTCAGCGTCGGCATCGTCGGTGGGCGGGTGATGGCGGACCTCGATTACTCCGAGGACTCCGCGGCGGACGTGGACATGAACGTGGTGATGACGGGGAACGGCCGCCTGATCGAGGTCCAGGGGACGGCCGAGAGGGAACCGTTCACGCGGGCTCAACTCGACGCGATGCTCTCGGCTGCGGCGGCCGCGGGAAAGAAGATCCTGAAGTCGCAGCGGCATATCGCGGAAGGGAGGGCGCGGTGAAGCTTCTGATCGCATCGAAGAACCGGGGGAAGGTCGTCGAGATCCGGGCGCTCCTCGGGCTCGCCCTGCAGAGGGTCGTCGAGGTCGTCACGTTGGCGGAGCTGCCCGCCGTCGAGCAGCCGCTGGAGAGCGGGAAGACGTTCGCCGAAAACGCGCGGATCAAGGCGCTTCATTACGCAAAGGTGCACAAGATCCTGTGCATCGCCGACGACTCGGGGCTTGCGGTCGAGGCGCTCGGCGGGCTCCCCGGGGTCCGCTCCGCGCGGTTCGCCGGGGAAGGGGCCTCCGACGCGGCGAACAACGCACATCTGCTCCATGAACTGGCCCCGTTCGCGCGCCCGTGGAAGGCGGCGTTCGTATGCGTGGCGGCGGCGGCGCTACCGAACCGGGTCGTCGCGGAGGCGACGGGGAAAATGGAAGGAGAGATCCTCCCCGAGGGGCGGGGCCGCGACGGCTTCGGGTACGACCCGCTCTTCTTCGTCCCTTCCCTCGGGAAGACGATGGCGGAGCTTTCGATGGAGGAGAAGAACCGGATCAGCCACCGCGGCCAGGCCCTGCGGGCGCTGATTTCGGAGATGAAGAACGCCGGTCTGCTGCTCGCTTAGTGGCCGTTGCCGGTTTGCGGCATTCCGTTTATACTTCAATCCCTTGTCTTTACCGTCGGGACGTGGCGCAGCCTGGTAGCGCATCTGCTTTGGGAGCAGAGGGTCGCTGGTTCGAATCCAGTCGTCCCGACCAATTTTTCGATTTTTTTCTTCGGCTTGCGAGCCGCCCGAATTCGTCCGGGTCGGCCACGGCCGCCACGAGGCTTTCCACGCGCTGATGGACCGGTTGAGCGGGGAGTACGGGACGTAAGCACCTGGTATGCGACCAAATACCCTTCGATGGATGGAATCCGCTACCATGGTTCTTTGATAAGGAAAATCCACCGCCGGCGGAGGCTTCGTTGGATTTCGGGCGAAACGACGTGTTGTCCTCTCGGGAGCGAGTGTACCGCTTGGCGTATCCCACCCCTCTGGTCGAGGAACCCCCACTCTCCGCACGATTCGGCGGGAAGATCCTCTCCAAGCTGGAAAATCTCCAGAACACCGGTTCCTTCAAGATCCGGGGCGCCGCGAACAAGGTGCTTTCCCTGGATCCGGGCATGACCGTGGGAGTGATCGCCGCCAGCGCGGGGAACCACGCCCGGGGGGTGGCCAGGGCCGCCCGCCTCGCCGGAATCCCCTCCACCCTGGTGATGCCGATCTGGGCTCCCGTGGCAAAAATTTCTGCCGCACAGCGGGAGGGGGGAGAAAGCACCCGGATCGTCCTCTATGGGGAATCGTTCGACGAGGCGAACGCCCGCGCGGTCCTGCTCGCAGCCAATTCCGGCCTCTCCATGATCCACCCTTTCGACGACCCCATGGTAATCGCCGGCCAGGGGACGGTGGGGTGCGAAATCGTGGAAGCGGCCGGTCCGCCGGGATCGATCTACGTTCCCGTCGGCGGCGGCGGGTTGATGGCGGGCATCGGAGCTGCCGTGAAGGAACTCTTCCCGCAAGTCGAGTTGATCGCGGTGCAGGCCGAGGGGGCCTCTTCGCTTCTTCCCTCGCTGCGCGAAGGGCGCCCGGTGGAGTGTAAGGCAGCCTCCACGATCGCGGACGGCATCGCTGTGAAGTCGCTCTGTGCCCGGACCTTCGAGGCGGCGTCCCGCTACGTGGATGATGTCGTCACCGTCGACGACGAGGAGATTGCCGCCGCGATTCTGTATGCTCTCGAGGAGATGAAGACCACACTGGAGGGCGCCGGGGCGGCGGCCCTGGCCGCCCTGCTCTACAAGCGCCCCCCGAAAAGATTTCCCGCCGTGATGATCCATTCGGGAGGAAACATCGACGTCAACTTCCTCTCCCGGATCACGGAGCGCGGACTTTTCCGTTCCGGCCGACTCGTCCGCCTGCGGTTCCTGTTGCCCGATCGTCCCGGCTCCCTGGCCGCGCTCTTGGCGTTGGTTGCCCAACAGCGGTCGAACGTGGTGAGCATCGAGCACGATCGCCTTCCGCCCGACTGTCCGCCCGGTTCGTCGGCCGTGGTTCTCCTTCTGGAAACCCGCGACCGCGAGCACGGGGAGGAGCTCGCCGAGAGGATGGCCGCGCAGGGGTTCCACGCTTCGAGATGAAACGCTTCATCAAACATTTCCACCCCGGAAGGCCAACCTGAATCTCACTGATGCGTAGAATGAGGACAGAATGCACGGGAGGAAGGAGCGAAACCGTGAAGACTTCGGCAGGGTGCGCCGTCGTTCCATTTTTCCGGTTGATGAAACCGTAGAGGATTCCGATGCCCTTTCTCCACGCCGTCGTGCCACCGCCAACCCTTTTGAACAACGCGTGGTGGTTCCTGTTCCACGGTGACCGGCTCCTGGTGGAAGCCCGTGGCGACGACGTCGCGATTCCGCGCTGGGCATCCCCGGAAGAGGCGGGGCTATTGCCCATCCGGACGCAATTCCTCGGCACGCTGGACGGCACTCCCTGCTTCTCCGGTGAACTGGCCGGGGAGGTCGGGCCGAATGGCACGTCCTTCCGCGCGCTGCGCCCCTTGCTCGGGGTGCTCCCGGAAGAGATGTTCTCCCTCGCCGGACGTGCGTTTCAGATCATGGACTGGGATCGGACGCACCGGTTTTGCGGAAAGTGCGGAGGACCCACCGATCCGCTGGAAGGGGAGCGGGGGCGGACCTGCGCCGGGTGCGGGCTCCATTTTTTCCCGCGGGTATCACCGGCCGTCATCGTCGCCGTTGTCCGGAACGGCGAGATCCTCCTTGCGCAATCCAGCAGGTTCCCCTCGGCTTTCTACAGCGTGCTGGCCGGATTCGTCGAGCCGGGGGAGACGTTCGAGGAGTGCGTGCGCCGGGAAATCCGGGAAGAGGTCGGGATCGAGGTGGAGAACCTCCGGTATTTCGGAAGCCAGCCGTGGCCGTTCCCGCACTCCCTGATGGTCGGCTTCACCGCTTCGTTCGCCGGCGGAGACCTCGTTCTCGAGGAAAAGGAGATCGTTCAGGCGGGCTGGTTCGGCGCAGAGGAGGTCCTCCGGCTCCGGATACCGCATCATGGCACCATCGCCAGGCGGCTGATCGA
>Ga0334722_10000462_pt1 | contig 60627 bp, 57 predicted proteins | sample C3_bottom_MG_FD_207210 | JGI IMG/M metagenome (GOLD analysis project Ga0334722, IMG submission 207210) | Sediment microbial communities from Yellowstone Lake, YNP, Wyoming, USA - C3_bottom | ecosystem: Environmental > Aquatic > Freshwater > Lake > Sediment | place: USA: Wyoming | collected... | reverse complement strand
AATCAAGGTGTGATGATGAGCACGGTATCGGCAAAGAAGGAAGAAGTAGAGAGACAGTGGTTCGTAGTGGACGTGCAGGGCCTGGTACTTGGCCGCGTAGCCACTAAAGTGGCGTCAGTCCTGAGGGGCAAGCACAAGCCCATATACACCCCGCACGTGGACACCGGCGACTTCGTGGTTATAATCAACGCGGAGAAGATTCAGCTCACCGGCAACAAGTTAGACGACAAGATATACTACCACCACTCAGGATACCCCGGCGGCCTGAAGGCCGTTACGGCGGGCAAGCTCCTGAAGACCAAGCCGGGGGACGTGATAACCAACGCCGTAAAGGGCATGCTCCCGAAGAACCCGCTCGGCAGGAGCATGATAACCAAGATGAAGGTATACGCAGGCCCGGACCACCCGCACAAGGCGCAGAACCCGGTGGCACTCGAGATAAAGGCATAATAAAGGGAGACAAGTTTAATGGCAGAGACAAGGTATTACGCCACCGGCAAGAGGAAGAACGCTATCGCCAGGGTGTGGATGAAGGCGGGCGACGGCAAGGTCACGGTGAACGGGCGCACGATGGAGAACTACTTCGGCCGCGAGGTCTTAAGGATGATAGTGTTCCAGCCGCTCGAACTGGTCAACATGAAGGATAAATACGACATAATGGCGCTCGTGTCCGGCGGAGGCTCATCCGGTCAGGCTGGCGCGTTGAAGCACGGCATATCGAAGGCGCTGGTCGCGGCGGACCCCGAGAAGAGGGGCGCGCTCAAGAAGGAAGGCATGATGACCCGCGATTCGAGGGTGGTCGAGCGCAAGAAGTACGGACAGCCCGGCGCAAGGAAGCGTTTCCAGTTCTCCAAGAGATAGTTTGCAGATTGCTTTTTTACAAAGGGGGGCTGACGAGGCCCCCCTTTTTTGTTTTGTTGCGCTTCTTTTTGTGCTAACATCCTTACTAACCGACATCAGCTTAGAGCAGAGGGTTTTTCAATAACCTGGGATAAAAATGAATTTTATTTATGACTTTGCTGAAATTAACAGCAAGGTCCCAATGATAGAATTCTTGGATGGCCTCCCACTAAAAGAACGTGCTAAGATATTTGCGTACATTGACAAATTGGTTGAGCTAAAGAGCAACGGGATACAGCCCAAAGAAAACTTGTCCAAACATCTCGGAGACGGGATATTCGAACTCCGGGTAAGTTTTGAAAATAGGATTTCCAGAAGTTTTTATTTCTACGAGTCACAACGGCGAGTTATTTTTACGCACGGTTTTGTGAAGAAGGAACAAAAAACGCCAAAGGGCGAGATTGAACGGGCAATATCAATCCGTAAGGCATTTAGAGGTGAAAAATGAACACTGCAAAAAAATATTTCCAAAAACAGCTTTCTGTTCCTGAATTTAAACAGTCCTACATGGAAGAGAAAGTGAAACTGGATATCGAATATCGTTTAGAAGAATTGAAGAAGGATATTCAGTCTTGTAAACCCAGCGAAGAGCTTATCAAAAAAATTGACCGCCTTGAAAAGTACGTCTTGTCTGTTTAATTATGCACGGTCAAGGTTGACAATAGATGCTAAAATCACAGCTAAGGAGGATTCAATGGAATTGGATGAGAGAGAAAGCGTCAATGGGAAGGTCATGCCTATAATACCTATCGTAAGAGATAGCCTTAACCTTCGAGCACCCGGAATTAAAATAGGCGACAAGGCAACTTTATACTGTAAAGGAAAACTTATTGAGGCTGTGATAGAACACATGGAAGGCGATCTATTTATGGGTTCCATTATCAATGCTGCCAATCCAGATTTAAGAGGGAGTGAAATTAAATTCGCAGAAATAAACATTTTTTCAGTTGTGGAGAAATAACCATGATCAAAGTCGCTGTAGTAGGCTCAAGCGGGTACGCGGGCGGGGAGCTCCTCCGCATACTGCTCGGACACAAGGAAGTGGAGGTGACTGCGGTCACGTCTGAAAGCTCGGCGGGCCAGCACGTAGCGTCGCTGTTCCCGCACCTCGGCAGGCTTTGTAACCTGACCTTAGAGAAGGCGGACCCGACTGTGATAGCGGGCAAGGCAGGGCTTGTATTTCTGGCCGTGCCGCACTCAAAGGCCATGACCATCGCGGCGCAGTTCGTGGGCATCGGGGTCGGGGTGATAGACCTCTCTGCGGACTACCGCTTCAGGGATACGCGCATTTACAACGAGTGGTACGGCGAAGAGCACGAACAGCCCGGCCTTGCATACATGGCCGCATACGGCCTGACCGAGCTGCACAGGGACGAGATAAAGAGGGCGCGCTTGATTGGCAACCCCGGCTGCTACCCGACCGGCGCGCTCCTTGCCCTGACCCCGCTCGTCAAGGAGGGCTTAATCGAGCTGGACAGCATAATAGTGGACTCGAAGTCGGGCGTCTCAGGCGCGGGCAGGACGCCAGCGCAGGCGTACCACTACCCGGAGGCCAACGAGTCCATGATGGCATACAAGGTGGGCGTGCACAGGCACACACCTGAGATAGAGCAGGGCCTCTCCGAGGTTGCGGGCAGCCCGGTGATAATATCCTTCACCCCGCACTTAGCCCCGATGAACAGGGGTATACTCACCACCTGCTACGCGAAGCTGAAGGACATACAGGGGCCTGACACGCTCCGTAAGATGTACGCGAAGTTCTACAAGGACAGCTTCTTCGTGCGCATCCTGGGCAAGGGGAACTACCCGAACGTCTCTGCCGTAAGGGGCTCTAACTTCTGCGACATCGGGTTATACAGCGACCTCCGCACCAGGCGCGTCGTGGTCATGTCCGCGATAGACAATTTGGTCAAGGGCGCGGCTGGCCAGGCGGTGCAGAACATGAACGTGTTGTGCGGGTTCGACGAGACCGAAGGTTTGAAGCACCTTGGGATGTTCCCGTAACCTGTTGACTGTCATTGCGAGGCCGTTTTTTTTTGGCCGAAGCAATCTCAGCTACAATTAATAAGACCTTAACCTTTTTAAAGGTAAGAATATTATAGCCGGGATTGCTTTGCTTCGCTCGCAATGACAGGTGAGGAATGGCAATGAAAGAACTCAAAAAATACACCGTCCCCGGTTTCAAGGCAGGCGCAGCCCAGGCGGGGATAAAGAAGGCGGGTCGGTTGGACATGGCGCTCATATGCTCCGATGTACCGGCTGTCGCGGCGGGAGTGTTTACGACGAACAAGGTCAAGGCCGCGCCCGTGCTCCTCGACATGCTTGTCGCAAAGAAGGGCAATGCGCGCGCTATACTTGCAAACAGCGGGAACGCGAACGCATGCACCGGGGATAAGGGCATGGCAGACGCGCTTGAGATGGCGCACCTGACGGGTGAGGCGATAGGAGTGGACACGTCCTCCGTGTTCGTAGCGTCTACCGGGGTCATAGGCAAACCCATGCCGATGGAGCGCGTCAGGGCGGGCATAAAGGCCCTGCCCGGCGCGCTGAAGCCCGACGGCTGGGAGGACGCGGCACGCGCCATAATGACCACCGACACATTCCCGAAGATATGCGCGGTGAAAGAGAAGATAGGCGGCAGGGAGGTCACCATACTCGGCATTGCCAAAGGCTCCGGTATGATAAACCCGAACATGGCAACGATGCTGTGCTTCGCCGCTACTGACGCGGCGATAGAGAAGCGGGCGCTGAAGGCCGCCCTGAAGGACGCCGTTGATGGCAGCTTCAACCGCATCACCGTGGACGGGGACACCTCGACGAACGACTCCGTGATCCTGCTCGCCAACGGAGCGGCGGGCAACGCGCCCGTGAAACTCGGCGAGTCTGGTTACGATGAGTTCAAGGCCGCGCTCCACGCTGTGTTACTGAAGCTTGCTAAGATGGTGGTAAAGGACGGCGAGGGGGCGACAAAGCTTGTAGAGGTGCTGGTCGCCGGCGCGGCGGACGAAAAGGACGCGCTAAAGGCGGCCCGTGCCATAGCGAACTCGCCGCTTGTGAAGACCGCGCTTTTTGCGGCTGATGCAAACTGGGGCCGCATCATATGCGCCGCCGGGTACTCGGGTGCGACAATGGAGCCTGAGAAGGCGGAGATATGGTTCGACAAGGTCTGCATGGTGAAGGGCGGGGTCGGGCTTGGCAAGGAGGCCGAGGCTAAGGCTACAAAGGTACTTAAGGGTGCGGAGTATAAAATCACCGTGAAGCTCGGCGCGGGCAAGGCTGAGGCGCGGGTCTACACGACCGATTTGTCATACGACTACGTGAAGATAAACGCTGAGTACCGGAGCTGAGTGAAAATCTGCGCACATTAGCGCATAATTTGGTGTTGACTTTTGTTATTAATAGGCTAATATGATTAGAGCAAACTTCGCTCTGAAATGGTATAATTACCACTATAAATATCCCCCGATAATTCGTTTGCAGGAGGCTTTAATGGGAATACTCGACAACAAGGATCTGCGCAGCTATTTCAAGGTAGACAAGGAACTCGTAATCATCCTCCTGCTCGTATCTATTACGGCCATCATATTCTTCTTCGTATCGAACCAGCGCGGATTTCTGAACTTCTTCTACCTGCCCGCACTGCTGGGCGCATATTTTTACGGCAAGCGTTATGCCACGCTCTCCGCGATGCTGTCCATCATACTGATAGGCGTGGTCGCGTATGCATACCCGCTGACCTTCACGTTTGAAAAAGACACTGAGCTGACCAAGTGGCTTGACCTGGGCACATGGGGCGGGTTCCTGCTAATCTCCGGCTACTGCATGGGCCACCTCTACGAGAAGAGCGAGATGGCGCACAAGGAGATAAAGAAGACCTACCAGGGCATAGTGGAGATGCTCTCGATGATAATCGACTCTGTAGACCAGCAGACGCAGAGCCATTCATACCGCGTATCGATAATATCGGAGTTGCTGGCAAAGAGGCTCGGCCTGCCCCTAATGGACATAGAGAACATCAGGGTGGCCGCCCTGCTGCACGACCTGGGCAAGATAGGTGTAAGCGTGGAGATACTACAGAAGGTGGGTAAGCTCTCAGAGGCGGAGCGCTCGCACATCGAGGAGCACGCCAAGCACGGCGCGCACGTGCTTGAGCCGGTCGGCGGCAGGGTACTCGAACTTCTACCGCTGATACTCCACCACCACGAGAAGTACGACGGCACCGGCTACCACGCGATGCTCGGAAGCACCATACCGATAGGCGCGAGGGTCATAGCGGTGGCGGATGTATATGACGCGCTCACCACCGACCGGCCGTACAGGAAGGCCCTTACGCCTTTCCAGGCCAAGACGGAGATAGTGTCGAACTCAGGCGTGCACTTCGACCCGGAGGTGGTCGGCGCGTTCGAGGACATATTCCAGAAACTCGAATCCGAATCCCACTTCGCCGCAGTCAAGTTAGGGCTGGGATAGAGGAAAATCCCCCTCTTTCCCCCTTTGTCAAAGGGGGACGAAAGGGGGATTTTATGGCAATCCCCTCCATTAAATTGTGTAGCTGCCTGATTTATCAGGCGCCTTTGGAACCCACACCCTTTTAGCCCCTCTCGACCCAAATTTCCCTTGACATTTGTCGTTGCAATTGCTACATTATTAGCACTCGATAATGATGAGTGCTAAACATGGAAAGGCTTGGGTTATGGACTTAAACGAGAGAAGCAGGGCCATCCTGAAGGCCATTATAAGCAGCTATATCTCGACCGCGGAGCCGGTGGGCTCGAGGACCATCACCAAGCGGTACGGCATAGGAGTGTCCCCGGCAACCGTCAGGAACATCATGGCGGATTTGGAGGAGATGGGTTTCCTCGCGCAGCCGCACACATCCGCCGGCAGGGTGCCGACCGACAAGGCGTACCGTTTTTATATCGACACGCTCCTTGAGATCAAGACGCTCCACCAGAAGGACGACGAGCGTATAGTCAACTACCCCATGCCGAAAGACGACTTCACGGGCCTTATGCAGGAGACCACGCGGCTTCTCTCCGGGCTTTCGCACTACGTCGGCATAGTCACTGCCCCCAAGCCTGCCGAGACCGTGTACAGGCATATAGAGTTCATCAGGCTCTCTTCGAGGCGCGTGTTTGCTGTGTTCGTATCGGACAATGGCATAGTGCATAACCGGATGGTCACGCTGGAAGAAGAGGTGTCGCAGAAGGATTTGGACAAGGCGTCGTCTTTCCTGAACCGCGAGATGGCAGGCAGGAACCTCCGGGAGATAAGGCAGAAACTGGTTGCCATGATGAGCGACGAACGCGACCGCTACGCGAGGCTGATGGCAAGCCTGATGACGGCGGGCCAGGACGCCACAAAAGACGAAGGCGCAGAGGGTGAGCTGTTTGTAGGCGGCCTGAGCGAGTTCCTGGGCATACCAGACTTCCGGGACGTGGAGAAGATGAAGGAGTTGTTCTATGCCTTCGAGGAGAAGCACAGGCTACTGAGGCTGCTCGACAAGGCTATGGAGGCCGACGGCGTGCAGGTGTACATAGGCGCCGAGAACACGTTCTTCGATATGCAGGGGGTAAGCCTGGTCGTAGCCAGCTACCGTGGCGAGGGCGGCGTGGTCGGCTCGCTCGGCGTAATCGGCCCCAGCAGGATGCCTTACAATACGGTTATACCCATAGTGGACTGCACTGCGCGTCTGCTCGGCAGGCTCATAAGCGAGAGGTAATTACTGTGCACGGAAAAAGGCATGAGGGCGAGGATACCGCCCGCAAGATACATATACATGAGACCCACCCGGCGCACGATGATGCGGGGGAGGGCGTGGTGGCGCCTGCGGAGCACGAGGCCGGAAACGTGGGTGTAGTGCCTGACTCCGAGGCGGTAGTGGCCGAACTGGAAAAGGTGAGGGCGGAGGCAAATGCCTCGCACGACAAGTACCTGAGGCTCTACGCGGAGACCGAGAACTACAAAAAAAGGATGGCGCGCGACAGCGCTGAGCGTGAGAAGTATTACAACGAAGGTATAATTAAAGAGATGCTGCCAGTGATGGACAACCTTGAACGCGCGATAGCCCATGCGGGCGGGGACGGGGAGCCGGGCGGCCTGATGGACGGCGTGCGCATGGTGAAGAAGCAGTTGATGGACGCACTCGCCAAGTACGGAGTGACAGAGGTGCAGAGCGTGGGGTTGCCGTTCGACCCGGAGCGCCAGCAGGCGGTGATGCAGGTGGAGACGGAGGACTACGACGACGGAGTGGTGGTGGATGAGCTTCAGAAGGGGTACTTTTTAAACGAGCGTATATTGAGGCCCGCGATGGTTACGGTGGCCAAAAGGCCGAAGGACGCGGGCGTAGAATAAAGGAGGATCTGAAAATGGCAAAGGTAATAGGGATTGACCTGGGTACTACAAACTCCTGCGTGTCCGTGCTCGAGCACGGCGAACCGGTGGTGATAGCGAACTCGGAGGGCGCGAGGACGACCCCGTCGGTCGTGGCGATAACGGAGTCAGGCGAGAGGCTGGTCGGGCAGGTGGCGAAGCGTCAGGCTATCACGAACCCGGACAACACGATATTCTCGATAAAGAGGCTCATCGGCAGGAAGTACGACTCAAAAGAGGTCGCGGACGCGCAGAAGCACCTGCCGTACAAGATCGCAAACGCCCCGAACGGCGACGCGCACGTGAACATCAGGGGCAAGGACTACTCGCCCGCAGAGATATCCGCGATGATACTCGCCAAGATGAAGCAGACGGCGGAGGACTATTTAGGCGAGAAGGTCACGGACGCGGTAGTCACGGTGCCCGCATACTTCAACGACTCGCAGAGGCAGGCTACAAAGGACGCGGGCCGCATCGCGGGCTTGAACGTACTCAGGATAATAAACGAGCCGACGGCTGCGTCTCTCGCGTACGGGTTAGATAAGAAAAAGGACGAGACCATAGCCGTGTACGACCTGGGCGGCGGCACATTCGACATCTCGATACTGGAGCTTGGCGAGGGCGTGTTCGAGGTCAAGTCAACTAACGGCGACACCTACCTGGGCGGCGACGACTTCGACGAGCGCATCATCAAGTGGATGGTGGACGAGTACCTGAAAGACCAGGGGATAGACCTCTCGAAGGACAAGATGGCGCTCCAGAGGCTCAAAGAAGCGGCGGAGAAGGCCAAGTGCGAGCTGTCCTCGTCGCTCGAAACGGAGATTAACCTCCCGTTCGTGACGGCTGACGCATCCGGCCCCAAGCACCTCTTGATGAAGCTCTCGCGTGCGAAGTTCGAGTCCCTTACGGACGACCTGTTCCAGAGGACCATCGAGCCTTGCAGGAAGGCCCTTGCGGACGCGGGCAAGACGGCTGCCGACATAGACGAAGTCGTGATGGTGGGCGGCATGACCAGGGTGCCCAAGGTGCTCCAGGTGGTCAAGGAGTTCTTTGGCAAGGAGCCGCACAGGGGCGTTAACCCGGACGAGGTCGTTGCCATAGGCGCGGGCATACAGGGCGGCGTGTTGAAGGGCGAGGTAAAGGACGTGCTCCTGCTCGACGTAACGCCCCTCTCGCTCGGCATAGAGACCCTCGGCGGCATAATGACCAGGCTCATCGAGCGGAACACCACGATACCCACCCGGAAGAGCCAGATATTCTCGACCGCGTCCGACAGCCAGACCGCGGTATCGGTACACGTGCTTCAAGGCGAGCGCGAGATGGCCTCTGACTCTAAGACCCTCGGCAAGTTTGACCTGGTAGGCATACCCCCCGCGCCGCGCGGCATCCCGCAGGTAGAGGTCACGTTCGACATAGACGCAAACGGCATAGTCCATGTAAGCGCGAAGGACCTGGGCACGGGCCGCGAGCAGTCCATCAGGATAACCGCTTCTTCGGGCCTTAGTGAAGAAGAGATAAAGAAGATGGTGAAGGACGCGGAGGCCCACGCGGACGAGGACAAGAGAAAGAAGGAGCTGGTCGAGGCGCGTAACGAGTGCGACACGCTGGTGTACTCGATAGAGAAGTCCCTGACCGACTACGGAGACAAGATAACCGAGTCGGAGAAGGCGGACATAACGACCGCGCTTGAAGAGGCGAGGAAGGCAAAAGACGGCGACGACCTGGCGGTCATCAAGGCCGCGATGCAGAAGCTGACCACGGCCTCGCATAAGCTGGCCGAGCAGGTATACAAGCAGACGGGCGCGGGTGCAGGTCAGGCCCCCGGCGGCGACGGAGCAGGCCCGGCGGAAGGCCCGACCGACGGCTCAGGCCAGTCTGCGGACGCGGCCTCCGGCGAGAAGGTTGTGGACGCGGAGTTTGAGGAGAAGAAGTAACGGGGAACCCTCACCCCCGCCCCTCTCCCACTGCGGGGAGAGGGAGTAGGATTTTCCCCTCCCTTGATGGGAGGGGATGAAGGGGAGGGTGTAGGGCGCGACGGCGCACATTACGGAGCCGAAGGCTCCGAAGATGAACAGATGCCATGCGCATGAGCATCGGCGCGCCGTTTCTTCGCTTGTCATTCTGAGCGACGCGAAGAATCTGCTTTTGTAGTTGCCCGATTCATCGGGCGCTTTTGGGTAGGGGAGGCCCTCCGTGGCCTCCCGTTCCTCGCTTGTCATTCCGAGCGAAGTCGAGGAATTTGCTTTGAAATAGGAATTAGGTTGAAAATGACTTGACAAATTAATAAATACGTGGTATAATGAAAGAATAAGTTAGTTGATGTGTTGTTTGGCCAATCAAAGATTATGCGCTTGATTGGCGGGTTGCTTGAGCCGTTTTGGTTATTTATTTAGGGCACAAAATAGGAGGTAAACTTAGGAAAGGAGGAAAGTGCATATATGAGCATTTACGTATTTTGTAATAATTCAATAAGTTTTATGCAGTTTGAAGTCACTGTCACAGTGTTAGCTGTTGCGTATGTTTCCATTAGACACCTTTTTCGCAAACATAACTAATAGTCAAACTTAATGGATGCATAGAAAACTAGTTGTAGTATTTTTGCATACGCCCACTCCCGAAAATGAGAGTGGGCGTATGTTTTGTCTATTTAAATAACAAAGACACTGGATTCCCAGCTCAGGCGCCGCGCCTCTTGTTCACATTCGGAACCTTCGGCTCCGTGCGGTTGGCCTTCGGGGAATGACGTTGTTGTTGAACCTGTAGCCTCGATATGATATTGTAGCCCAGTCCCGATACCGGGGCTGGGCTTGTATTTGCGATAAAGGGCTAACACACGGGGCGGCACCTACAATTAGGAAGAAGACCCCAATTGCCTAAGCGCGACTACTACTTAGTAATGGGTACAGGAGTGATCGATACAAATAAAGGAGGGTTCGTATGACGGTTCTATTTATAATGCTTGCATTAGCCTATAGTGACCTAAATGTTAGCTTTCCGTGGTGGGCATGGGTATTAAGCGGCATTGCCTTGGTATTCTCTTTCTTGATAGAGTTTGAGTCATGGGCGGCGCATCATTAAGCGGCATTACCAATATATTCTCTGTAAAGCCATATTCACGCGCAAGCGCGAACCCTAAAACGATAATGTCACTGGAACCCGCATCAAGTGCGGGGTGACGTCGAGAAAGAGGTGGGTCCCTCGGCTGCCGCTCGGGACGACACAAGCATATTCGTGCGGGCGCAAATGAATTGCGCCCCTACAAATACAATAATACAAACTGTGGATTCTTCGCTTCGCTCAGAATGACAAGCAAGTACACGGAATGACAAGCAAGTAAACAAAAGGACAACGGATTGCCTAAACGCGACTACTACGAAATACTGGGCCTTCGGAATAACGCCTCCGAGATGGAGATAAAGAAGGCGTTCCGAAAGCTCGCGATGGAGCACCACCCGGACAAGAACCCAGACAACCACGAGGCAGCCGAGAAGTTCAAGGAGGCCGCACACGCATACGAGGTACTGTCCGACGCGCAGAAGCGCGCGTCCTACGACCAATACGGGCACTCGGGCGTGGAGGGCGCGGGCGGAGGGTTCGGCGGCGGCTTCGGGGCCAGAGACTTCACGGACATTTTCGGCGACGTGTTCGGCGACTTCTTCGGGGGCGCCGCAGGCTACGGGCGCACGAGGGCGTCCCGGGGCGCGGACCTCCGCTACAACATGACCATCACGTTCGAGGAAGCGGCATTCGGCAAAGAGACCACGATAAAGATACCCAAGGACGAGAAGTGCCCGGACTGCGACGGCACGGGCTGTAAAGCAGGCACGAAGCCGAAAGTGTGCCAGCAGTGCGGAGGCTCCGGCCAGACGCGCTTCCAGCAGGGCTTCTTCTCCATCAGCAGGACGTGTGGCTTGTGCCGGGGCGCGGGCAGCATAATTACCGACCCGTGCAAGACCTGCAAGGGCAGGAAGGTCGTCGAGAAGGAAAAGACGCTTTCCGTGAAGATACCGCCTGGTGTCGAGACCGGGAACCGCCTGAGGCTGAACGGCGAGGGCGAGCCGGGCATGATGGGCGGGCCGCCGGGCGACCTCTATATAGTGATTAGCGTGAAGGAGCACCCGATATTTGTCAGGGAGGGCGACGACATCTGGTGCGAGGTTCCGATAGGCTTTACCACCGCCGCGCTCGGCGGAGAGATAGAAGTGCCTACGCTCACCGACAAGGTGAAGCTGAAAATCCCCGAAGGCACGCAGACCGGCAAGGTGTTCAAGCTCCGGGGCAAGGGCATCGCAAACGTGAAGGGGTACGGCCTGGGCGACGAGATGGTGCGCGTGCTGGTCGAGACGCCCACGAAGCTGACGGCAAAACAGAAGGAACTGCTGAAGGAGTTCTCCCGCCTTGCGGGCGACAACGAGCATCCGATGAGCAAGGGCTTCCTTGACAAGGTGAAGGACATACTAAACTCAGACGGCAGAAAGTGACCACCCCATGCCGCGTATATTCATCCCACAAAGTGACATAAAAGGCGACAGGGTAACACTACCCGAGGCGGAAGCAAAGCGGCTTTCCCGCGTGCTGAGGATGCGCCCCGGCGACCCCGTGACACTCTTCGACGGCTCCCGCGAATACCATACGCACATCGTCGAGTTGACCGCAAAGGCGGCGGTGCTCGCGGTGGTGGGCGTGTCCGACATGCTGACCTCACCTGCCCTGGACATCACGATAGGACAGGGCGTGCCCAAGGGCGAGAAGCTAGAATGGGCGCTGCAGAAGGCGGTCGAGCTTGGCGTGTCGTCCTTCGTCCCCGTGCTGATGGAGCGCTCGGTCAAGAGGCCGGACATCAAGGGCATCGAGAAGTCCTTGACGAGGCTGAGGCGGATTGCTACAGAGGCTGCCGGGCAGTCCGGCAGGGTGCGCGTGCCGGATGTCCCGTGCTACATGGACCTGCCTATGTTCATCGAGGCCGCGAGGGGCGCTGCTCTCAAGGTAGTGCTCTACGAGGGCGAGAAGACGCGCGGTCTTCGCGAGCTGCTCCACAGTGCGGTGGGTGTTGACAGCGTGGCCGTGCTCGTCGGGCCGGAGGGCGGGCTTACGGTAGATGAAGTCCTTGAGGCGGAGGCGGGCGGTTTCGTGCCTGTCGGACTTGGGCCTCGTATTCTGCGCACCGAGACGGCTGGCCTTGCCGCGCTTGCTATTATCCAGTATGAGTTGGGGGATATAGGATAGTGGGCCTATGTGCGGCGTCATTTTTGTAAGCCATCAAATTCGCCGGACGGCTTCCGGGCGGGCCTTGCGGCCCAGACCGGAACCGGCTCAGGTTGATGTCTTACAAAAACAACACCGTCCACATCGTACCCCATGTCATTGCGAGGAGTGCCCCGTCAGCGGCGGGGGACGACGCGGCAATCTCATCCATAATATAGATAGCTGGTATTGTGCTACAAGTTGGAACTCACGAGGACTTTCTGGGGAGCAACAGGTCTCTTATATCCCGCCATCTCACCTGCAATCTTCTTGTAAAGCGTCGGCGTCCATTTGGGGAGCTTGCCGGATACCGGTAGCGCGCCGCCGGTGCGGAGGTCGCAGGGGGCGATGATTACCCGGACGTGCGACGTACCGGTGTCCTCGACCAGCCCGTACAACTCCTCTATCGCAGCGTTGCCTATTGCTATGCAGCCCTTAGATTTCGCGTTTCCGTGAATGAATATGTCTCCGCCGAGCTGCCTTCGCCTGTCATGCTTCGCCATCTTCCGGTCGAACGCGTTCGGGTAGTCTATCTTCATTGAGAGGTGATACCGGCTGTTGGGGTTGAGCCGCGTTACTGTATATACGCCCTCCGGCACCTGATAGTCGCCCTCCCTTAACTTCGGGCCGGTGTCCCCGCTCGCGGCCCATATCTCGTACTCCTTGACGAGACGCGGCCTGCCGCAGTCGTCCGCGCCCCAGACTTCAAGTCGTTTCTCTTTCTTAAGCGCGATGAGCGTAAGGCCCTTAGGAGGATAGTTGCACTCGGCTTCGGCGCAGAGAGCCATCAGCCGGGGACGCACAGGTTCCCCGCTACAGTGGATGGCAGAATATGCGGTGGAGCAGAAAAGCGCGGACAATACTGCGACGGCGATATATAGACGGGCAGCCTTCATCGCGTCTCCCGGAGTCCGGCGTAGTTTATCAGTTCTATTTTTTTCATCTGGACGTACTCTTTGACCTTCCGACTGCAAACTGCGTCGAGTTCCCTTTCCCAGCCATGCCCCCAGTCCGTGCTATCCGCGAGGGCGCGGTTGGCAAGCCCCGGGTGACACATGATTTCGCTCGACCCTTCAGGCAAACAGCTTATTATACCACACAGGGATTCCGAGTCAAGGCTCCCCGTGTAGTTGAGCCCAAAAAAATAATCCGGGCTCGATATGCCGGACGAGACGATAATACCTCTCCGGGACGACGCGATGCCTTCGAGGACTATCTTCTCGAATGCGCGCGCAAGGCCGGTACGACCTGCCCAGGGGCCTACGGGGTAGCGCACTGAGGGTATGGAGTATTCTTTGGCGAGCCGGAGCGCCGTGTTTATTACACCCGGCATGATGTGTATGTGCTGGTGTCCGTCTATGTGCGTCGGGGTTATGCCGAGCGATATGGCCTTCTCTATCTGGGCGCGGAGTTCGGCCTCCACCTCGCTTATATTGACTTGGCCGGACATGAGCCGCGCCATGAACGAGAAGGGGCTCGGCAGGAACGCGCCGCCTTTCGTGATGGTGGGTATATGCTTGGGGTCGAGGACGGGCCTTTCGCGTGTGAGGCAGAGGTGTACCCCCACGCCGAGCTTCGGGTATCCCTTTGCAAGCTCAGACGCGTGCCCCGCCGCGTCGCAGCATGCAAGGAGAGTGGCGGAGGTGACGATACCTTCCGCATGGCCCTTAATGATGCCAAGGTTGACGGACTCCGCCAGCCCGAAGTCGTCCGCGTTTACTATCAGCCGCTTCAAGCTTTGCCCTCGCCGTTGGGCTTGAAGGAAAGCGTTTTTAGTACGCCGGCGTGCTTCTTCATGTAGTTGACCACGTAGGCCTCTTCCTGCTCGCGGGTATCGACCTCGCCGTTCAGCCTGGCTTCGAGGAGTTTGTCTAACACCTTGGTATAAATCGGGCCGGGCGGCAGCAGCAGCCTCTTTAAGTCGTCGCCGTGCAGCAGCGTCTGCACGTCCTTGTACTGGGTCAGGTAAAGCGAGATGTATTTCTTCGCCTCCTCCTTCTTCGCCTTAGCCATCATGTAAAGGAGCGTCTCGACCGGCAGTGCTCTGAGCAGGCTATAGACCTGGTACGGCCTTATGCCGTGGTTCCTGTGGAACTCGTTCAATACCTTCAGGCCATCGCGCTTTGCAGTGCGTAGTATTTTCATGTGGCGCTCCGGTATGCCCAGCCTCTGGCCGAGTTCCTCCTGCTCCTCGTAGCCAAAGCCGTCTAAAAGCCCCATGAGGTATACCAGAGACGCGTCCGACTCCACGCCAAGGAACAAGAGCCTGAACCACGCGAGGGTCTCCGATATGTCCTTGAACAGCGCCTCCATCTCGTGAGTGAACCTGACGTTTTTGTGCACGAACCTTAAGAGCCCGAAATCCTCCAGCCGCTTCATCGCGGCAAGCGGCGCGGTCTCCTTGAATATAAGAAGCATCTCTGCATATACCCGGCTCCCGGCGAGCCTGTGGAACAGCTCCATGTTGACCGCGTTTTTGATGAGGTTTTTGGTGTGTTTGGATATGGTGAACCCCATCCTCGCCTCAAAGCGTACTGCGCGGTATGCGCGCGTGGGGTCTTCTATAAGGCTCAGGTTGTGCAGTACGCGTATGGTCTTTTCTTTCAAGTCCCTCTGCCCGCCGAAGAAGTCTATCAGGTCGCCAAACCCCTTTTCGTTTATCACTATGGCCAGCGCGTTGATGGTGAAGTCCCTCCTGTAGAGGTCCTTCTTGATGGAGCCAAGCTCGACCGTCGGGAGCGCGGCGGGGTACTCGTAGTACTCAGTCCGGGCGGTGGCTATGTCGAACTTCATCCCGGAGGGCAGTACGACCACCGCAGTGCCGAACTTCTGGTGCGCGCGCACGCGGGCGTTGTGCCTCTTTGCGAATGTCTGGGCAAAGTCGATGCCGTGCCCCTCCACGACAACGTCCAGGTCGAGGTTCTCCACCCCCAGGAGAAGGTCTCGTACGAACCCGCCCGCCACGTAGGCCGACAGGCCCATGTCCTCCGCCGTATCGCCCACGTCTCTGAGGAGCGCAAGCATTATTACGGGTAGCCTGTCCTCCATCAGCTCGGCCACGTTCTTTATGTATGCGTCCTCGGCCTTCCTCTCGCCCCCCTCCGCCGCATGTCCTGAACGGGTGAGCAAATCCTCGTGAAGTGCCCTCAAGAGGTCCGTCCTCGTTATGGCCCCGACGACCGCGTTTTCCTCGACCACTGGCAGGAAGCGCTGCACCTGCTTTATCATTATGTCCTCGACCGTCCTGAACGGCGCGTCCTGGGTCACGGTGCGGAAGTCCGTCGTCATGAACTCCATAACCATGTGCCTGCCCAGGCCGTGGTGGATGGACTTCTGCACCACCTCCCTCGTAACGAGCCCGACGAGCCTGCCCGCGCGGATGACTGGCAGTACATTTACGCTGTAGCGCGTCATATGCTCGCCCGCGTCCTCGATGCTGGCCGTGTTCTTTATGGTCACCACCGGGCGGGTCATTATGTCACGGGCAAGCTTCGAGGGCTGCACCTTGTTCCTGAGCCGGTCTATCAGCCGCTCGACGACCTGGCCCACGTCCATGTCGCGGATGGTGGCGGATGCGGCGGTAGGGTGTCCGCCGCCTCCGAACTCGCCCGCAATAATACCCGCGTCCACCTCGTACACCCGGCTCCTTGCGACCAGGTATACCCTGTCCTCCATGCCCACCACGCAGAAGAGCGCGTCCAGGCCCTCCATGTCCCTGAGCTTGTGTGCGAGTACCGACAGGTCCTGGATGTAGCGCTTTGTGGACGCGGTGGCGACGACCACCTTTATACCGTCTATGTAATACGTCTCCTGGGACTTGATCAGGTCGTTCAGGAGCGCTACCTGCTCCGCGTCCAGCTCCCTCGTTATGAAGTCAGCGACCACGTTTAAGTTGGCCCCCTGCTCGACCAGCCATGCCGCAGCCATGATGTCCCTCGGCGTGGTGGACGCGAATACGAGCGAGCCGGTCTCCTCGTATATGCCGAGCGCCATGACGGTGGCCTCCACCGGGGTTATCGGTATGCCCTTATCCTTCAGTATCTCGGTGAATATGGTCGTGCAGGCGCCCAGCTTCTCTACAAGTTCGTACTCGCCCCTTATGTCGTCTTCCGTGAAGGGGTGGTGGTCGTATATGTGTACCTTCAGGCCGGGCCTGTCGAGTATCTCTGCGAAGCGGCCCACGCGGGTTTTACTCTTGGTGTCCACGAGTATCAGCCGGTCCACCTTGTCCAGCTCAATCGTCCTTATCTTGTCGAACTCGAGCGCGTAGAGCGTGGACTGCATGAAGAACTCGCGCATGCTCCGCTCCTGCGCGCCGGGGAATACGATGTGCGCGTCGGGGTAGAGCTTCTTCGCCGCCATCATGGAGGCCAGGGCGTCGAAGTCTGCGTTCAGGTGACAGGTGATGATGTCCATTAGCCTCTCGGGTGAAACTCCTTGTGCAATTTTTTCAGCCTCGACGCCTCCACGTGCGTGTAGATCTGGGTCGTGGAGATGTCTGAGTGGCCCAGCATCGCCTGCACGCTACGGAGGTCCGCCCCGTGCTCGAGCAGGTGCGTGGCGAACGAGTGCCTCAGCATGTGCGGCGATATTTCCTTCTTTATGCCCGCGATACGCGCGTAGCGCTTCAGGAGCTTCCAGAAGCCCTGACGGGTCATGCCCGTCCCTCTGCTGGTCACAAAGAGCGACTGGGACTCTTTCTCTTTCAGGAGCAATGCCCTGGCGCCTGCCGTGTATGCGGCTATGGCCGCGAGGGCCGCCTCGCCGAGCGGTACCAGCCTTCCCTTGGAACCCTTCCCGAATGCGGATACGTAGCCCACCTCGGAGTTCACGTCGCCTACCTTGAGGCCCACGAGCTCGCTTACCCGCAGGCCCGCCGCGTAGAGCACCTCTATCATAGCCTTGTCGCGCAATGCTGCGGGGGCAGTACCAGACGGGGCCTTTAACAGTGCCTCTACCTCAGAGGACGACAATGCCTTCGGGAGTGTCCTCCCGCGCTTCGGGGACTCGATCGCCTCGGTGGGGTCCTTGCCCGTTAAGCCTTCCGCGAGCATGAACCGGTGCAGGCCCTTGACTGCTACCAGGGTCCTTGCCGTGGAGGCGGAGGAAAGCCCGCAGTCCCGGAGGTGTACGATGAACTCCCTTATGTCCACGCGCCCGGATGCGGAGATGTCCGTGACGCCTCGCCCCTTGAGGAAGACCGTGTATTTCCTCAGGTCCCTGCCGTACGACTCAAGGGTGTTTTTGGACAGCCCCTTTTCCACCGTGAGGTAGTCAAGGAACTGCGTTACTGTGTATTCCATGCGCACGTTATCGGTCATCTTACAATACATCTCACAAAAACGGCCCCAAGTCAAGCGAAGAAAGCGCAATAACCCGTTGACAAAGCCAGCTTTTTGGTTTATCGTAACAGGGTTTGATTTCGACCAAGGGGGGGGCGTATGGGCACCAGGCTACTCTACATCATGGCCGCATTAACGGCCCTGACGCTTTTCGCCGCCTGTGGCACAGCTTTAGCTCAGGAGAAGTCTGAAGGCAAGGTGGTGCTCGACAACGGGATGACCGTCCTCGTGCAGGACAACACCGGAGACCTCGCCGCCGCCTGCATATACGTGAAGGCCGGCGCGGGCGAGGAGACCCAGGACATAAACGGGATCACTAACCTTTTGAACCGCACGGTGCTCGCCTGTCAGCCCACGAGTAATTCGGCGCCGCCCGCCTTGAAGATAGAGCAGTTGGGCGGCATGGTGGACGTTGAGACGCACAGCGACTACACCTGCTTCAGCCTGGTAACGCCCGCGAAGGACCTCGGGACTGCCATAAGGGTGCTTGCGGACGCCCTTGGGAAGCCGGACTGTTCGGACGCTGCTCTCAACACCGAAAAAATCGGCCTGATGGCGCAGGAGGAATGGCGTCAGGACCACCTGGTCGAAAGGGCCTACCGGCTGTTCCTCCAGAAGACTTACGAGGGCAGGCCCTACGGGCTCGACCCGGACGGCGACGCGGGTGTCATATCAAGGCTGGGGAAAAAGGAGCTTTCTTACTGGCACGGCCTTCACTACCGGCCTGAGGACATGCTTGTGTCGGTGTGCGGGAAGCTCGACCGTGACGCAGTGGCAAAGATGGTCGCAGACGCGTTCAGGCGGCCAGACGCAGGCAGGAAGGCTCAGGGTATCTGGCAGGGAGAGCCTGGCATCGCAGTCGCCTCGACGAGGCGGTACGAGGAGTCCGCCCCACCCGGACGCGCAGTGGCCATACTCGGCTACACCGCGCCCGCCATCGGTACACAGGACTACCCGGCAATGAGGCTCATGGAGGCGCTGCTCTCGGACGGCATGGGCTCGCTCGTGTTCAAGGCCCTGCGCGAGGACGACGACCTCGCATACTCATTCGGGAGCATAATGCCGCCGCAGAGGTCGGTTTCGAGGTACGCCATATACGTCATGGCGGACGAGGACAAGCTGGACGCTGCGGTCAAGAGTATACAGAAGGCGGTCGAGAAGGTAAAGTCCGGCGACATTACAGACGACATGCTGACGAGGGCCAGAGGCCGCTCGACAGGCGCGCTCATGCTTGAGCGGGAGACCGCGCTCGACAAGGCGCGTCAGGCGGGCCTGTATGAGTTCATGGGCCTGGGCCAGGGTTATGGCGACGAGGTTGCCAGGAACATCGAGGGGCTCGACAAGGGAGAACTCGGCAGAACCGCAATGAAATACATGGACAAATACACCCTCGTGGTGCTCAGGCCTAAGGACAAACGGAGGTTGAGATGATTGTATCTTGCGACCAGTGCGGCGTGAAGCTGAAGGTGGACGAGACGAAGATAAAGGACGGGGGTTCCAAGCTCAAGTGCCCCAAGTGCCAGAACGTATTCACGGTGTTCAGGCCGGAGGAGCAGGCGGCCCCGGTAGCCCCGCCTCCACCGCCAATGGCCAGGCCCGCGCCCGCGCCGGCAGCACCGCCCCCGCCTGTTACAAGGCCGGTAGCCGCGCCGCCTCCGCCACCTCCGGCCCCGGTTTATAGGCCTGCCCCTCCTGTGACCAGGTGGAAGTTAGATAAGTCCAAGGTCGTGGTGGCGCACAACGGGGAGGCCCTGCTCGACCTGATGGAGAAGCTGCTCACGGACGCCGGTTATAACGTTATAACCGCGAGGGACGGCATACATGCCATGATGGAGATAGAGAACCACAAGCCGTACCTGACCGTGCTCGACGTGGCGCTCCCTAACATCTACGGCTTCGAGATATGCGACCGGCTGAAAAACAACGAGGAGACCAGCGAGGTCAAGATACTGCTTATCGCCTCGATATACGACAAGACCAAATACAAAAGAGAGCCGACGTCGCTCTACGGCGCGGACGACTACATAGAGAAGCACCACATACAGGACTTCCTTGTCAAGAAGGCCGACAGGCTGATGACCCAGCAGCCCGGGACGGCCCAGGCCGTGGTAAGGGAGGAGAAGGCCTTTGCCCACCCGCCGGAACCGGACACGCCGCAGAGGGAGAGCGTAGCCCAGGAGATACGAAAAGACGAGATAAAGGTGTTCCCGCCCGCCCCGCCCTCCGCGCCCGTGGACCAGAAGCAGGTGGACGCCGCAAGGAGGTTTGCGAGGATAATACTCTCGGACATCGCGCTATATAACCAGAAGGCGGTGGAAGAGGGCATAAAAGGCGACAACTTCGAGGACGTCTTGGTAAACGAGCTCAAGGAAGGGCGCGACCTCTACAACAGCCGCGTGCCCGAAGAGGTGCGCAGGACGATGGACTACTTCGCCGACGAGGTCGTCAAGTTCATCGACAAGAAGAAGACCACTATGAACCTGGGAGGCGGTTGACGGTCGAAAACCCTTGACAAGGGGCACGACGCTCCTGTAGTATTGCCCAGTCGGGGCGTAGCGCAGCCTGGTAGCGCGCTCGGTTCGGGACCGAGAAGTCGAAGGTTCAAATCCTTTCGCCCCGACCATATATCACTTTAAAAAGGGTAATCTCTTGAACAGCACGGGATGCCCTTTTTGTTTATGAGGTGAAGATGGACAAGGTAATCGTTGGGGTCATAGGCTCATCCCTTGCATCAGGCAAGCCCTACGAGCAGGCGGTTGAGGTGGGGCGCATCATCGCACAGCGCGGGGCCACGGTGCTTACGGGTGGCCTGGGCGGCGTGATGGAGGCCGCTTGCAAGGGCGCCAAGGACGCCGGCGGCCAGACTATCGGCATACTGCCCGGCTTCGACACCAAGGACGCCAACCCCTACGTGGACATCCCCATAGTCACCGGCCTGAACCACGCGAGGAACATAGTGGTGGTCAGGACCTCCGACGTGCTCATCGCGGTCGGCGGGGAGTACGGTACACTCTCAGAGATAGCGTTTGCGCTGAAGCTCAGGAAACCTGTCGTCAGCCTCGGTAGCTGGGAGGTGGGCGAGGGCATAAAGAAGGCGGCCAGCCCGGCCGATGCGGTGGATATAGCCTTCGAGCTGATAAAGTAGGTTTTAAGGTGCAAGAGGACAGGGCGGCAGCTGAAGTTTACGTGAGCGGGCGGGTGCAGGGGGTGGGATACCGCTTCTTCACCGAGCGCCTCGCCGCCGAGCTTGGTATAACCGGCTGGTCCATGAACCTCCCCGACGGCAGGGTGATGCTTGAGGTTGAGGGCGAGCGGCCCAAGCTGGAAATCATGGTCGCCGAGCTGAAGGTCGGGCCGCGCATGGCGCGGGTGTCCGAGGTGGCCGTAACGTGGAAGCCGTACCAGGGAAGGTACAGGGATTTCTTCATAAAGTTCTGAACCAGAGGTAAAGCATGGCCCCGAGAAAAAAAGCGGACAGCCCGAAAAAGCCCAAGGACGCGCCCGAAGAAGAGCAGGTAGACTTGGTCCCGGACAAAGACGCCTCCGAAGAGGACCTCGTATACTTAGACGAAGACGCGGACGAGGACGAAGATGAGGGCCAGGGACTGGGCCTCGATGAGGAAGGTACGGACTCGGAGCCTGACGCCGACGAGGAGGCCGAGGAGGAGCCGGACTCCCACGATGAGGGCCAGGACGCCATAAAGCTGTACTTAAAAGAGATAAGGGTCGCCAACCTCCTGAGCTTCAAGGAGGAGCAGGACCTGGCGCATAAGATAGCCAAAGGCGACGAGGAGGCGAGGGCCAGGATGATAGAGTCGAACCTCCGCCTGGTAGTCAACATAGGCAAACGCTACATGAACCGCGGTTTGGCGTTCTCGGACGTCATAGAGGAAGGTAACATCGGGCTTATAAAGGCCGTAGAGAAGTTCAAGCCGGAGAAGGGCTTCCGCTTCTCCACATACGCGTCGTGGTGGATAAAGCAGTCCATCGAAAGGGCGCTCGTCAACCAGACGCGCACCATACGCCTCCCGGTACATATCTCGGAGGAGATAAACTCCTTCGTCAAGGTGGTCAGGCGCCTGGTCCAGAGCCTCAAGCGCGAGCCTACGCCTGAGGAGATAGCCTCCGAGATGAACTATACCTCGGACCAGGTCAAAGACCTCATGCAGATAATAAGGAAGACCCACTCGCTCGACACCCCCATCGGGAACAAGGAGGAGGGCTCCTTGAAGGACCTCATAGAGGACGAGACCTCGCTTTCGCCCATCAAGGAGACGGAGGGCATCATCCGTCACGAGCAGATAATGGACCTCTTAAAGTACCTGACCGAGAACGAGAAGAAGGTGATAAGCCTGAGGTTCGGGCTTGAGGACGGCGAGGCGCAGACACTCGAGGTCATCGGCAAGGAGTTCGGCCTGACCCGTGAACGCGTCCGGCAGATAGAGGCCTCCGCGCTGAACAAGCTCCGCTTTATCACGGGGCGCAAAGGTATTGACCTGGAAAGCATAATGTAAGGGAACCCCTCACCCCTATGTCCCCTCTCCCGCAAGGCGAGGGGAATATTGAAGATATTACTAAAGGAGGCTCCGATGGTTGACCTGAAATCCCGCATAAGGGACATACCCGACTTCCCCAAGAAGGGCATCCTGTTCAAGGACATCACCACGCTCCTGAAGGACGAACTGGCCTTCCAGAAGGTGATAGACAAGCTGACGGCGTATTACGAGGACGAGGCCATAGAGAAGGTGGTCGGGATAGAGTCGCGGGGCTTCATATTCGGCGCGCCGCTCGCATACACCCTGGGCGCGGGCTTTGTGCCCGTCAGGAAGCCTGGGAAGCTCCCGAGCGACATATACGAGGCCAAGTACGAGCTTGAGTACGGCACGGATACGCTTACCATCCACCAGGACGCCATAACGCCCGGCGAGCGTGTGCTCGTGGTTGACGACCTGCTTGCCACCGGCGGCACGATGTGCGCGACTCTCGACCTCCTGAAGCAGCAGGGCGCGCTCGTGGTGGGCGTTGCCTTCCTGATAGAGCTTGTGGACTTGAAGGGCCGCGAGAAGCTCTCGGGCCAGAGCGTGCTCTCGCTGATATCTTATTAGAAGGGCCGACACGCAGGTCGGCCCCTACAAAATTGTAGGGGAGGACCTATGTGTCCTCCCTGGCTGCCGGTTTTCAGTTGACTTGTAGGCCGTGTTGCATTATATTTAAGGCCCTACACGCCCCCATAGCTCAGTAGGATAGAGCACAGGTTTCCTAAACCTGGTGTCGCATGTTCGAGCCATGCTGGGGGCACCATAAATATCAAGTGGCGGGTCGTTTTGACCCGCCACTTTTATTTATGTGACAGGCCTTAGGCTCGGTTATACTCCGCACCCAGCTTCTCCACCCAGGCCTTTTCCAGCGCCTTCAAGTCTTCGGTATGGTCGCGCATCAAGTTCCATTTAGGCTTCAAGACCTCCAACACGGATATATCGAATTTGCCCTCGCCCAACTCGTTCCAGTCCTTCTGAAGCGCGCGGTCCTTGTGGGCGTCGGCCCTGAGTTGGAAGGCGTGGCTGGTCATTATGCCGCTTAGGTCGCGGCCACTCGATACGAACACCTTGCCGCTGACCGTGTTCTGGGGGATTGTCAAGAGAAAAAATCGTGGTTCGCGCTATTTCATCGAGTGCAGGGCTACACGGTTGTCCTCGGTATCCTCGAAATGCGCGATGAAGCGGCTCGGTCAGCGCACAATCGAGCACAGTTATGCGCACATGCGCTCATGAATGCTTGCGAGCATTATTGCAGTGCGTTGCAAATTTAAATATTCTGAAAAATAGACGGCCTGTATCTATATAGGTTTAGTCAGGTATAAAGTTTGATGTATACGTTATTTGTTATTTAAATTGTTGAATAATATTAGATTGTTGAAGAGTACTTGATAACTGCTCCCATTACTGTTATTAATTTAAATTAATTTTGTTTAAGGCTAAAATCTGGCACTAAGATTGCAATGTATATTAGGTAAATGATACCTGCAATTATGTAGTGCACTGTAGGGTTCTTACAGGATGTTGATAAAAGGACTGACATGCTGGAACGGGGGAGGGCAAGAAGATGAGTTTCGGGTAAGACGTTCACAGGAGGGGATGTAGTCTGGGGTTTAATAGTTTTATGTACGCAGTAATACAGGAGGAGAAGATGTCAAGGATTAAGATGATGCTCTCAATGGTCATCACGGTAGGCCTCACGCTGGCGCTTGTCGGCATGGCCAACGCGGCGGCCATCACCTGCGGCGGCTGTCACGGCACCACCGGCACGCAGAACCCGATGCCGAACGACGTGGACAACTGCAGCGGCAACGCGCGCGGCCTGCACGGTACGCACGTGAACTATTCGTCCGCCACCTTCAAGAAGAACGTGGCCAGCTACGGCAAGTGCGCGTACTGTCACACGGCGACCCCGACAAAGGGCCCGTCGCTCACCCATAACAACAGCTATGTCAACGTCACCGGTAGCGACAACGGCGGCAAAGCCACCAACCTCGACTATAACGTCGGTGCAAAGACCTGTGCGAGCGCCTGCCACAGAAGCGGCGGAGCGACTGCCAAGTGGGGCAACTACACAGCCACCACGGTCGGCGGCATAATACTCACCTGCGCGAGCTGCCACAGCGACGCCTCCGACAACGGGGCCACGCTCTCCAGCCCAAGCAACTACGGCCACAAGATACACCTGACCGGCTCATGGCTGGGTTCAGGCGCTAACAAGACGATCATCCAGGTCGGTAGCTTCAACGGCAGCCTGAACTCCGGCGACAACACGGCCTGCAAGGCCTGCCACCCGGACAACATGAGCGACCTCTGGAAGAACGGCAAGGCCGATGACGGCTCCAAGAAAGCCTACCCGCACGCCAAGGATGGCACAAACGTCGTAACCACGAACGCGGTTGTCGGCGGCGATACCGGCACAACCCTTGCCGCCTACAGCACGGCGAGCGCCGCGAGCGGCAACTTCAACTGCTCCGGTTCCTGCCACCTGAACACCTCCGCAGCCCAGCTCGGCTATGCAAGGTGGAACGGCACCAAGATGATCTCGACCGACAGCAACTGCGAAGTCTGCCACCAGCACAAAGGGAACTCGCGTATCAACAACAGCGCAACCGTGCCCCTGCAATACGCGCACAGGCTCCACTTCTTAGCCATGTCTTCGGCTGCGGGAGAGTCCTGCAGCGACTGCCACCTGGGCGCGCACAACAACTACGCCGGGCTTGCGCAGATAACGAAGCTGCCGGTCACCCCGGGCACCGCCGGGTTGGTTGCGGGCATGAACTGGTCGAAGCCCGGTACTATAGCAGTGGACGGCACCTGCCAGAACACCTGCCATACGGTGACGTCGCCTGCCTGGAACAGCATAGCGACGAACAGCCTGGCGAGGGTACAGGGCTGCGCGGCCTGCCACGAGTATCCTGGCGGCGTGACCGACTGGGTCGCCAACAACGGCCATGCGGTCAAGTACAGCGCAGCCGTTGCGACCAACACGCACTTAAGGGACAACGCCAGCTACGACAAGGTGGCCGATGCGGCTGCGGGCGTGGCGTCTGTCGAGTCGGACATCAACAAGTGCGGCCGCTGCCATTACAACCAGGGCGCGAACCACAGGAACGGCTCTGTAAATGTGGCGGCAAACGGCTCACCGGACTGCGGCGGCACGGACTTCACGATAACCGTCGTGTCCACCGGGTCGAACGTGACCTGCTCGAACGTAGCCTGCCACAGCGGCAAGGATACGCCGAACTGGTGGTAAACCGCACAGACTGACGGTATACCGGAAAATTCAAGGGGTCAGCCGAAAGGCTGACCCCTTTTCTGTGTATCCCACGGTATGGTTAATAAATATTAATGATAATCATTATTGACAATAACCAAGCATCGGAGTAAGCTTTTGGTAATCGCCGGGTGTTGGGCCGAGACAGTGCATTTAGACGCGCCGGTTTAAACTTCGGGAACGAAAGGATTTGAGCTATGAAATTTATGGCATCCATTTTTGCAGGGTTGTCCCTTTTAGCGCTCACCGCAATAAACAGTTCGGCGGCCACCTCGACCGGCGTGGCGTTATACAACCTGGAATGCGTAAGCTGTCACGGCCCACTGGCGTCCTCCAACACGTTGGGCGCTACTGTGGGGATCATACAGAACGCTATCAGCACAAACTACGGCGGGATGGGTTCGCTTTCCGCGCTGACCGTTGCCGACATTCAGGAGATAGCCAATGCGCTTGCGCTGTCCTCTACACCCGCCACGGTAACTGCTCCCGCTCCTGGCTCCGGCAGTGGTTCTGCCACCGGTTCAACGCCTGCGACGTCTGAAGGAGCGACACTTTACAACTCGGGTTGCTCCGGCTGCCACGGCTCGCTTTCGTTGTCGGCGGTAAAGGGCAGTTCCGCCCAGACCATCCAGAACGCAATCAACAACAACATGGGCGGGATGAGCCAGTTCAAGACATATACACAGGCGCAGGTCTCGGGCATTGCAGCCGCGCTCGGCTCTCCGGGGTCTGCGACTTCTGCGGGCACGGGCATGGACGGCGTCTCGCTATACGGCAGCATATGCGCAAGCTGTCACGGCCCGTTTGCTACCTCGGAAAAGGCGGCTGCTACCGTAGCGGGAATACAGAACGCGATAAAGACAAACCAGGGCGGTATGGGCAGCCTCACAGGCATCTCGTCCGCCGACATACTGGCAATATCGTCCGCCCTTGCAACCAGTAAAGGTGCGGGTACGGGCGGCATGAGCAAGGGCCTGAGTTGCTCGTCCTGCCACGGCACCAACGTACCCGGAGGTTCCAGCGGTGGAGGGGACTAAGACAGCAAAGGGTGCATTAAATTAAAAAAGGGGTCAGCCTTTCGGCTGACCCCTTTTTTATATCTCCGTCCAGGCTACCGCCCGTAGCCCCTATCGTTATCCCTGTCTCCTTGCCTGTCCCTGTCCTGGTCTCTATCGGAATCCCTGTCCCTGCGCCGGTGCTCGTCGGGCAGGTCGCCCGCAAGCTTTATCTGGTACATGTTCTCCCACTCGACTATCCCGGTGCGGGCGTTGGTGAGGCGGAACTGGAACTGGAAGTACCTGAAGCCCGTATCCCGGAACCGCCCGGAGGACTCTGACGTGGCATATATCAGGCCGTTCAAGAAGTAGTCCACGTCGGCCACCTTGGAGGAAACCTCTGCGGTCCTGTCAGTGGTGCGCTTGGATTTATCGTTTATCCTGTCCGGGGGCATGCCGAGGCTGTACTTGTTCCCGGCCACGCTCTTGGACGTGGTGGTAGTGCTGCTGTCGTGCACCACGACCGGGCTGCCCTCCTGCTCAATCCTCTCGGGTACTATCTGGGAGCGCGCGGTCTCGTCCCTGAAGGCTATACGCCTCACGCCCTGCTTGTTGATGTAGCCGCGTATCGTCTGCGGGTATATGGTAAGGTCCATGTCCTGCCCGGTCTTGTTCTCGATGGGCTTAATCTCGACCACTATCGGACGGTCTGCCGTCTGCACGACGGATGACATAACTAAATCCCTCGCCATCAGGTCGCAGGCCGATACGAAGTCCTTGACCGTCGGTGTGCCTAAGTCCGGGTTGACAGCTTCCTCTCCGATTGGCCTGTAGTTTGTCGTGGCTGTCTTCCCGGGCGCCACCACCTCCGTCGTCTGGCAGGCGGGGAACGCTGCCGCCATGACGGCCAGCATAATAACCATGAGTGCGTGCTTCATATACATGAAAACCTCCGTCCGACTTTAGCGTGCCTTGTCCTTATTCTTTTCCTTCAACCTTCCGAGCATCGTGTTCGTAGCGTCGCGGCTGACAGAGTCGAGCGCCACGCCTTTGGCCGACACCGCGCACACAACCTTCTTTGTCAGTGCGTCCACGAACCTAAGGTATAACCTGACCTCCTCGTTGCCGGGGTCCACCGTCATGTTCCCGCTGATGTAATACTTTATGCCTTCGTCAATGAGGCTGTTGTAGCTCTTGCCGCCGGTGTAGAGGTCGTAGGACGCCTTCTTGTCGAGCGTGTATACGTCGTAGGAGCCGTCGGACGATATGGTCTCGACCACTATGCCCTGTGACTCGAAGCTGGTCTTTTCAGTCAGAAAGTATGCGGCGTTGCCGTCCGCAGAGCTGGTGTACGTTATGTCCTTGCCTGTCCCGGCCTCCGCCTTCGCGGTTATGGCTGCCCTGTCGTCGCTGCCCAGGTAGAGCATGGCCTCCTTGCTGACCAGCACCGGGCCTACCGCTACGCGCGTGCCCGACTGCGGCTGTACCCAGTAGTCCGGCGGGTAGATGTCCTTGAAATAATCCATGTCCTCTTTGGCCATGCCTTTAAGGGTAGCGCCCCCGCCGATGGGCGTGCGGGGCACGTCCACGCTCTCTACATGGTGCGAGTCCTCCACGCAGCCCTGTCCGAACAATGCCGTAGCAGCCAGCACGGCCATAAACAATACGCGTTTAACAACTCTGATAGTCATCTGTTACCCCCTGCGTCGCCCGAAGGCTATTGCGGCATGACCCCGTCTATCCAGTCCCCGTGCTCCTCTATCTGGTCGGGGTATGTCAGCGTTTTGCCGTTTCGTGTCCTGACGTTTTTAAACTGCGCGTTGAATGCCTCCACGTCGCCCCTCATGCTGTTGTTCTCTATCATCAGCAGGTCGGCAGGCGGGAAGTTGTAAGTGCGCCACTCGCTGTACTCGACGGGCATGTTGTCTGCGTCGTAATACACGAAACGCACGTCCGCGAATATCTCGTCGTTCTTGAATATGTTCTGCATCACCACTCTCGCCTGTATCTGGCCGCCGGGTGCCCTCTTGGCCGAGTGGTTGACGAGCAGGAACGAGTTCCTCACGTCCATGTCCATCATGGTGACGCCGTTGTTCATCTGGTGGGGCTTCATGCCGTCGGCCCGCGCTATGGGGCTGTATGGCCCGCGCTCCGTGGGGCACCCCGCCGACACGGCGGCAATTATTCCCGCAACAAATAACATGCAGAGGTTTTTTATCATAACGTGTACCTCCTTATTCCGTAAGGTCGATGAGCGCGGCCTGTTTGAGCTTTCCAAACCACTCGTTGTCCTCCGGGATCCCGCCCTTCACGCAGTAGAGGTATCCCTTGGCCGCCTCGTCCACCGCACGCGTGGTCTCCCTCCTGTCCATGCGGTACTTGACGTTCTCATAGTACCGCCACTCGCGCATCTCGAAGAGCTTCAGCACCACGGCGGCCACCTTGTCCACCATGTCGCCCATTATGCGCTCCTTTATCTCGCTGTCGGCAGGCAGGTCGAGCGGGTCGGCGTCCACCTTCACGTGCGAGCGGTTAACACCTTCCTGGAACTTGTCTTCGACCTCCTGTGCAGACTTGAACTGCTCCGCGAACGCAATCGAGCCCTTCTCGGAGTCGAATATCCTCACCGAGGTGCTCATGTTGCCCCTGACCTTCTCGCTGCCCTTCGTGTACTGTATATCGACGGGTATCTTTTTGGTTATGGCCTTGGGCGCGCCTGCCTTGGCCTTGTCGGCCTTGTCCTCGTCCCCGCCGGCGGCGGCTTCATACTGGTAGTTCTCGGTGGTCTCGTTGTAGCCCTCGACGCTCTCCTTGGACTCGTAGCGCTTGTGCTCGATATTCAGGTCGTTGACGTTGCCTATTATGAAGAGCTTTGCGCCCAACTGGCGGCTCACGTCTTTTAACTCGACCCCGCTTTCCTTCAAGAGCAGGTCAATCTTCGAGCGCTCCAGCACCTCTATGCCGTAGGGGAGGCGCTGTACGAGGTAGGATATGAGTTCGTCCGAGAACCGCCTGCCCGCGTCGGGGTCCGTGGCGGGTGAGTCGAAGGTGGACACTGCAATCTGCACCTTTATCTGTTTTTCGAGCTTGTCCTCGATGTCCCTGTGCAGGTCGAACAAATCGCTGTCGTCCGGTGCCATCGCCATGCCCTTGAGTACGGCAATATATGCGAACGGTACCCTGTCGTCGCCTTTGGCAATCTCGTCTGCCGCCTTCTGTTTGTAATACTCAGCCCCGGTCTTGCAGAGGTCCTCCATGCGCTTGTCGCCTTCGCCCATCTTCGAGTCCTTCAGCATTAGGTAAGCCTTGTAGTACTTGCGCTTGGCTACCAGGTCGTTAGCCTTCTTGAACACCACCTGATCTTTCAACTTCGCGATGTCGTCCTTATATTTGTTTATGGATTCGTCGGACGGTTTCGGGGACTCGGCGCTGTATGCCTCCAGTGTCTTGTCGGCCTCCTGCCAGTCCTTCTTGGCTATGGCCTTGGTAAAGGCGTCCTTGTAGGATGCGTCACGCTCGCTGATTATATCCTGCCGCCTCTGCACGAGAGACTGGTCCGGGCTGGCCTGGAGCGATTCGTCCAGAAGCCCGAGCGCCTCCGACCACTTCTTGTCCTTTGCGGCGGACTCCATGCTTCCCAGCCTGTTTTTCTGCTTCTGCTGGAGGTCGGAGAGCACCGCGCTGTATTTCTTGAGTGTGTCGTCTATCCTTCTTTCCTGGTCGTCGTACCGTGCGTTTTTATTGAGGACGGATATGGCGTCCGAAACGGAGGCGATGGTGGGCCTGTCGCCGTACTTCTTCTTTGCCTCGGCAAGCGCGCTGTCGGTCATTTCCTTCCTGAGGGCCATTGCGCGAGCCTTGACCTCGCGGCCGCTCTCGCTGTCCGAGTCGCCCATCTCAGCGGCCTTCTGCTCGTACACGGCGAGGGCCTCGGCCTTCTTCCCTTCGGATTCCAGACGCGAGCCCTCTTTAATCGCTGCCCCGCCTCCAGCACACCCGGCGATGACCAGCAAGGCCAACGTGCCGATGATAAGCCTCTTCATAATGAGCCTCCCTGAAAGTGATGGGCCATGCCACGGGCAAGGCAGATGGTCGGTTTATTGATATATTAACCCGGTGGATTCCTATCCAGAAATACTACTGAATAAACGGGTGCAAGTCAAGAGATTTAAAAGAAAGGTTTTACCTTGACCCTGGGGCTTGCTTTGGGATAGTATATGACCCGGTAGATTATCAGGAAATGCCTTCTGCAAGCGCCACGACCTCTATAAGTGCGAGGCTATAATGTCACGACTGACTGAACAGGAACAACAGGAAATCATCCGCTACCTTGAGGCGGGCAAGCCTCTGCCGGACAAGTACCGCTTTTTGCTGTTCGAGGATAAGCGCGAGGTGGAGCTTGTCTGGAATGGCAAGACAGGCGAGGTCTGCAACATTGTCCTGCCGTTTCAGGTAATAGAGCAGGTGGACGAGCCGCGTGCCGAGAAGCCGGAGGATACGAAGTTACAAAGCGACCTATTCGCCACGGACGCCCGTGGCCGTCAGCTCAAGGGCTGGACGAACAAGCTGATATGGGGCGACAACAAGCTTATACTCTCTTCGCTGAAGAACGGGCCGCTCAGGGAAGAGATTGAAAAGCAGGGCGGCATAAAGCTAATCTACATTGACCCGCCGTTCGACGTCGGCGCAGATTTCTCGATGGACATAGAAATCGGCGGCGACACCTTCACGAAGAAGCCAAACATCATGGAAGAGATTGCCTACCGGGACACCTGGGGCAAGGGCACGGATTCCTTCATCGCAATGATATACGAGCGTCTAACGCTCATGCGGGATTTGCTGGCTGAGGATGGGAGTATTTATGTGCATTGTGATGTGAGGGTTGGGAGTATTCTAAAAATTGTGATGGATGAACTTTTTGGAGAAAATAATTTCAATAGCATGGTTATTTGGAAGAGAAGGTCAGGTATTGTACAAAAAACAAACCAGTTTGGAATTGCCACTGATTTTTTGTTCTACTACAATAAGACGGATGATTTCACCTTCTATCCCCAGTTTACGACAGATGACACAGAGGACTATATCAGGGAAAGATATACTTATAAAGAACCAGATGGAAGGATTTATAAGCTTGGAGATTTAAGCAATCCATCGAACAGACCTACCCTGAAATACGAATACAAAGGATTTGCTTCTCCAGATAAAGGATGGGCCGTTTCCAGAGAACGAATGGAGCAAATGGATAGGGAGGGAAGATTATATTTTCCGAAAGACAAAACCAAAAGATTAATGCGGAAACAATTTTTAGACGAATGGAAGGGTAAACCTGTTCAAAACTTATGGGATGATGTTTTCCCGGTTAACTCGCAGGCAAAAGAAAAAGTTGACTACCCCACGCAAAAACCCGAAGCCCTTTTGGAACGAATAATCAAAGCATCTTCCAACGAAGGCGACCTCGTGGCCGACTTCTTCTGCGGCTCCGGCACGACCGCCGCTGTAGCAGAAAAGCTTGGCCGCAAATGGATTGTCACCGACCTCGGCAAGTTCGCCGTACACACCACCCGCAAACGCATGATAGGCGTACAGAGGCAACTAAAGGCCGACAATAAAACATACCGTGCCTTTGAAATTCTCAACCTCGGCAAGTATGAGAGACAGCATTTCATCGGCGTCAACCCAAACCTGCGCGAAGAGGAAAAGCAGAAACAGTTGGCGGCAAAGGAGAAGGACTTCCTCGACCTGATACTGCGCGCATACCGGGCGGAAGGCGTGGACGGTTTCCGCACATTCCACGGCAAGAAGGCCGGGCGGCTGGTGTCGGTCGGGCCGGTCAACCTGCCGGTAACGCGCCTGTTTGTCGAAGAGGTAATCCTTGAGTGCCGCAACAAGCATATCACGAAGGTAGACATCCTGGGCTTCGAGTTCGAGATGGGACTGTTCCCCAACGTGCTGGACGAGGCCAAGTCAAAGGGCATTGACATCGCCCCCAAATACATACCCGCCCAGGTCTTTGACAAGCGCGCGGTAGAAAAAAATCAGGTGGTGTTCCACGACGTGGCCTTTGTCGAGGTAAGGCCCCACTACAAAGGCAACAGCGTGGCGGTTGAACTGACCGATTTCTCGGTATTCTACTCTCAGGATTCCATTGCCAACGCCGAAGCTACATTGAAGGACAAGGGCAGCAAGACCGTCGTTGAAAAAGGCCAGATAGTCAAAGTGAGCAAGGATAAGGACGGCGTTATCACCCGTGAAGTCCTGACAAAACATTGGACGGACTGGGTAGACTACTGGTCGGTGGACTTCGACTTCGAGAGCAAGCGTGAGCTAATTCGGGTCCAAAGCCCACTTGTAGACCAGGGGGCGCTCAAGGGGCTGGAGCCTGACCAGATTTCTCTTGGTGAGTACGAAGAGGTCTGGACGGGTGATTACGTCTTCGAGAACGAATGGCAGTCCTTCCGCACAAAGAAGGACCGTTCGATAGAACTGACGAGTGTATTCCACGAATGCGCGCCGGGCAGGCGCAAGCTCGCCGTGAAGGTGGTGGACATCTTCGGCAACGACACCATGAAGATTATAGACGTCAACGTGGGAGGAAAAACCTGATGTCGAAAAAGATTGCGAAGACATCCGGCGGCCATGTGTCGCCTTTCGAGCGGATAAAGCGCACGAAGGATGCAGGGGTGGAGTATTGGTCAAGCCGTGAGTTTGCCGGGATACTGGATTATGGCGACTACCGCAATTTTGAGGGGGTTATTGAAAAGGCCAAAATGGCCTGTTTCAACAGCGGACATCGTCTCGATGATCATTTCGTTGACGTTACCGAAATGATAGAGATAGGAAAGGGTGGGCAGCGGCCGGTCAAGACCGTTCTTCTGTCACGTTATGCCAGCTACCTCGTCATCCAGAACGCCGACCCCAAAAAGGAGATTGTGGCGCATGGTCAAACCTATTTCGCCATACAGACGCGGCGGCAGGAATTGGCGGACGAACATATCGAAGAAAACCGGCGTGTCCTGCTGCGTGAAGAAATGCGCCGCCACAATGCGCAACTGGCAGATGCGGCCAAGGATGCAGGCGTCATTGAACCCATCGACTACGCCATCTTTCAAAATCACGGATACATGGGGCTTTATGGCGGGTTGAAACGGGAAGACATTCACCGGCGGAAAGGCTTGAAAAAGAGCCAGAAAATATTGGACCACATGGGCAGCACGGAACTGGCGGCGAACCTGTTTCGCGCGACCCAGGCAGAGGAGAAGTTGCGCCGGGAAGAGGTAAGGGGGAAGGATGCCGCGAACCGGACGCATCGTGAGGTCGGCGCGAAGGTGCGGCAAACCATCCGAGAGTTGGGCGGTACTATGCCCGAAGAATTGCCGGTGGCTGAAAGCATCAAGAAGATCGAGACCAAACAGCGCAAGCAACTCGGAAAGGCTGAGACGCCTGCAAAGAAGAAAAGCGAGTAACCGGATATGTCGCTACATAAAGATTTCCCCGGTTCCCCCCATGTAATCCTTGACCCGGCAATCAGGTGGTTCCCGGCGGACGAGGCACTTAGGGAATCGAGCCTCAACAAGCTCCTGCCGCCACTTGTGCCGGAGTTGCGCAAGCAGGTTAAGCAGTGGCGGGACAAGGGTTACGCCAAGGCGACAGAAACCAGCCGGAGCCTGCTAAATTGGTGGTTCAACACCCCCCACCTTATCCCCCAAGCCGACGGCACAATGGCGGAGTTCCAGTATTACTTCGCCCAGCGTGAAGCGGTGGAGACCATAATCTATCTCTATGACGTTGTGGGCGTGAAGGATAAGTACGACCTCATGCGTTTCGACAGCTCCGGCTACGTCACCACGGGACAGTTCGACGAGACATGGCGGCGGTTTGTGGTGAAAATGGCAACAGGCACGGGCAAGACAAAGGTGATGAGCCTTGTGCTGGCCTGGAGCTTTTTCCATAAGCTGTACGAGCCGGACTCGGAGTTGGCGCGCAACTTCCTGGTTATAACCCCAAACATCATTGTACTGGACCGCATATACAAGGACTTCAAAGGGCTTCATATATTCTTCGACGACCCCGTATTGCCGGACAACGGCGTGGACGGGCAAAACTGGCGCGATGATTTTCAACTCACCCTGCACTTGCAGGACAATGTAAACATTACACGCCCCACTGGTAACATTTTCCTGACAAATATCCACCGCATATATGCGGGTGAAGATATACCGGCCTCGCCGGAGGACGAAAACACGATGGATTACTTCCTCGGCAAGCGTCCCACCGGCGCAACCACCGACTCCAAGGTAGACCTCGGCATGATTGTGAGGGACATTGACGAGCTGATGGTGATTAACGACGAGGCCCACCATATCCACGACCCGCGCATGGCATGGTTCAAATCAATAGAGGACATACACAACCGCCTGAAGCAAAAGGGTGATGCCCTGAGCTTGCAGATAGACGTAACGGCCACTCCAAAGCATAACAACGGGGCAATCTTTGTGCAGACCGTGGCAGACTACCCTCTGGTGGAGGCAATCTCTCAAAACGTCGTCAAGCACCCGGTCCTGCCCGACCCCCCAAGCCGCGCAAAGCTCATGGAGCGACCAAGCGCGAAGTATACCGAGAAATACACGGATTACATTCACCTCGGCGTGCTGGAGTGGCGGAAGGCATACGTCGAACATGAGAAGATGAACAAAAAGGCAATCTTGTTTGTAATGACTGACGACACAAAGAACTGCGACGACGTGGCCGCTTACCTTGAAGGCAATTATCCCGATTTGAAGGCCGCCGTACTGGTGATTCATACCAAAGACAACGGAGAGATTTCCGAATCGGCTACGGGCAAGAATAAAGATGAGCTTGAAAAGCTGCGCAGGCAGGCCAACGAGATTGACGGCATGGAAAGCCCATACAAGGCCATTGTGTCCGTGCTGATGCTCAAGGAAGGCTGGGATGTGCGAAACGTAACCACTATAGTGGGACTGCGCGCCTACTCTGCAAAGAGCAACATACTGCCAGAGCAGACATTAGGACGCGGCCTGCGGAAAATGTATCCCGGCGGTATAGAGGAATATGTTAGCGTGGTGGGTACGGACGCCTTTATGGAGTTTGTTGAATCAATCCAGGCCGAGGGCGTGGTTTTGGAACGTAAGCCGATGGGCGAAGGCACGGCGGCCAAGACACCGCTTGTGGTGGAGGTTGACAATGAAAACGGCAAAAAGGACATAGAGGCGCTGGACATAGAAATCCCTATTATGACTCCGCGAGTTTATCGGGAATACAAAAACCTCGCTGACCTGGACGTGCGCGCCTTGGGTAACGAGAAGGTGGCGTATAAGCGGTTCAGCGAAGAGGAGCAGCGGGAGATAGTTTTCAAGGACATCACCACGGGCGAAGTAACACACAAGACGATGCTTGATACAGCGGGTGTCGCGGATTACAGCAGCGTGATAGGATATTTCGCGCAGACCATAATGAAGGACCTGAGACTGTTCAGCGGTTACGATGTGTTGTACGGCAAGGTCAAGGAGTTTACTCAAGGGTATTTATTCGACCGGCAGGTTGAACTCGATAGTCCGAATACCTTGCGTAACCTCTCTGAACTTGCGGCGACAAAGACGTTGATCGAGTCGTTCAAGAAAGCGATAAACGCCCTGACCATAAAGGATAAGGGCGATGCCCGGATTGGAGACACCATCAAGCTACGGCAGACACGCCCCTTTGTCGCAAAAGACCAAGGGTATTTGATTCCAAGAAAGAGCGTGTTCAACAAGATAATTGGGGACAGCCAACTTGAACTACTGTTCGCCCGCTTTCTGGACGACTGCGAGGACGTGGTGTCCTTTGCAAAGAACTATTTCGCTGTTCGCTTCAAGCTGGATTATGTGAATGCGGACGGCAACATTTCAAACTATACCCCCGACTTCATTGTCAAGGTTTCCGTGAAGGAAGTCTTCATTGTCGAAACCAAAGGACAGGAAGACCTGGACGTGCCGCTTAAGATGCGGCGGCTCCGGCAATGGTGCGAAGATATAAATCAGGCGCAAGCGGATGTGAGATATGATTTCGTTTACGTGGACGAAGAATGCTTCAAAAAATACAGGCCCACGACCTTCCGGGCATTGGTTGAGGGTTTTACGGAGTATAAGGGGTAACGGTTGAAATGTTACGTTGACACAACAAAGGGGTTACGGCAAGCATGTATATCTTGTCGTAACCCCTTTTTAATTATGGTGGAGCAGATCGGGATCGAACCGACGGCCTCATCCGTGCGAGGGATGCGCTCTCCCAGCTGAGCTACTGCCCCAATGGAGATGAGTAAATTATCAGAAAATCTTGGGGCAGTCAAGGGAAAATGAACTTAAGCACCCGCCTGGCCGAATAATATCCGTTGACAGCCGCTTTCATTATCCCTATAATCAAATCTGTACTTAATTGTTTGAGTTATATAGACCTTAACGAGTAGTAAGAAGGACGGACTGTCATGAGCGTTCTCGACTCCATCGGAAACACCCCCTTAGTAGAGATATCGAACATAAACCCCAACCCCAAGGTCAGGATATTCGCCAAGTTAGAAGGCTCGAACCCCGGCGGCTCGGTGAAGGACCGCCCTGCATTCTACATGATAAAGATGGCGGAGCAGGAGGGGTTCCTCACTAAGGACAAGGTGGTGCTCGAAGCTACTTCCGGGAACACCGGCATCGGGCTTGCGATGGTGGCTGCGGCGCGCGGGTACAGGCTCAAGCTGACCATGCCCGCGTGCGTATCGATGGAGAGGCGCAGTATATTAGAGGCGCTCGGCGCGGAGCTTGTGCTCACGCCCGCCGAGCAGGGCACGGACGGCGCTATAATGGAGGCCCACAGGATACTTGACGCCTCGCCTGAAGTGTACTTCATGCCCAACCAGTTCGACAACAACTATAACCTCATGGCGCACTACGAGACCACCGGCCCGGAGATAATAGCGCAGACAAACGGCGAGGTGGCCGCGTTCGTAGCGGGCATAGGCACTACAGGCACCGTGATGGGCGTGGGCAAGAGGCTGAACGAGTATGACCGGGGTATAAAGATAGTAGGCGTCGAGCCTGTAAAGGGCCACAAGATACAGGGACTCAAGAACATGAAAGAGGCGATAGTCCCTAAGATATTCAACCCGGACGGCCTCGACGACAAGCTGGTCATCGACGACGACACCGCATATAACACGGCACGCGACCTTGCACTCAAGGAGGGCATATTCGTGGGCATGTCGTCCGGTGCCGCAATGGCGGGCGCAATAAAGTACGCCGAGACCATGTCCTCCGGCATAGTGGTAACGTTGTTCCCGGACAGGGGAGACCGCTACCTGAGCACCACCCTTTTCAAGTCCATCTGCGGCAAATGCAACCCGTAGTTTTTGACTGAAATACACTCCGCATGTATACTTTACTCGTAGCATTAATCTATATAACCGTATTGATGGAGGAGACTATGAGGGCAGCTGTATACCTGGGGGCGGGGTTGTTGGTCTTGACGACAATGCTTGTGACAGGCGGGCGGACGGCGGCGGCCGAAGGGCCTCAGCCCTCCGTAGAGATGGGCAAGAAACTTTTCAGCGACCCCGCGCTCGGCACTAACGGCAAGACCTGCGCCACCTGCCACGCCTCTGATGCGGCGATAGCCGGACTTGCTTCAAAGAAGTCCTGGTTCGGCGGCGAGGCTGGTACCCTTGAGCAGGCAGTAAACATATGCATCAAGGGCCCGTTAGAAGGCAAGCCTCTGGCCGAGGACTCGGTCGAGGCGCGTTCCATCGCAATGTTCATGAAGTCGCTGATAAAGAATTGAAAGTCCTGGGATTTTCCGGCAGCCCGAGGACGGACGGGAACACCGACCTGCTCATCAAGGAGCTGTTGAGGGGCGCGGCGGACGCGGGGGCCGAGACCGAACTCATATCCGTGAGGGCGGTCAGGTTCGACCCCTGCATCTCCTGTAACCGGTGTTTCAAGACCGGTCGCTGCGAGGTGAAGGACAACTTCCAGCCCATCTACGACAAGATAATGGAGGCGGAGCACATAGTGCTCGCCTCCCCGATATACTTCATGGGCCTCTCCGCATGGGCCAAGACCCTCGTAGACCGCTGCCAGTGTCTCTGGGCAAAAAAATACGTGCTAAAAAAGCCGACCCCTACCTCACACGGCGACATTATCAGGAAGGGCGTTTTCATATCCACCGCCGGGTCTAAGGTTTCCCAGGCCTTCGACGGCGCGGTGTTCACCGTCAAATACTTCTTCGACGCGATAGGCGTCATCCCATACAAGAACCTCCTGTACCTGGACGTGGACGAAAAAGGCGCCATCAAGGAACACCCCACCGCGCTCAAGGATGCCTACTACACCGGCGTGGAGCTGGTCAAGGGCAGGTAACACCCTTTAGGCCCCCTTTGCTTGCGCTTCCGCAAATCTGTGTCATACTGTATATCAATGGACTTCACCAACCTTATTAACAGGCTTGAGACCTATGAGGCCGCCCCGGCGCTCCTGTGCACAAAAGAGGGCGCGGTAGGGCTATTCTGCGCCGACTGCGAGTTCTACAAGGACAGCGACAAGGACTTAGAGTGCGGTGCATTCAAGTTATTGAGGCTCCTTGTCGAAAAGAAGTTAATTGACGTGGGAACGATTAAAGATGCCGTTACATGATAAATACATAACGCTTACCGACCAGTGCTCGCTCCGGCACCTTGAGATGCCCTGCGTCTACAACAAGGTGACGGACGAGCTCTACGAGCTTGGGACTGATGCTTTTGAGTTCCTGAAGCTCTGCGACGGCACGAGGACCGCCGGTGAGGTGGGTGGAGACCCTGAGTTCGTCAGCTACTGCATCGGCGAGGGCATATTGGCTGCGCTCCCGAGGCCATACAAGAGATATATCAACATAGGGACGCCTTCGGACGCATCGCTTCGGTACATGGAGCTGCACCTGACCACAAACTGCAACCTGCGCTGCCGCCACTGCTACCTCTCGGCAGGCGCGGGAGAGGATATGGAGTTTGCGACGGTTTTCAGGGTGTTCGAGGAGTTCGACTCCATGCAGGGGCTGAGGATGCTCCTGTCAGGCGGTGAGCCCCTGCTGCACAGAGGGTTCTGGTACATCAACGAGCGACTGCAGGGATACGGGTTTCGGAGCATCCTACTCACCAACGGGACCCTGATTACAAAGGACATGGCGGCCCGGCTGAAGGTGCACGAGGCACAGGTGAGCATAGACGGCATGATGACCTCGCACGACCTGCTGAGAGGCGATGGTACGTTCAAGAGGGCGGTCAAGGGAATCGAACTGCTGACCGAGGCGGGCATAAAGGTATCTGCGGCCACTATGATAACCGCGCTCAACCGGGCCGACTTTGATGAGATGCAGATGCTCATGGAGTCACTTGGCGTCGCTGAGTGGAGCGTGGACGTGCCCTCGTTCACCGGGCGGTTCAAGGAAAACCCTGGGCTGTTGCTCTCAGCCGAGGAGGCCGCCCCATATATGTCATACGGGTACGGAGGCGGCCACCACGGGGGCGTGGACGGTTATGCTTGCGGCACGCACCTCTGCGCCGTCGGAGTAGGTGGGCAGGTGGCCAAGTGCGGATTTTACCTAAACTCCCCGGTCGGCAACATATCCGAGGGGCTTGGAAGTAACTGGGATAAGATTGAACGTGTCAGGCTCGAAAGGCTCGACTGCGACTGCGAACATATTGATATTTGCAAGGGCGGGTGCAGGTTCAGGGCCGAGAGCTATACGCATGCGTACGGCCCAGACCCGGTGAAATGCTCCTGCTACGGGGTTACGAGTTCAAGGGTGAAAGGAGGTGGTAAGGGTGACTATAACGAAAGTCGTGAAGTCTTCAGGAAATGCGTGTAAGTGCAAGAGTTCATGCTGAGGGGAGGAAGACCGAGAAGACCACCCCGCCTTCGGGTAAGTTCTCCACCGAAACTCTGCCGCCGTGGGCCTCGGTAAGGGCCTTGACTATCGAGAGGCCCAGCCCGGCCCCGGCGTCCTTGTTCCTTGTGCCGCCGGTATAATACCTCTCGAACACCCTCGGCAGTTCGTCCTTGTCGATGCCGGGGCCGTCGTCCTGCACACTCAACTCCACGGACCCTCTCGGACCTGCCGCCGCCGCTACCCTTATGTTGCCGCCCCTGTGTACATATTTCAGGGAGTTGGATACGAGGTTGTCGATTATGCGCGTGAGCTGGTCGATGTCGGCAAGCACATCGGGCACTCCTTCGGTGACGGCTACGGAGAGCCTGGCGTCCTTCTCGGCGGCCAGCGGCATGAAGCGCTCCAGCGTCTGGCCCAGGAAGGGTCTGAGCGAGAGCTTTATCAAGTTTAAGTTGACCATCCCCGCCTCTATCCTGGAGAGGTTCAGGAAGTCGTTTATCATCCTAAGCTGGTTGGCGGCGTTTCTGGCCACGCCCCTGTTCATGTCGCGGACGACGACCATGTCGTCCTCCGACGCCATAAGCTCGCAGTAGCCCAGTATGGAGGTCAGCGGCGTCTTTAAGTCATGCGTTATCATCGAGATGAAGTCCGCGCGCTGTATTTCGGAGCGTCTTTCATCGGTAACGTCATGGAAGACCATGACCTCGCCGAACATCTTCTCGTCACGCCCCTCTATTATCAGCTCGCTTGATACTACATAAATCCTCCCCGATACGGTGACCTCCCTGTGCTTGGACAACTCCTCGCGTGCGTGGCTTAAGACCTCGCACCTGGCGCACGCCTCCCATATCTTCTCGCTGTGGCCCGGATACTTCGCAGCCTTGTGGCAGTAGCCGTCCGAGAACGACCAGCACCGGAGGATGTCAGCCTTGTAGACGGGGCAGTCTTTCTGCTTGCAGTCGAGCACCTCCCAGCAGTGTTTGCCCGGATGGGCCTTTTCCGCCCACTCGAAGGCCCTTGCCACGGGCGACATGGAAGTCAGGGCCTGTATGTTGGCCCCCACAAGGTCCTCGGGAGGTGCGGAGAATATCCTGCCCATGGCATAGTTTATGTCCAGTAAGACCCCTTCGTTCGACAAAAGCGCAATGCCGTCCCTGACGCTGTCGAGCACGTATTCGACCTTGGCCTTCTCGCGCCTCAGCTCTCCAAGGAGCCTCGCGTTGTCCATGATAAGCGCGGCGTGGGCGGCGAGCCTGGCAAGGGTTTTAACGTCGTCTTCGGTGAAGGGCGTACCGTCGGTCTTGTTGAAGGCGGAAATCCCGCCGATTATCCGGCCCCTCGCTATAAGAGGGACAAGTACGGCGGAGGTGAGGCCGAGCGAGATGGCGAGCTCTCTTTTGACCCTGGGGTCGTCCAACAACTTGTTAGTGACTATTGGCCTTCGGTTCTCCAGGACCCAGCCGCATAGCCCCGCGTCCTCTATAGGAAGTACCAGGTTGATGAACGCAGCCTTGTGTCTGCCGTATGCGTGGTCGTAGAGTACCTCGCGGCTGTCGGGGGAGAGTATGGGTACCGCGATAGTCATGCCGTTGATGGCCCTGGCTGCGGCCTCAGCCACCATGTCGAGTATCTTGTCCTGGTCGGATTCATTTACGAGCCGGAGGAGAAATTCTTCGAGTTCTTCGAGCGCACTGAAGCGGTCTTTGAGGCTGGACAACTCCTCAGGGCAATACTTCTCCGTCCCGTCGTTGCGGCGGCCGGAGTCGTTTCCCATAACTATGGCCCTCTTGGTCGCGTACTGCCCTGTATACCAGGAAACCTGGTAATCAGAGTTTAAGATATTGCGGCGTTTTTGTCAAGTCCCCAGCCTGTCAGTTTGTCTTGAACGCGCGGTGGCGGTAGTGTATAATGCGCTCATGTCACCCGTCAAATATGCCCTCGTATTGATAGCGGCCCTGCTGACCATCCCGGCCTGCGCGCCGAGGGCCCTGCTCAAGCCCCTGCCCGCCGACACCCCGCCGGACAAGGTGTTTGAGATGGTGCGCGCCCAGGAGGAAGGAATAAAGGAGATACGCGCATCCGTGAACGTCAGCTTCAAGCTGGACACCGGCCCCGTGCAGGACTTTGATGCGGTGCTCTACGTGGCAAAGCCGGACAAGGTGCGGCTGACCGGCCTTGCGGTAATGGGCGTGACAATATTCGACGTGCTTTTAAACGGGGACAAGTTCTATTTCTACCAACCCTCGGACGGCTACCTGTATACGGGAAAAAGAGCGGCCCTCAGGGGCTTCCTCGAAGGCATGGGCGTGAAGGCCGACCCGGAGGTATTGTACCGCTGCCTGTTCTTCGAGAACCCCAGCGGCCCGCTGGACAGGTACTTTTACGAGAAGACAGACGCGGGGTACGTGTTCTATCAGGTACTCGACCAGGGCGGGGTGCTGGTACCGAGGGTGAAGAATGAGTACGACTTAGGTCTCGACTTGAAGCGCAAGGTATTCTACGACGAGCATGCGAGTCCATACCTCTACGTAGAGCCGGAGGGCTTTACCGGGCAGGACGGACACCGCCTGCCTTCGTGGCTGATAGCGCGCGACATAACCAACGGCTACTCCATAACCGTCACATTCGAGAAGTACCTGATAAACCCGGAGGGCATGGAAGGCGACTTCACCATCCAGGGCGGTGAGATAAAAGGGATTAAAGAGGTGGAGTAGAGGGGGGGCAACTGCCCGATTCATCGAGCCCATTTTCTCCTCAAACTCAGCACTCATGTACAGTTTGAAATAGTAGTTGCGGTAGATACCCCAATGAGGTATAATATGGGCATGGGCCGAGCGCACATAACTGTCGTGGAGACCAATTCCTTCATCTCAGCCGCCAAAGGTTGTATGACTGAAACTGAACGCTCCGAAGCGATAGACATGATTGCGCAAAGCCCGGAATGCGGCACCTTGCTCGTTGGAGGGGGCGGCATCCGTAAGGTGCGGTTTTCGGTTGGTGGCAGGGGAAAGAGCGGTGGTGTACGCATCGTGTACTATTTTCACAATATGGACGTGCCCGTTTTTATTTTGACGGTATTTGCGAAGAATGAACGGGCTACATTGTCAAAGGACGAACTGAGCCAACTGGCAAACGTTGCCAAGACGCTGGCGCGTAAGTATGGAGTGTGAATTATGGCAAAGAAGACTTTCGAGAAGATAATGGTCGGCCTTGAGGATGCTGTTGCGTATGCGGATGGCGACCGTTCAAAGGGCGTTGCCCACAAGGTAAGGATCAGGGACGTTGACGTTGCCAACCTGCGCAAGAAGCTTGGCTTGTCTCAAGACAAGTTTGCGGCCATCTTTGGTATCAGCGCCAAGACGGTAAGGAACTGGGAGCAGGGCATCCGCCATCCCGAAGGGCCTGCGCGGGTACTGCTTCAGGTCATTGACGTGGAACCCGAGGTGGTGATGCGGGCGCTGAGGGGGTAGGTGGCAATGGCAATATCGTCCTTTAGCTGCCATACTGTCCCTCAGTGTGTCAGCCTGAGTGAAACGAAGGACCTGCTTGTTAATGTTGTAGCTGCCCGATTCATCGGGCGCATTTGCCTCAATATCCGCACTCTAATAACCGGGGTCTTTTAAGACGATGGTTCCAACGTCCAATGTGTCATAGTGGCCAAAACGGGTAAGTAATAAGGCATAACGAAAGGAGGGTTCTTTGATGAGTAGAATATTGATAGCGTCCTATGCCATTGCCGTGCTGCTTTTTGTCGGAAACGTTCCGGTGGTTATTGCAGCCGAAACAGCCGCCCCCGGCGCAGAGGCCACGCAAGACCAGCAGCCAAAGCAGCATAAACGGGAGCACCCCAAGCACGTGAAATCGGCGGGAGGTACAGAGGCAACGCAAGGCCAGGTGTCGGACCAGCAAGCTCCCTCAGGTTCAAAGCCAACACCTCCAGGCCAGATAAGGAGACAGCAGACTCCGTCCGGGCCTAAACCCATACCCCCGGGGCAATTAAAAAGAGAGCACGCAGTACCAGGGCCTGAGGCACAGAACCCGCAGGCTTCCCCTGATCAAAATCCCGGGCCACCCGCGCAAACGGATGAAGGCGGAAAAGGCAAAGGTAAAGGCAAGGGTAAACACTAAGGTTCCGAGGGAGATTAGCACGGCTCAGACTTGAGCCAGGCAACCCATATCTACTTAGAAATCAAAAAGGGGCCAGCTTTTCAGCCGGCCCCTTTTTTGTGCTTCCCGCAAGGAGCATCTCTACCGGTTACGCTATCCCGTGCTGCATCTTGCACGCCCTGAGTGCGTTCTTCATCAGCATCATGTTGGTGACTGATCCGACGCCGCCCGGTACGGGAGATATCGCCGATGCTATGTCCTTCACGTTGTCGAAGTCCACGTCGCCCACCGTCTTGGTCTTGGGCTTGCCCTTGTCGTTTAGTACCTGCTTGCCGTCCGCGTCGAGGACGTTCACGCGGTTGATGCCCACGTCTAGCACTATCGCGCCCGGCTTTACCATGTCCTTGGTCACCAGCCCGGCCTTGCCCGCCGCTACAATGAGTATGTCCGCGCCAAGGGTGTGCTTGCCGGTGTTCCCCTTCTGCGAGGTGAATACGTGCACGTTGGACGTGGTCGCGTTGCGGTTCAGCGCAAGGAGCATCGCGGGCTTGCCGACTATGTTCGAATGTCCCACGACCACTATCTCCGCACCGGTGAAGTCAACGCCGAGCCTGTCTAACATCTCTATGCAGGCTGCGGGCGTCGCGGGCGGGAAGGTAGGCTCGCCCAGGACGAGCTTGCCCATGTTGGAGGGGTGGAAGCAGTCTATGTCCTTGTTCACGTCTATGCAGTTGATTATGGCGGAGTCGCTGATCTGCTCAGGGAACGGCCTCAGCGGGAGTATGCCGGATACGGTCTTGTCGGAATTGAGCTTCTTGACCTCCTCGACCACCTGCGCCTCGGTTGCGTCTGCGGCGGGGTTGCAGTTGACGTAGGTAAAGCCCACCTCCGCGCAGTTCTTCTCCACCTGGCCACGGTACATCTTCGCGCCGTAGTTGTCGCCGACCAGCAGGGTGGCGATGCCGGGCACGATGCCCTTAGCCTTCAGGGCCGCGACCTCTTTCACTATCTCGGCCTTTATCTCCTCCATTATTGCGTTACCGTCTATAATCTTTGCGGACATCTCGTTGTTTCTCCTTTCGGGGTTCTTGATATGACTGGCTATTACCTTACTTCCATCTCCCTGGGGGAGAGGGACTGAGGGTGAGGGCTTGCATTACCCTATCTTCTCGTAAGTAATCTTGAGCACCTTCTCACGAAGCGCCACGACCTCGGTTACCATCTGCTGCATCCTGCCCCACTTGTCGGATACGAACCCCTCGTCCTTGATGGACACGAGGTTTATCCGCACGTTCAGCGCCGCAGACTGCACAGCGGACTCTGCGAACAGCACGGCCACGCCTGCGTCGGACACCGCGCCCGTGTTGCCTTTCTCAGCCGCCGTCAGAGACAGGCGCGCAACTTCGAGGGACTTCTCGCCTATCGCGAAGGGGACCAAGGTCGCGCCCTTCAGCCCTTCCTGTATCTTAAGCGAGCGCGCCTTCTTCTGCTCCTCGGTGTCCTTCGGGAGTTTGTATGCGGCGGACGCGGCAGCGAATGCCTCGGTGTCCTCCTGCAGGAGCCTCTGGAGGTCTGCCCTAAGCGCCTCCGATGCGTCTCTCAGCTTCTCGATGTCGCCCTGCACGTCCGCGTACTTCTCTTTACCGAGCGTTAAGTAGCAGACCATCCCGACAAGGGCCGCGCCCTCCGCCCCGACCAGTGCGGCTGCGCTGCCACCGCCCGGCTCCGGGGACTTCGAGCTCAGCTTGTCCAGAAAGAGCTTCATGGGTTGTTCGATATACACGTAAGCCTCCCGATAATTATGATGTTGAAACGAAAAAGAAATTTAGCACAACCGGCCCGGCCCGGTCAAGTTAAAAAGCCGCGCCCGCCGATTTTTCACTTGACATAAACCCCAATAAACAATAAACTTCCCGGTTATGGCAAGAAGGCCCGTAATAGCAGGAAACTGGAAGATGCATTTCACCGCCTCCGAGGCGGTCGCATTCGTCAGGGAGCTTATACCCTCGTGCGGCGGCAACAAGGACGTTGAGGTGGTGGTCGCGCCCCCGTTCACCGCGCTTTACTCGGTCGCGGAGGCCCTGAAAGGCTCCGGCATGGGCGTTGCCGCGCAGAACTGCCACCACGAACTAAAAGGCGCGTTCACCGGCGAGGTCTCCGTGCCCATGCTGAAGGAAGTCGGCTGCGGGTACGTTATAATAGGGCACTCCGAGAGGCGGCAGTTCTTCTGCGAGACAGACGATACCGTAAACAGAAAGCTCGCAGCTGTGATGGCGGGCGGGCTCGTACCCATCGTCTGCGTCGGCGAGACGCTTGAGCAGAGGGAGAAGGCCGACGCTTTTAAGGTTATAGATGGCCAGCTTGCGGGCGGGTTGTCGCAGGTAGGCCCACAGCAGATGAGTGGAATAATACTGGCATATGAGCCGGTATGGGCGATAGGCACAGGCAAGACGGCATCGCCTGAGCAGGCGCAGGAGGTACACGCGTCCATCAGGGGCTGGCTGACGAAGACTTACGGGTCGGCAATCGCAGAGCAGGTGCGCATACAATACGGCGGGAGCGTGAAGCCAGACAACGTGCGTGAGCTTATGTCCTGTGCGGATATAGACGGGGCGCTTGTCGGCGGGGCGTCCATGAAGGCGGACTCATTCGCGGCATTGGTAAATTATAGTAAGTAGCAAAGGTAATCAAACGGGAGGATTTTCGAGATGGCTGCGTTTCTGACGATACTGCACATAGTGGTCTGTTTTATACTTGTCCTGGTGGTGCTACTCCAGGCGGGCAAGGGCGCGGAGCTTGGCGCGAACTTCGGGGGCGGCTCCTCCACAACGCTGTTCGGGAGCAGGGGCGCGGGCAACTTCCTCACCAAGCTCACCACCGTGGCGGCGATAATATTTATGCTGACCTCCATCGCGCTCACGAAGTTCTCGACAGGCGGCTTCGGAGGCTCTATAGTAAATGAGGCCCCGACCAAAGAAGAGATGCCCGCAAAGCCGAAGACGATGGGCGGCCTGCCTTCTGCGCCGGGTGCGCCTGCAAAGCCAGAGATGCCCGTGATGCCTGCCCCGCAGGGCGGGAAGTAGGCAGGGGTTTAATCGGCCCGGCATTGCATAACCATACATAGAACTCATCAGGGGCCGTAAGGCCCCTTTTTTGCAGGTAACGCCCCCTCTGTCCCCCGTGCTCCGGCGCACCGCATCTGTCCATCTTCGGAGCCTTCGGCCCCGCAAGGTGGCCTAAGCTAAGAGGGGGATGGGGGAGTTATGATAACGACAATAGGAGGTCTCAATGCGTAAAGCGTCAATACTCGTCGCAATAATCATCGCAGCGGCCCTTGCATTCTCCTGCGGCAAAAAAGAGGACAAGATAGCCGACCCGAAGACCATCACGATAGGCTACCTGGCCGACGCAAAGAGGCTGATACCCATGCTCGCGTCCGACACCGCATCGAGCGAGATATCAGGCTTCATTTTCAACGGGCTGACCAAGTACGACAAGGACATCAAAATTACCGGAGATTTGGCAGAGTCCTGGGACGTGTCGCCGGACGGGAAGACCATCACCTTCCACCTTCGGAAGGGTGTGAAGTGGCATGACGGCGCGCCGTTCACATCCGCTGACGTGCTGTTCACATACAACACCATCCGCGACCCGAAGGTAGCCACACCTTACAGCGACTCGCTGGGGCCGGTGGCGTCGGTCGAGGCGTTGGACGACCTTACGGTAAGGGTAGTATACAAGGAGTCCTTCGCGCCCGCGTTAGAGGCATGGGGCTTGGGCATCATCCCGGAGCACGTCTTAAAGGGCAAGGACATAAACAAGGACGATTTCAACAGGCACCCGATAGGCACGGGCATGTTCAAGTTCTCCGAGTGGAAGACCGGCCAGAGGATAGTGCTCGTTGCAAACGACGACTACTTCGAGGGCAGGCCGAAGATAGACAGGTACGTGGCGCGCATCATACCGGACGAGGCTACTATGTTCATGGAGTTAAACGCGCGCGGGATTGACTTCATGGGCTTAAACGCGCTTCAGTACTCACGCCAGACCGACGACAAGGAGTTCACGCACTCGTTCAACAAGTACCGCTACCCCGCCTTCGCGTACACGTACATGGGCTTCAACATGAGCGACCCACGGTTTGCAGACAAAAGGGTGCGTCAGGCCATATCATACGCGATTGACCAGGACTCGCTCATCCAGGGGGTGCTGCTGGGCTTCGGCACGCGCTGCACCGGGCCGTTACCTCCTGAGTCGTGGGCGTTCAACAAGGACGTGCCCGGGTACCCCTACGACCCGGAGAAGGCCAAGAAGATGCTTGCCGAGGCCGGGTGGAAGGACACGGACGGCGACGGCATATTAGACAAAGAGGGCAGGCCCTTCGTGATTACGATACTCACCAACCAGGGCAACGAGCAGAGGAAGAAGACCGCTGAGATAATACAGCAGGGGCTAAAGAAGGTCGGCATAGACGTAAAGATAAACATACTCGAATGGCAGGCGCTCCTGCACGACTTCATAGACAAGCGCAAGTTCGAGGCGATAATCATAGGCTGGAGCCTGTCGCGCGACCCGGACTGCTACGACATATGGTACTCGAAGAAGACCAAGGAGGGCGAGTTCAACTTCATCGGGTACAACAACCCGGAGGTGGACCGCCTGATGATAGAGGGCCGCCAGACCTTCGACATCGAGAAGCGCAAGGAGATATACCACAAGATACACGCGATGCTCTCCGACGACGCGCCGTATGTCTTCCTGTACGTCCCGGACGCGCTGCCCGTAGTACACAGGCGCTTCCACGGCATCAAGAAGGAGCCGCTCGGCATCACGTACAACTTCAAGGACTGGTACGTGCCGGAGGACAGGGCGCAGTGGTATGAGTAGTATAGGGTTGTCATTGCGAGGAGCGGAGTGACGAAGCAATCTCGGCTATAATGTTTTCGGGTGGACAATTTGATGCGGTTGGTTGACTGGGAACATAGCCGGAGATTGCTTCGCTTTGCTCGCAATGACACACAAGGCCATCTGTGGCCTCCCACGATTTTGTCATTGCGAGGAGCGAAGCGACGCGGCAATCTCGGCTATAATTAATCTGCAACCTCTACTTACATGGCCAAGCAATACTATGTATACATAATGACCAACCCAAGCAACTCCGTCCTTTATACGGGCGTGACAAATGACCTGAAGCGAAGGGTCTTTGAGCACAAGGAGAAATTGTCGGAAGGGTTCACTAAGAAATACAACATCAATAAACTCGTTTACTATGAAATGACGGAAGACGTAGAGAGTGCAATAATAAGGGAGAAGCAGCTTAAAGGCGGTTCAAGCGCCAGGAAAATAAAGCTGATTGCCAGTATTAATGTGGATTGGAGAGACTTGTACGAGGAGTTATAAGAGACGGATTATAGCCAGAGATTGCTTCGTCCAAAGTCGTCCTCGCAAAGACAACCCAACTTCATGGGGAACCATAGCCGGAGATTGCTTCGTCGCTTCGCTCCTCGCAAAGACAAGCAATAACGAATGACAGGCAAATTATATACATGTCCAACATAACAGTCAACTCCCTCGTAAAAAAATACGGCACGCTTACAGCCGTTGACGGGATAACATTTTCCGTCGAGCCGGGCGAGATATTCGGGTTCCTCGGCCCGAACGGGGCGGGGAAGTCCACCACCATCAACATGCTCTGCACGCTCCTTACGCCCACATCCGGCAGCGCGTCCGTGGCGGGCCACGACTGCGTGCTTGAGCCGGACGCAGTCAGGCAGTCGGTCGGTATCATATTCCAGGACCCCACGTTAGACAACGGCCTGACCGCATACGAGAACCTGCTCTTCCACGCATACCTGTATAACTTAGACCGCGCAACCGCAAGGAGCCGCATAGCGGAGGTGCTCGCGCTCGTCGGCCTGACGGACAGAAAAGACGACCTCGTCAGGAAATACTCGGGCGGTATGAAACGCCGCCTTGAGATAGCGCGCGGGCTGATGCACTACCCTAAGGTGCTGTTTATGGACGAGCCAACGCTCGGCCTCGACCCGCAGACGAGGAACATGATATGGGAGTTCATAGGCAAGCTGAAGGCCGATACAGGCATCACGATATTCATGACCACACACTACCTTGAGGAGGCGGAGACATGCGACAGAGTCGCCGTCATTGACCTGGGAAAGATAATAGCAATGGATACACCAGCCGCGCTGAAGGCCGGGCAGAAGGGCGACACCATCAGGCTTGCAGCGAAAGACAACGACGCGCTCGCAGCCGAGGTGGAGTCGAGGTTCAATATAAAGCCCATTAAGGTGCAGGGAGGACTTTCTATCATCGTGGAGAAGGGCGAGGAGTTCCTGCCTGCGCTCATCAAGGGGCTTAATACGGAGGTCGTCAGCGTAAGCCTCACGCGGCCGTCGCTGAACGACGTGTTTTTGTCACTCACCGGGAAGAGCATAAGGGAAGAGGAGGGGGACATAAACGCCCCCTTGCGCACGATGGCCAGGGCGCACAGGAGGAACAACAAATAATGGCCACCCTGTCGCACAACTGTAAGGCGATATACGTCATCACCTTCAGGGAGTTCAAGAAGTTCCTGAGGGAGAAGAGCCGCCTGTTGGGTACGATGGCCCGGCCCATACTCTGGCTGTTTGTGGTGGGCGGAGGGCTGTCCCGGATGGTGAAGACAGAGGGCGGTGTGTCGTACCTCCAGTTCATCTTCCCCGGCATGATAGGCATGACGATACTCTTCGCCTCCATATTCTCGGCCATATCCATCGTGTGGGACAGGGAGTTCGGGTTTTTGAAGGAGATACTGGTAGCGCCCATATCGCGGTTCTCCATCGTGTTCGGCAAGGCGATGGCGGGCACGACGATTTCGCTCGTGCAGGCGCTTATCATGGTGGCGTTCATACCCGTGCTGGGCATACACATAACGCTTGTGCAGTTCTTTCTCCTCATGTTCACCTCCGGCCTTCTGGCCTTCTCGCTTACCGCCTTCGGCATACTCGTGGCGTCGAGGATGTCCTCGTACGAGGGCTTCAACATCATAATGAATTTCCTCGTGATGCCCATGTTCTTCCTTTCCGGCGCGATGTACCCGGTAAAGCTTCTGCCCCCGGTACTGAAAGAACTCACCCACATAAACCCGCTGACTTACGGCGTGGACGCGCTCAAAAACGTGCTGCTATCCGGTGCGGCGGGCGGGCCGATGGGCCCTGAGTACCCCCTCGGCATGGACCTGGCAATCGTGGCTTGTTTTATGGTAGTCGTCGTCACGCTTGCCAACTGGTCGTTCAGGAAGACCGGGTGAAAAGAACCGTAAGGCAGTTTGTCATCCTGAGCATAGCGAAGGATCTGCTTTACGGGTCTCAAGAATTTACAGCAGATTCTTCACTTCGTTCAGAATGACACAATGAGGGGCGAAAAGACTTGTAAAAAATCCCCGCCTGGATTAAACTATTGCGTATGACAATCAAGCCGAGAATACTCATAGTAGAAGACTCCAAAGAGCTCGTGGAACTTCTCTTCCGCAGGTTCGAGACGGACTACGCACTTTCGTACGCCATCACCGGAGAGGACGGGCTTGCGCTCGCCAGGTCTGCAAAGCCCGACATAATGCTGCTCGACATCACCCTGCCGAAGATGAGCGGCTTCGACGTGCTGAGGGAGCTTCAGTTGTCCGAGACTACGAGCGACATCCCCGTGCTGATACTCACCGCACTTTCGGATACGGACAACGTGGTTAAGGGCTTCCACATGGGGGCGGCGGACTACGTGGTGAAACCATTCAACTTCGTGGAGCTATCAGCGCGCATCAAGGCGCACCTGACCATCAAGGAACTTCAGAAAAGGGTCATAGACATGGAGCGGCTGAGCATTCTCCGCGAGGTGGCTGTCAGCTTCAACCATGAGGTGAACAACCCCCTGACCGCAATATCGGTGTTCGCGCACTTCCTGAAGGACAAGGTCGGCAAGGACTCCGTAGAGTTGTCCAACAGCGTCGAAGGCATAATTAATGAGGTGACGCGCATCTCCGGCATAGTAAGCAAGCTCTCCGCGGCCACACGCGCGGCTTCGGTGGACTACCAGCCCGGCATAAAGATGATAGACTTCGGGCATCTTACAAAGGACGAATAGGCGAGCAGAGAAATGAGTAATATGCAGCAGGGAAGGATACTGATAGCGGACGACGAGGAGGCCCTGAGGGAAGCGCTCAGGATTTTCCTCACCTCCAGGGGCTATGAGGTCGGGCTTGCAGATAATGGCCGCCATGCCCTCGACGAGCTTGAGAAGGCGGAGTACGACCTCCTCATCACCGACATCAGGATGCCGGTCATGACCGGTGAGGAGCTCCTCACGCAGCTCCTGGACGCCCCGGCCGAGAGCCGGCCTGCGATTATAGTAATCACCGCCCACGGTACGATAGAGTCGGTCATAAAGGGCATGAAGGTAGGCGTCAGCGCATACCTCAGAAAACCCCTCAGCATGGCCGAGCTTGAGACTGCCGTGAACACCGCCATAGACCGCCGCCGCCAGGACAGGGAACTCAAAAAGTATTACATCGAACTCGACAGGAAGGTGGAGGAGCGCACGCGCGAGCTCTCTCTGATAAACCGCTTCTCTGCCCTGGTCAACAGCTCATTGGACCTGGACCATATACTGGACGACGCGGTGGAAAACCTGACACAGTCCATGAGCACGTCCGCCTCCTGGATATACCTGATGGAAGGCGAGCCGCAGGCCCTTAAGCTGAAGGCGAGCAGGGGGTTTTCGGACAACTTCCGCGAAGCTGCATCGGTAATAAACCCCGCCGACGGATACAGCGGGAGGACCTTCAGGCACGGCGGGGCCTTTGTTTATGACGGGATGGGCGAGGTCAAGATGCCCCTGAAAGGGGCCGTGTCGGAAGAGGGCTTCAAGACCGCGATGCACGCCGCTATAAAGTCCGGCGACAAAGTGCTTGGCAGCATGGGGGTGGCGTCGAAGGACGGCTTCCAGTTCGAGGATTCACACCTCCAGCTCCTGACCTCTTTCGGCAACCAGGTCGGCGTGGCCGTCGAGAAGATCAGGCTTTATCAGCAGGAGAAGGCGCTTGCCATCGACCTCCAGAACAAGGTCAACCAGCTCGTCATCCTAAACGAGATGGGCAATATGGTCAAGGTGTCCTACAGGCTGGACGAGGCCGCGATGGCCATAGTCTCGGCAATAGTCCAAAGTACGGGTTTCGAACGCGTCTGCCTGTGGCTCATAGACGAGAAGGGGGACACCCTGACGCTTGCCGCATGTCACGGCACGGACAAGAAGAAGGCTGGCACCGTCATGAGCACGAACGGGGACTGGCTTTCCGAAGGGGCCTTCAAGGACGGCGAGGCGTTCTTTGCCACAGGCTCCATATGCGACAAGAACATCACGGGGCTTAAGCCGGAGGACGCGGGACGGGTAGTCCTGGCGCCGCTCGTCACGCGTGACCCTCAGACCAGGGAGGTAAGCTGCTGGGAAGTCTTCGACTGCACGAAAAAGACATGCCCCGCTTACAACAGCCCGCTGGCCTGCTGGATGATAAAGGACAGCTGCGTCAGGGGAGGGCAGGACCACGCCACGCTGCTCGACAAACTGGAGACCTGCAAGCTATGCCCGGCCTACAAGTCTAACCGTCAGGGCAGGAGCATAGGGGTGTTGTGCGCGGACAACGAGACGAGCGGGCGCGCCATCAGCCCAGACGACGTAAAGGTGTTAAACGTATTTGCGAACACCGCCGCCTCGGTCCTCGAAAACATACTGCTGATGGACAAACTCATAAAGAACGAGCGGTTCATCGACAGCATAATATTCAACATGTCCTCGGGCCTTATGGTCACAGACTTGAACGGCCGCATAAGGATGATAAACTACGCGGGCGCTGAGATACTCAGGTGCGAGCAAACGGACCTTCTGGGCAGGCTGGTGGACGACTTCTTCCCGGAGGGCAGAAGGCTTGTTACCGTGGAGGGCACATCCACAGGCCGGGAGGTGGTCATAAAGACCAAGGACGGGCCGATACCGGTCGGGTATTCAAACTCCTACCTGATATCCAACGAAGGCGGCTCGGACGGCGTCATCGTGGTGTTCAGGGACCTGAGCGACATAAAAAAACTCCAGGACCAGCTCCGCGAGAAAGACCGTTTTGCGGCTATCGGCAAGGTAGCTGCGGGCGTAGCCCACGAGATAAGGAACCCGCTGTTCGGCATCACGTCCGTGGCCCAGATACTGGCCAGGGAGGTCGCTGACGGCACGCCGCAGAAAAACCTGATAGACGCCATGCTGTCCGAGACCTCCAGGCTGAACACCCTCGTGGAGGAACTCCTGCTCTACGGCAGGCCGATAAAGACCGTACAGCAGCCCACTGACCTGCACACGCTCATCGAGAGCGTGGTCGAGTTCCACTCCGGCGCCATAGGCGACAAGGAAATACGCCTGGTCAAGGAGCTGGCCAGGGACTTCCCGGACCTGCAGCTCGACCCCAACCAGATGCGGCAGGTCTTCTTGAACCTGCTCATGAACGCCCTCGACGCCTCCGAAAAGGGCGGGGAGATACGCATCAGGACCAATGTTTCGCAGGACAGAGTGGTCGTCAAGGTAAGCGACAACGGCATAGGCATACCTTCCGAAGACCTCCCGAAGGTATTCGACCTGTTTTATACAACCAAGGAAAAGGGCACAGGCCTGGGCCTCGCCATCTGCCGCAAGATAGTGGAGGACCACGGGGGCAGTATGGCCATAAAAAGCACCCCGGCCAAAGGGACTACCGTCGAACTGACCTTCCCATGTGCGAAACAAGTCTCCGGGTGAAGCCTTGAACCCCACCCTTCTGATAATCGACGACGAAAAGACCATCCGCTCCTCGCTCTCTTACTTCTTCAGGGATAAGGGCTGCGAGGTGTACGAGGCGGGGTCCGTCTCCGAGGGACTGACCCTCGCAAAAAACGTGATGCCCGACCTGGTCATACTCGACTACAAGCTCCCGGACGGCTCTGGCATCGAGGCCCTGGACGGAATCAAGGCGCTCGACCCGGGCTCCGTGGTCATAATGCTGACCGCGTTCGCGAGCATACCCGCGGCGGTCGAAGCCATAAGGGCCGGCGCATTCGACTACATGACCAAGCCGGTCGACATGGACGCGATCGAACTGGCGGCGGACCGCGCCTTCGAGGTGCAGAGGCTCAGGAAAGAGAACCAGCTGTTAAAGGAGATGCGGGCGGTCGATGCAGGTGCGGACATCATAGGCAACTCTCCGGAGGTCCACAAACTCCAACTGATGATAAACCTCCTGGCGGAGAACCCGGGCACTACCGTGCTCATCGAGGGCGAGTCCGGCACGGGCAAAGAGGTGGCGGCAAGGGCGATACACAAGCTGTCTGTAAGAAGAGACAGGCCTTTCGTGGACGTGAACTGCGCTTCGTTGTCCGAGACGCTCCTTGAGTCGGAGCTCTTCGGGCACGAAAGGGGCGCCTTCACGGACGCCAAGGTGATGAAGAGGGGGCTCATGGAGGTCGCCGACGGCGGCACCCTGCTGTTGGACGAGATAGGAGAACTCTCCCCGAGGCTTCAGCCCAAACTCCTCAGGGTGATAGAGACCAAGACGTTCAGGAGGGTGGGCGGGACGAGGGACATAAAGTCCGACGTCAGGTTCCTGGCGGCTACCAACAGGAACCTCTCAGAGCTTGTGGAGGCCAGGGAATTCAGGGAGGACCTCTACTACCGTCTCAGGGTCATGCCCCTTTATATACCGCCGCTAAGGGAACGGGGCCAGGACATACTCGTCCTTGCAAGGCACTTTATATCCACCACGGACATAGGGGTCAGGAAAAAGCTAAGGGACTTCTCGCCGGAATGCGAGAAGTACCTGATGACGTACCGCTGGCCGGGAAACATCCGTGAGTTGAAAAACGTGATGGAGCGGGCGGTCATCCTTTCGCCGGAACCGCTCATCACGGAGGGTTACCTTCCGCGCGAACTCACCTCCGGCAACGCCATGGAGACCAGACAGGCCGGGCCTGGCCTGCCGCTTACCCTCGAAGAGATGGAAAAGCGGCATGTCTCGGATGTGATGGACCGGGCCGGAGGAAACCAGAGCCAGGCGGCAAGGCTGCTCGGCATAAGCCGCTCAACACTTATCAACAAGCTGAAGAAATTCGGCCTCCTGTAGCAAAACAGTACAACTCGCGGTGTATAGATTTGCTACACCCCCCTTACGGCCATTCTCTGCTAACAACATAACATGCTGATATTCAAGCATAATCAGTTCTGGCACGATTCTTGCCTATATAGATTAGTGGAAGACGTTAACAGGCCTTAATTAGTTGTCATTGCGAGCGAAGCGAAGCAATCTCGGCTACGATCATATTGAGATTGCCGCGTCGCAAAAAACGCTCCTCGCAATGACAGAATTGGTACTTTGCAATTTCGACAGGTGTATTGACATAAACAGGGAGGCTTAGATGGGAGAAATAAAGAGGATACTTATAGTGGACGACGAGCCTACGATACTGCTCAGCCTTTCGTACTGCCTCAAGACCCAGGGTGTAGAGGTGATTACCTCGTCCCGGATCGAGGCGGCGGAAGAGGCGCTTTCACGCTATTTCTTCGACTTAGTCATTGCCGACATAAGGATGAGCGGGATGTACGGGGTGGAGGGCCTCGAACTGCTGAGCTATGTGAAGAAGATAAGTCCCAAGACCGCGGTGATAATAATGACGGCCTACGGCTCGGACGACATAAGGGCGGAGGCGGCGGCGAGGGGCGCATATCACTACTACGACAAGCCCGTGAACATAGAGCATCTGCTGGGCAGGGTCCGTGAACTGGGTATCCCGGTGGCCGGCGCTACGTCCCTGAACTAAAACGCAAGAGGTGACGTTATGCTCAAAAGACAGATACTGGCGGTTTTCGACGGCACGCAGGGCAGGAAACAGCTGGTCTCGTTCCTGACCGGCGAGGGGTATGCCGTCACTATGGCCCATACCCCCGCCGAGGCCGAGGAGGCTGTGAAGGCCGGCGCGTTCGGGCTGGTGCTGGCGGACGTGAGTTCCCCGGCGGTAGACTCGCTTAGTTTCCTTGCCCTGTACCGGGACAAAAACCCGCTCGGCAGGATAATAATCATATCCCGCAGGCCGGACTTCCGCTCTGCGCTCCAGTCCCTCAAACTTTCTGCGACGGACTACCTCTTCGAGCCGGTGCTGGGCCAGACGCTCGTCACGGCGGTGGAGAGCGCGTTCAAGGACTCGGAGAAGGCGATGGCGCGGATGAGGGCCCAGGTGGCCGAAGATAACCTGAGGCTCAAAGAGGAACTCGACCGCGCTAACCTTGAGACCATAATGGCCCTCGCAGGCGCGCTGGAGGCGAGAGACGAGTACACCAGGGGACACTCATTCAGGGTCTCCGAACTGGCGGTCAGGGTCGGTGAGAGGATGGGGCTGTCGGCCGGGGAGTTGAGGAGGCTCCGCTACGGCGGCATACTCCACGACATAGGCAAGATAGGCGTAGACAGCAAGATACTGAACAAGAAGTCCACGCTTACGAGGGACGACTTCGACAGCATATACCAGCACGCCATTATAGGGGTGAAGATAGTGTCCACAGTGGAGTCGCTGAAGGACGTCATACCGCTCATACAGTTCCACCACGAGGCGTATGAGCACCTGCCGATGATGCTGGACGACAAGAGCAGGGCGTTTTTACTGGTCTGCATCATCAAGGCCGTGGACGCTTACGACGCGATGGTCTCGGACCGCCCGTACAGGAAGGCCCTGCCGTCCGACGTGGCTATCACGGAACTTCGGAAGTACGCCGGTACCGAGTTCCACCCGGAGGTGGTCGAGGACCTGGAGAAGGTAATACGGGGCGACATAGTGAAGGGCCTGAGACAGCCTGCCACGGGCGGGCTTGTCAACGGTATGGGCCTTGCATTCGGTTATTTATAAAGTATCCTGCATACCCTTATTGGATTGGGGGGAACCATGCTTAAAAAAGTACTTATCGTAGACGACTCGGCACTCATACATCAGATGTACAAGCTGGTGTTCATGAGGTACAGGGGGTGCAGCCTCATCTCGGCGATGAACGGGCTGGAGGCCCTGGACAAGCTGTCGCAGGAAGAGGGCATCGAGCTCGTCCTCCTGGACATCAACATGCCGGTGATGAACGGCCTGCAGTTTCTGGAGAACCTCCAGAAGGAGGGCCACCACAAAGGCCTCCCTGTCATCATCGTGAGCACCGAGGGTAAGGAGGAGGACACCCTCCGCGGCCTTTCGATGGGCGCGAGGGGGTATGTCAAAAAACCCTTCCAGCCCGTAGAGCTGCACTCGATGATAGAGAAGATATTTGCGGGCACCGCTGCCGCCAGCATATAAGGGGGACTGCTCAGTGGACAGTTTCGACACATCGGGGCTCATCCCCGAATACATCGAGGACGCCAGAGGGCACCTGGACAAGCTCGACGCATCTCTCCTGGAGATGGAGAAGGACATGGGCCAGGGCGACGTGGACGTCGAGATGATCTCCGACCTCCTCGGTTCACTCCACACGCTGAAGGGCAACTCCGGCATGATGGGGTTCCAGTCCCTTCAGCAGTACATACACAAGCTGGAAAGTGTTTTAAAGACGCTGCTCGAGGGCGGGGCCAGGCTGGAAGCCTCCCTGCTCCAGAAGCTCTTCGAGGCGGCAGCCCTGATGAGGGACGCGCTCGACCGCCTCGAAAAGGACCCCAATTCGGCCCCGGACCTCTCGGCAGGCATGGCTGCCCTTGACGAGGCAGCATTGGTCGGTACCGACGCCCCGGCAGGGGCGCCAGCCCCAGCGGGAGCGGTAGACGCGCAGAAGGCCGCCAGTATCCCGTCGAAGACGGACAGCTTCAAGTATATAGGCGCCAAGTCGAACATACTGAAGGTGGACTTCGAGCGGCTCGACCACCTGCTGAACCTTGCCGGCGAGCTCGTCATACACAGGACCAAGCTTGCCCAGGTGGACAAGGTGTTCAAGGAGACGTACAAAGACAAGGGGCTTTCCGCCGAGCTTTCCGAGGCGACAGCCCTGATACACAAGGCCACGTCCGACCTTCAGGAGGCCATAATGAAGGTGCGGATGCTGCCGATACGTCACGTGTTCCAGAGGTTCCCGCGCATGGTCAGGGACCTGTCCCGCGAGCGCGGCAAGGAGATAGAGCTCGAGTTCAAGGGCGAGGATACCGAGCTCGACAAGACCGTCATAGACGAGATAGGCGAGCCCCTGATACACCTGATAAGGAACTCGATAGACCACGGCATTGAGACGCCCAGGGAGAGGCTTGCCAACAACAAGTCAGCTATGGGCCTGATAAGGCTGACCGCCGCGCAGGAGGGCAACCACATAATGATAACCGTCTCCGACGACGGCGGCGGCATAGATGCGGACAGGGTAAAGGCAAAAGCGGCCAACATATATTCGAAGGAGGCCATCGAGGGCATGGGGAAGGACAACCTCCTGGACCTCATATTCGAGCCGGGCTTTTCCACCGCGAAGGAGGTCACCGAGATATCCGGCCGGGGCGTCGGGCTGGACGTCGTCAAGAAGAACGTGGCCGGGCTTGGCGGCATAGTGGAGGTGAGAAGCGAGCCAGGAAAGGGCACTGAGTTCACCATTAAGCTCCCGCTCACCCTCGCCATAATATCTGCGCTGATGGTGGAGGCAGGCTCTGAGAACTACGCGCTGCCCCTGTCTTCGGTGGTCGAGAGCATAAAGTTGAACCCCGCCGACGTGCGCACCGTGAACAACAGAGAGGTGATGAACCTGAGGGATAGGGTGCTGCCGCTGGTCAGGCTGTCCCGGCTCTTCGGGTGTGCCGTGGAGGGCGAGGGCCGCATGTACGTGGTAGTTGTGGGCCGTGCGGAGAAAAGGGTGGGGCTTTTAGTGGACAAGCTCCTTGGCCGCCAGGAGATAGT